>Ga0315534_1000144_pt1 | contig 42718 bp, 46 predicted proteins | sample SalMarSW160240MG_FD_203094 | JGI IMG/M metagenome (GOLD analysis project Ga0315534, IMG submission 203094) | Salt marsh sediment microbial communities from the Plum Island Ecosystem LTER, Massachusetts, United States - Salt Marsh Sediment SW1602-40 ... | reverse complement strand
TTCACTTCCATTAAATCCTTGCACAAATGACTTAGGTATCTTGAACACATGTCTTCCTGTCATCAAAAAAAGATGATCCTTCTCGATTGAGATAATATTTCCCATATCGTCATTGTCACTAGAACGCGCTCCTTTTAGTACCAGCCTATCCCAATTTTGGATTACTTCTGGCATATACCACTATGGCCATTATTGATTATATAAAATGATCTATCAGGCAATCCACTTCAGAATATCTCCTATTACCTTGCTGTGATCCGCATCTACCTCTGTCGTAACCAATAGTAAGTGATTTTGTTCCAAAGGAAAAGTTATCCTTTTGATTTTCTCATATTCTGTCATTGCATATTTCCCTTTACCGACCTTTGATGAGAGGGAGTTCCTTAAGGCCCATCTAGCCATGGCCTGCAAATTTGATCTTTTAGTTTCATCTGGAGATAGAAGATTTGTTACCCCTTCGCGTTGTCCACCATATTTTATCGCACCTGATTCATCACACACGCCAGCAAACCTTATTTTAGGATCCAGGCCAAGGATGTCCTTGCATAATCTATCAAATTCCATAATCGTAAGATAATTAACGAATGAATCCAATAAATGTCTTTTTAAATAATTATGTAGTATCATCTTCTTCTCTTCATTACCAGTACGCCGTTAGCCTGGACCTGTCAGACATCCATGTCATCCCCCACACGAGATAGTGTTTGCACTTCCACTCAGAGAGACCGCAATCTTGGTTGTAGCAACAAAATTTTTATCAAAATGTTATGGCTACCGTCTTGGTTGAGTGCGCTGTGGATTATAGTAAACCGCATGGTGACAATAAAGACAAACAAGGTGATGAAATAGCAGAGTCTCATCCAAAACTAGTTGAGCAGCTTCTTAATAGCTTTAGTAGAATAGCAATAACTGTTGATGTACGTGATCCGTTAATACGAGACCAAAGCACTACAAATGATCTAGATTTGTTCGATAAGACAGGAAATCAATGGAAGTCCGGTATGATACTCAAATGGATATTAAGGGAAATTAATTCCTACAGCTGTACCAAGATATTAGCAATATGTGACCTCTATCATATTCAAATGGCTTGAATTTTGTATTTGAAGAGGCTTATAGAGGAGGGAGTATGTGCGGTATATCTGTCAAGACTAAGACAAGAATTTTATGGTCTTGTACCTGATATCGATTTATTTCAGCAGAGAATGATAAAAGAGGCTGTCCATGAATTAGGACACGCATTTAAGGAAGTTGTATAATGTGTTTTACTATCTTTTTGCATGATACGGATTTCAAAGACCATTATTTTTGTAACGGTCTACTTGCCTGAATTTATTATCATGATACTGGTTCAACATACATGAGTCAGAAAAATAGTTACTGAAACAGTTAGGTTTGTTCACTCAGTTTGTTACTTCCACTCCCAGAGTTTTATACTGTCATCCAACGTTTCAAGGTCTATTTCAACTTCAAAAACTACTACTGAATTATTGAGAAATTCAAGCTTTCCTTTAGATGTACCAAAGAATAAAGAACCTGCATATCTAAGTTTGGTAGGTCCTGTAAGGTGACCAATTCCACCACCAGTATGGGTTGTTGTCTCGCTTCCGTCTTTTGTCATTATTATTCCTTCGCCTTGTCCATGATGTGTTCCGTCTGAACCCAGAGTAGTACAGTATGTTAGCAATTCTGTAACTTCCACTCCTTTGAGGTTGCCTCCCCTGGTTACATTGATCTCTAGAGTCGGATCATTTATTACATCTAGTACCCTTCTACCTGTAATTTTGCCCTTTAGTTCTCTTATATGTTCTCCTAACATATCTTTCAAGTACGCTGGGACATGTGCTGTATTTATATGATTCTTGCAACATTATCCGATATGCTATCTGATCTAATGCCATAATGAACTTATAGTCAATTCGTTACAATCACTCTGCCTCAAAGCGGGAAAGTGAACACATGGTAAGATAGGTAGGGCCAGCAGACGTTGTCCTCTAAAGATCGCATTCGTTTTTCAAGGTCGTTCTTGTTTTAATTCTGAGTGGGTGAGAAAATAACAAATATCTGGCTTCCTTTTATGCCTCTTTCAGAGATTGGATTTGGTAACCTCTTCCTCATATTGGTATCCCCATACATCGTATTGGTATCCACATGATTGTACATCTCTTATCGGGTGTTTTGTCCTCCTACACTACATACACGATTAATTTCAATTAATACCGAAAGAGGCTTCAGTAAATGATGGAAACTAAACCTAGTAACTAGTGTGGGAAATGAATCGCTTTGGCACCTGTGTCCCACATTATGTTGTGCAGCTAAACCATTAGAACCAAAAACGAAACAACTCATTCAAGGAGCAATAGGAAGGAAGCAAACCTACCTCACTTAGTTAGTCCGAATGTTGGGACAATGAAGTACCTGGCAGAAGTGGTGGAAGACAACTGAAACCGCGGGTGAGAAGATTAGCAAGCGATTGGTAGAACTTGGTGCGATAAAGCAGGGTTCTAGGGTTCTTGATATAGCTACGGGTATAGGAGAACCATCCATAACCGCGGCATATCAAGTAGGGATAGGGTAGCGGCCATGTAATAGCTATAGATTTATCCTCACAGATGTTGTCCGTCGCAAAACAGAGAGCTATCTCTTTAGATTTACAAGATGTGATAGAATTCAAAGAAGGTGATACAGAAACAATTGATTTACCAGCCTTGTCATTTGATGCAGCACTTTGTAGGTTTGGACTTATGTTTCTGCCCAATCTTAAAGCGGGTTTATCCAATATCTATAAGTCATTAGTAGATGGTGGACGCTTTGCAGCGGCTGTATGGGCTTCATCTGACAAAGTTCCTTTTATTTCCTTGCCGCTTAATACTTTATTGAAGGAAACAAACAGCCCACCGCCTCCAGCAGGTACTCCTGGACCATTTAGTCTATCTGATGAAAAATTACTTAAAGAATCTTTTATCAAGTCCGGATTTGAAGACGTTACTATTGAAAGACTGGATATGGTTTTTAACTTTGATTCAGCTGAAGGATTTACAAATTTTGTGTATGAAACAGCAGCTCCAATCCAGTTGGCCTTATCGAATCAATCACAAGAAAGAAGAAAAGAGATTTTGCGAGCAGTAGCTGAAGCAGCAAGTAAATACGCTGATAAAAGTTCAGGTTCTGTCAGCCTTAGTAATGAAGCTATATGTATTATCGGTAGGAGGTAGGGGTTTCATTCTCTCAATTATGATTGATAGCTGGCTGGAAGAGTTGGAGTTAGTTTAACGACCTAACCTTTTTTATAGTATGTCTTCGGAAGAGGCGGCCGCAGTAAAAAAGTACTGTGGATAGGGAGTCTGACAGACACGTCAGGTGGGATAAGCCACCATGTTTAATCAGTAGCCTGGTCATCCTACCTATAATTTTATACTAAAGGATAACCAAGTTTATGTCCGTCATGAAGTCCTACACCAGATACGATAATAAAGAATCTGAAACATGTTGGGCAATAAATAAAATCGGTACGGATTGGACCAGTTAACTATGATGTAATGACAGTTACATTGACAACCATGAGAACCAGCGCATTGGCTATGCCTGTTTGCCAAACATGCTAACGACAACTGCACATTTCTCACTTATTCATCTACACAATGTTCGTATGTTTTGAAAATTAGGAATCACCACAAAGTAAGATTTACTTTGTTTACTTACTATCCCGGAGATAAGAGCATAAATACTACTCGTCGGAGTATCTCACTTGATGACTTACAACGCTACCTGCTTACAACGCTCCGAGTAGTATCTGTCTTGGCTATTACAATAATATCTTCAAAGAACGCTAATGCACCACCACCCTGTTCAATCTGGATGATGTTGCTCCTATAGGTGATGTAGATGTAGCAAAAGCAGCAGAAGCAGGATATGCTATGATGGCGAATCAGACTACTGATGGAAATATGACTAAAGTAGAGTTCCTCGGTATTCAGAACGCACAGTCTGCATAGTGAATGGTGGCCCAACACTATGACATTAGAATTTGATTTAAGTCGTGACGTTTTCATCTTTTCTCTGACAGATTTTGAATCTCAATAGAAACAGCCATCGGGGAGATAACCCTAATCCCATTACGAGGAAAAATAGTATTACATTGTAGAAGGTTTATACGACAAATGCTTAAGAAGTCCAGATCTATCAAACTCTATAGTTTGAATTTATAGGACATCCTTACAGCATCTGCTGGTCACGCCACTGCATATGGTCTTTATATTTGGCTCTTATTCGCCCAGCATTCTAGTCTAGTGGATTGGTGACGTTAGTTTGAATGTTAGTCCCCACTAGCACATTGCCATGCGCTAAAGATACGTTACTATAACGTTGCACGATCTGACATTTTACTATACGAGTCTGTGTTTTGTAAAAATACTAATTCACCCTACCCATTTGGGAGTATATTTTGTTTACGTGTTCTCCTGTTTCGCACTCATCGTCAGGGTCGTCTATCGTTACTAGTATACTATACACATGATCGACAGACGTCAGATTCAGGTTTCTGCCAAGATATTCTGCTGTATGGTCGTGAAAACTAGGCTTTCCGCGTCCTGATTCTGTATCTAAGCATTCATTTAATTTAATATCGTCTGTCAGGAGGTGATCAGCTCCATAATAGCAACAGGGATCGGGATCGGCACCTGATATACTAATCATGAAATTACCCTTATCAGTTTTGAAAATGTATGCCCAGTATCCTTCATCACCTACAGAATAATCATATGAGGCTCCAGCCTTTCCCTGTACAGTAAGGGAGGGAGTACTACTATTTTTCAACTTAAAGTCCGTGATTATATAGTCGTCTGTATGTAACTCTTGTGCGTAAGCAAAGGGAAAAGGGATCATCCAAACACCAAGAAATCCAGCCATTATAATTAACGATATCCACGCTTGAGGTAAAGATCGCACGAGTTAGTAGAGCCGAAAATATATATAAAGTTTATGGTAGCTGTTACAAGTCGCAAAAAATACAATGGTGACAAGATATTCTGAGATAGGGCTCATGACAACAGGAGTTTCAACTTATTGGTCGGAGAGATGAGGTTTTCGAAAGCTAGGATATAATGGGAGGAATCAGCTGATAGATGTTAGGAGAAGGTCGATTACAGAGATAGTGTTCTCTTCAATCTGGAAATGTACAGACCACAATCTGGCTTTTTCAATTCGACGTTGGTTGAGCTTCTTTTTATTTACGACATACCTACGACATACCTGCAGGTACATACTAGCCACAGCAGGGGATGAATCCGGTGTCAATTCTTCTAGAGAACAATATTTATGATTCACCTTCAGGTGATTATAGGGCATTTGCCGATGATTATTTCATATTTTTAGATCCCTTACCTGCTGGCAATCATGACGTGAATCTTAAAATGAGCGTCCTATTGAAACTACCACAAACACTGTGGTGGTATACCACCCCAAATAAGTATGGTAGTAGATGCTAAATCAGCAAGAGGCAGGCTGAAGTGCGAAAATCGATAAGGTAGCATCACACATTTCTTTTCTCCTTCGCACTGACAAGCGCCAAACAACGAATAGACAGATCATACATGACTATTCCTGCACATATCTAAGAAATTAGGCATTATGATCCTCTCCCTGTCGTAAGTTATATCTGTCGTAAACTGCGGCGGATACTCTTCCACCCTTCTTCTTGTTCAGTTAACAAAGACCAATATTGTGTATTAGTAATAACCGTAGCGAATACATCTCATTTTGGAATGAATTTTGAGCATGTATTCATTTAATCGGTCGGGATGTAATGCAAAACTGGTTTAATATAATAATATTGGAAAAAATGGCACACACTTGCGAGATCGATCATAACAGCCTAAAAACGTATCAACTTCGCCAGCAGGAAGGGAGTTCAAATGGATAAAGAGGGAAAAATCAGCCATCTACCCACAGCCCTAAATCACGGGTTCCCCTGTATGGCCAGTTTTTATATCTGCTGCTACAGGAACATCTAACACAAATATTTTTCCTCCTTGCGGGTCATTGCCTAACCTTTCTCTGAGCTTTGATATTATTTGTTCAACTTGATAGTCTTTGATAACAGCCTCCACTTTAGTTCTTGAAATGTATTCTGGTTTCTCCCTTGCCGGATGAGTGGCTTCAACAACGGGGTCCGCCTTTACCCTTCCACTTCCCTCTATTCTGTAGTAACTCATTCCTCCTACATTTAGGCTCATTAATTCTTCATGTACGTCACGCTCCCTGCCGTTTGGTACTATTACTTCGAGTTTCTTCATACCATGTTTAAAAACCGCGTTTGATTTAAGTTTTTTATTATGAGATGAGCTCAAACATCTACCGGCATTCATGTAAATCGGGTATTAGGCCTGTGTCTCGCTCATATTCATTCTGCTTGATTGAACCAATGATTGCGATGAGATTCTTCATTTGCGACTGCATGGTGTTGAACCTTCCTTCTAGCGAATTGAACTTCGTTGTTTTCCTGTTTTTTTATTTCTTCATACCCATTGACGGTGAATAGATAGCTACGTTTTGAGGTTTGGCAATACGTTAAGGCGTTTTCAAAGATTCACGAGGAGATCTGTTCACTATGACCTGAAACCACTGGAGAGAGAATAAATATTCGTAGGATCTTCTTTCTAAAAAATGATTAAACCAAAAATATTCGGTGTAATGCTGCTGTTGACAGTGACCGCATTAATCTCATCTTCTTCTTTTCATTACCAATACGTAACGGGTCAAAATATTTACCCTGAGGAACAGGAGGTATTTATTGTGCAAAATACATCAATGTCTGAGCCTGCACCAGTCAGACATCCAGGCCAACCTCTACACGAGATAGTGTTTGCTCTTCCACTCAGAGATGACGGAAAGATCTGGTCAGGAAAAGTAACTTTTACTGCTAGTAAACCTGTAGAGGTAGAAATACTTCATCCGTACAATCCACAACAAAACATAGACGGAGAGCATGGAGAACCATATCACGCAGTATTACCTGGAAATAGATCGGTAGCAATTTCTCACTTCCGGGATCTAGTAGAAGTGCCGCTAGTAGTAAATGGAACTAGCATTAGTTCTGGTACATTAGATTTTGTTGGTAGCGCTTTATTATTCCATAAAACTACTGAAGAACCGTTTACGGTAACTTATTCCGTAGATGCAGTTGCTAAAAATGCAACCATGACCACAAGCAAACAATAACTACCGAGAGACAAGCTATCACAATAAATTACAAAATTTTTTCTATGGGAGTAATCAAGATGATGATTGATTAGATTACACTGCGTCGTCAGTGTAGTCACGTCAGGTGACAACATTAGTGGTCCTATTAGTCATCACCGTTGCATTTCCTGCGAGTGCTATGTCAGAATCTTCAAGTGTTGACGAGATAGATTCAAGGGTTCGCCCGAAAGAGGGTACAATTATGGAAGTCAGCTTTACATCTGAAGTGAGAGGCATAGGTAGATTTCCAAGCTGAAAGAACCTAGGCTCGGGCAGTACGATCCAATACCCTCATTAAAGGTGATGCTAGTTACCTCGGTACGCTAGCTACAACTGAAGGAGGGGACTAAATCATGTGGTAGGGGCATGAAAAGAGCAAGATGGAAGGCGGTAAGATGAAAGGGTCAGTAATAGTAACTGTGATAGTAATCATCTGGGCTCATCAGGAAGCTGAGAAATTCAAGGATGAGCTAGAACGGCTTGGCAGGGAGAAAGCGGCCGATGATCTGCGGCTATAGATTTTGCAGAAGATAAATGAAATTTAGTTTGAAGCCTTATTTATTTAATACCACGAAAAAGTTAACTACCTCAATTAAGATTATTGGATATGAAAAACCCCGGTGTTATTGTTGTTGTTGTTGTAGCGGTAACAATTACTTTTGGCATAACCACTAATGTGTTTGGACAAGGACAACAAAATGTAACAAAAATAATCATGGATCAAACGAGCAACATTCCTCAATGTAGTCTAGTTGAACAAGCGCGAGGCCTAGGCTTAGATACCAGTTTATTTAGCAATGTGACTGAATTCAATGCATGTATTCAAGTCATATATGAAAGTCCAGATAGGGTTGTTCTAACTGGCGATCTTATCACGTCAGCAGGCGAATACAATTCTGGAATATGGAAAGCAATAGATGGGCTGGAAACTGCTGCCTGGTCAGTCGAAAATGTTCTCATTACGGGAGAGGGCAGTAAGGCTAATCCGCATTCATATGTTATAACAATGACAAAATGAAAGCACTAAAAAAATGCCAGAAAGGTGGGGCTGTTTCTGCCAACCAAAACCTTACCATGCGTGCAAGTTGAAGACGTACTATCATCATCATCATCATCATCTGTTGCTGTTACCGCATGCTCTGCGTGGACTTGGACAAACGCATTGAAACCGCTAGATCACAAAAATATTGCTACCATAGTGAATAACTATATATCACACAATGAGATGCTAGTTCCATGAATTCTAAGAAGATGAGTATACCTATTATGGCGATACTGGGAATTCTACTCTCAGCCAGCTTTTTCACAAGTACAGCGATATACGCACAGACTGACGCAACTACTAATACTACCTCTGTTGGTGAAAACGAGCTTTTTCAACGGGGAATAGCAACTTCTGTTCCAATAGAGGGAGCATACAATGAGCACGCTACGATCATTCTGCCACCCAGGGAAGATGGCGCCCTGTACGAGGGTACATTGACTTTTGCGGCCAGTAGGCCTGTAGAAATAGTTCTTGGCCACAGAATGTCGATTGATAATTCAACATATTCACAGATCGATCCTAAGGTTTTTGGCAGTTTACGCATATTCGATACCACTGGAGCTCCTGATATACCAAAGATAATATCTGCACCATCATTTATTCTTCCAGACTATGGAAGCTCAACACCTCATTTCTCAGCCAGTATCCCATTTGTAGCCAGCGCAGTGGTATTAGGATCTCTGAAAGAGCCGTTCATAACTGCTTATGAGGTATCTGCACAAATAGCCCAGCCTGAAACTGTAATAAATATTGAAAGTGCAAATGTTAATGCTACAGGTACAAATTCTACTGATTCGACTGGTCCATGAGCTATAGAGCGTCTAAATATTTGTACGATCTTCTTTCAATAGAATGATTAACCCAAAAATAACTGGCATGATGTTGATAGTAGCAGCTTCGTCTATCGGATTGGTTACAATTGGTTTTCAGAGTACCATGGCATCAATTATGTTGGCAGACCTAGAAGAAGCAGTAGAAGCAGGAAATGCTACAACAATTATGAGCAACCAGACCGCAGATGGAAATATGACTGGAGCAGAATCCCAATCTGGTTCAATATCAGAAGTCATCTCGCATGCAGAAGGTGAAGGGACGACTCCCAGTGATACCTGTAGCCATGCGGAATGTTGATAGCCAGCATATTTCATAATTTTCTATCTTCTGTTGGCAATGATTAGCCCTGAAATATTTGGGCTACACCTATCGCAGCGGAATGGCCATGTATGCCTGTAGAAGAGGCAGTGCGAGCGGACAATGCTACGATGATGCTGACTACTACTAATAATCCAGTCAATCCAGACAGCGTAGCACATTTGACTAGGTAGGTAACTGGACCGCGGGTCAAGACAGTTTTTCAGCAGATGCACTAACGCTGCTCTAGTGGTAGAAAATGCACATACTGGTCATCTAGATACTGCAATAGTTGAATTATCCGATCCTGTCTGTTATACCGATACGTTAACATACGGTATCACAACAGAGAACGCAACATCCATCGATCTACCAGGTACCAGTTAAGTTGTTAACTGGTGGAGTTATGGAAAACTATGGTATCGTGTCAATTAATAATGGTAGCTAGTTTCATCAAGCTGATAAGTCCAAATATTCAAACTTTTAGTAGTATTCGTAATACATAATCCAACTAGCTCTTATAGTAGGAACTGTTTAGCAATAGTAAAGTTTCTATGGAAGATCAGTTTAAATATTAAAATCTTGAACTTCCAAAGTATCGAAGTCTGTCCACATATTAAATCCAGTAACCACAAAAACCTGAAAGTGAAGATGTGGTACATATGTAAACCCAGTCATTCCAACTCTAGCTATTTGTTCACCTGCTCTGACATTTTGACCAACTTTCACTTTTGAGCTGTTATAGCTGAGATGATCGTATCGTGAGTATTCTCCATTTGAATGCATAACTACAATAAAGTTTGTATGATTCCAATAGACTGGGTTTGGCCCTCCAATATTAGAGCTATCTTTAACAAATGTTACTATTCCATCGAATGCAGCAAGAACAGATGCATCTTTTTCAACTATCAGATCAATTGCATTTCTGAGACTTCCAAAGTGAGCTGGAGATGAAGTTCTGTCGATACGATGTAACTGGTCTCTCGGTACAGGTAGTCTGTATTTATTGATGGCATTTTTACTCATCATGGTTTTATTTCCTGCTTTTAGATGTACTATGATTCTATCTACCACACACCTTTTAAATTTTTGTAGCTGCTGCAGGTCACGCTAATATGGTCAGCTATGCGATAAGCAAAAGAGGGAGCAGATATATGCGATTATCTGACTGCCCAGCGCTCAAGAGAGCGCTCTGAGCTAACGTCCTTATCATCGTTATTACTTGACATGTAAACAGATACATTAGATCCAACCAGCGCGAGACACACAGCAACAAAAACTGTGACTCTTAAATTCGAGCATCTGGCTAAAATTCTCCAATTTAAGTTGTCTTAATTGGTATAAGTACAGTAATTCAAAGAATATTGGTCATAGCTGGACTGATACTATTCCGGGAAGCTACTTCAAATACCTATAAGTGATTATAAAAAATATATAATGAGGAGAACTCTTATGTCCTGTCTATTCGGGGGAAAGCTGACAGACATTGAAGATAAATGTTCATATCCAACTAGACCTCTGATATTGTCATGAATACGACGACTCAGACTGGTATGATCGCTGCCAGTCTAGCAATATTGGTTTACATAGCAGTTGTAATTACTGGTAGTAGTCTTATGCCAGGACAGGATGTACAAGACGAACAATCGATTATTTCCCAACAAGCAAGAACTGATTCTGTGCTATATGACCAAATATCGTCTGGCCTAGGCTATGTGCACAATGCTACAACTGAAACAGCATCTTTGGCAGTGCCTCTAAACGGAATAAATCTAAGTCAAAATCAATTCATGATATTATATGACTCCACACCATATGCCAGCAAGGGACATATTGCAATGGTTCTGCCATGTGACGCTGCTGATCCTAGTTCTCCTCTGTTTCAGGTACTGGTGGGGAGGGCACCGGACATTACACCTACTACTCTGGGATATATTGAGCCAGTATCTGATCCACCAGATATGTGTGTATATCATGCGCAATTCGGTTTTGGCGATCCTGTTACTGATGTAATCTTAAAATATATAGCTAATGGAACCACTAATCTAAAAGGACCGCATAGTGTAGCTATAACGACACATGAATCATACATACCTGAGGAGCCTTCATTCGAACAACTTCAGCATGAACAATCCAACACAACACAAGTAATAATGAGCCGCTAGACCCAAGTACCTTTACCTTTGAAGCTGCACAACACAACACAGTAATAGGTCTGGAAGCTTAAGATACATTGCATTGTGACCAACGCAACTGACACAAATGATCTGCTCTACCGGGACCAAAGCAGACGTAATGAATATTTGCTGCGACGATAGATCTAAGAGAAAAAAACCATCACATCGGCATTGCATGGGTACTAAGGTGGTGATAGAATTAAATAGAACTAAAAAATGGTAGTCCTCACCTCTTGAGAGTTTAAGTTAGAACATATTTGTTATTTGAGTTTTTAATATGTCGGAATTCGATACACGGAAAGATGTAAATATTCTCCATTTATAGCACCTCCCATGACGATAGTCACGGACGACCAATTTAATCAATTTATTGACGATAGTAGATGGCTCCACAAAAATTACAATGAACTAATACAAGAATTTAACTTAGAATATGTTGCAATTAAAAATCATGAGGTAATAGCACATAGCAAAGAGATGAACGATTTTGAACGTGACTTAAAGCAACTCAATACAGACCGTTTAGATGTCGTAGTTGAATATATAAGAGACAAGAGGAACGAAGTGTAGCAGTTTTGTACGTTGAATGCTATAAATGTTTTAATGACCAGAGATACTATGTACCTGCATTTGTAATTTCCAAACAGCCAGAATCAGTTTTTAAGATTAATTTTTTGGTGGACACTGGTGCATCAAATACACTACTTAGCTGGAATGATGTACCGTACGTGACACTCAAGACAAATCTACGTGAAGGCAGAATATTTACCGGAATGGGCGGGAGTGTTAAAGCATTCATTTTGTCTGAATGTAGCATGTTGTTGCATGCGGATATCGGTAAATATAACCTATATGTTGGCGAACTTGATCTTTCAAATTATCTCACAGTTGATGGTAGACTATGTCCACCTGTCGCTAGTGTTTTGGGAATTGATGTTCTAAACAAATTTGATATATCATTTTCAGACGATTTAGAAAGGCTTTTTTTAACTCGAAGGGACAGACAATAGTTGTTTGTCTTAGTTATTTCTAATAGAAACGACTGGCTCAGGCTATCGCACACCGCCGGCCATTCTAACTGCCAGTTTACAGTCTGGAACATTTTTCTCTGCCTTTTTTTGAAATGTACCTAATGGCCCCCGATCCCCTGTTGATGGTGATTACCAGATTATCTGCTATGTTAGCATGTTATCGATTGTCATTTTTGGGCGTATTGTACAGTATCTACTACTTCAAATATTGTAACGGTATTCGAATAAACAGATCTTATAATAGCACCATACTAGTTATGTCTAGTAGGCCAAGTCTATCTGTCAAATATCGAGTGTGTCTAGAGAATTTCTTTTTTCCCGGTATAAATAAAAACCTAAGTCGAATATATTGAACCCGCTGCTAATTCTGCCGTAACAAATCTATCTTTTACAGAGTTAATCTTAATCTTCACGTTCTTGTATCCAGCTTTTGCATCTTTTACAAAGATTATTAAACCTTCTATTCTTGCTATACCGTCTCCTGCGCTACCGTTATCAGTAATGTCAACCATGTATTCTTTACCTGTTTCTACAGGTTTTGAGTTGCTCGTGCTTTGTCCATAATTCATTAAAAATCGAAGAATTGTAAGCATTATGGTAGTATGAACTAATGTATTAGCGTGTTATGGTCTATGTCACTCACTCCCGGATACGATCGGTATAATTCCGTACATAGTACTGATTAAAGCCTGATGCTGTTGACCGTTACTTGATCCTCATTGTAAAAGCAGTGTATTTTGACCATCCAACCAATAGAATTATTCCTGTTAAGGCCTAGATAGTAAGATACGCTGATGTAAAGAGAATGATATAATATGATTTGGGCTGTTATCTACCATCGGATAGCTTAGGCTTTCGCTAAAATCTTTCCTGGTATCCCTGCGTTAAAGTAAGATAAACCGTCAGCTATCTCAAACTTGAAAGGTGCATACTCAATTCCTCGAACTTCTCATATAACCTTTGCAAACTCAGCCACAAAACCGCCATCTTTTCTACTAAAGATTCAATGCTATATTCACCTTTGTTTTAGCATCGCCAGCCCGGATATTACCTTTGAAGCTACCCAGATCAGTAGTAATTCGTATAATCTAGTTGCGAATTTCGAAGTAGATTTGATAGCTGAAATGAAAGGAAGCATTTGTTTCTTGTTGTGCTATTGCATGGCATCAAATTAATCGATTATTGCGGAAAAGTCTACACCTCAAGGTTGGTTGAGGGGAGTTAGTAGTCCCGAACGACCAACAGTTTCATCCTCGCTTATACATACATTCTTATATGTTACGAGATTACAGAAACGTATGGTGAATGAGGCAGCAACAGTTATTTTTGACACTAAATTGACCCAAATAGACACATCTGCTAGAGACGCTGAAGAAAAAAATTTTAGGGAACGCTACACGCTCGAATTAAGAAAGAAAAGGCAATGTGGTCTAAACAATTATTATGGAGTTGACGAATTACTTGAGGAAAGGAAGCAAGTAAACCAGCAACAGATGAAGACTCCCGGTAGAAGGGGTGAAGTAATAAAACACGAAGAAATTTCTAGGGAGATGTCAAGGCGTTTACTGAGTCGAGGATAATTTTATACCTATTTTAGGGGGTTTTCATGTCGCAGCATAACAGGTGCAAATTCGAACCTGTTATGCTAACTGAAGTACTGGGTAAATCTTAACTGCATATCGATCGATACTACCAAATGGTGATACTCATAGTGGTGAAACCACTACTAACCACTTCCGCAGAGAATCGGAAGTTACCTGGTATTACTGCACTGCATTTACAATGTAATTTCAAAGATAGTTATTTCATTATCTATAGTGTAATACGTGTGTCTTCTCTTCAGGTTTCATTTCTCTTTGCCTTCTTACTTTTTTTACAGCTTCTTCTAAATGCCTTATGGTCACAAGTGCTTCTGAGGTATGTTTGAATGCTTCTTCAACAGAAGGGTATCTCTGAATATATTCATGCAAAACTAAGGATAGGGCAGTATTTACAACTGACGATACATCAGCTCCACTGAATCCTTCTGTCATTTCCACTATTTTATTTAGCTCAATATCGTTTTTGATTGGCTTTCCTTCAACATGAATTTGAAGAATTCTTTTTCTTGTAAACTTATCTGGATTTGGTATGTAAATGATTTTGTCAAAGCGACCCGGTCTCAATATGGCAGTGTCGATCATGTCTACTCTATTAGTAGCGGCTAACACAACAACATCATGAATCTCCTGAATACCATCCATCTCTGTGAGCAATTGCGATATCATTTTTTCTGCACCTGTAGGACCACCAAGACCTTCAATCCCGCCACCTCTGATAGGAGCAATAGAATCAATTTCGTCGAAGAATATAACACATGGTGAAGCCTGTCTCGCTTTTCTAAATACATCTCTTATTCCTTTTTCAGACTCTCCTACCCACTTTGACGTGAGCTCAGGCCCCTTTATGCTTATAAAATTTGCCTCTGACTCAGTTGCTACTGCCTTTGCAAGCATAGTCTTGCCCGTTCCTGAAGGGCCGTACAACAATATCCCTTTAGGTGCAGTATGTCCTAATTGTTTGTACAGTTCCGGAAAGTGCATGGGCCATTCGACTGCCTCCTGTAGTTCTCGCTTTACTGTGTCTAATCCACCAATATCGTCCCAATTAACATCAGGCGGCTCAACATAGACTTCTCTCATTGCAGAAGGTGTAATCTCCCTCATTGCATTCTGAAAATCGGCCATAGTAACTACTAACCTATTTAGTAGTTCTGGTGCAAGTTTTTCATCTTCAAGATTGAGTTCAGGTAAAAGTCTTCTCAAACACTTCATAGCTGCCTCTTTACACAAGTATTCAAGATCTGCTCCTACAAATCCATGGGTAACGGCGGCGATCTTTTCTTGATCTATATCAGGATTTAGTGGCATATTTCTCGTATGAATTTGAAGTACTTCTAGTCTGCCACGTTTATCTGGAACTCTGATCTCGATTTCTCTATCAAATCTCCCTGGTCTACGCAGTGCAGGATCTATTGCATTTGGCCTGTTACTTGCTGCTATAACTATTACTTTTCCGCGGCTTTCCAAACCGTCCATAACAGATAGTAGTTGTGAAACCACTCTTCGCTCTACTTCTCCCATTACTTCCTCTCTTTTTGGTGCGATAGAGTCTATTTCATCTATGAATATAATGGAAGGAGCCTTTTCTCGCGCTTCTTTAAATATTTCCCTTAGGCGTGCTTCAGATTCCCCATAGAATTTGCTCATGATTTCTGGTCCTGATATACTGATAAAATGTGAATTGCTTTCATTGGCTACCGCCTTGGCCAATAAGGTCTTGCCTGTCCCCGGTGGTCCATGCAATAGTATACCTTTGGGTGCCTCTATTCCGAGTTTTTCAAATATCTCAGGATGTCTTAACGGGAGCTCTATCATCTCCCTTACTCTTTGTATTTCATCCTTTAACCCACCGATATCCTCATAAGCAATGGCCTTCGCAGTTGCTCCTCCTAGAGTTAGGTCAGAAGTCGCTATAGTGAACTGCGTCTTCTGTCCTACAATTACTGCCTCGCAGGCAGGAGGCGTGAGCCCTATAACCTGGAAGGTAAGTCTTCCACCAAAATATGGAACCATAACGTTATCTCCTTTTATCATGGAAACGCTATCCAGTGAGTCTGCGAGATACCTCTCATCAATAGTTGGCCCTGTCTCGAGCGGAGCAACAATAACCATTTCTGCTAAAGTGGCTCTTATCTTTTTTATGATTACGGTGTCACCTATGGCCAACCCTGCATTATTCCTAACTAGACCATCAATTCTAATCACACCCTTACCCTCATCAGAAGGATACAAAGGCAAGCACTTGGCTACGGTCCTTCTGGCACTTCTGCTCTTCTCACTACCTTTTAATTCTATAATATCTCCAGTAGAAGCACCCACAGAATCCATGGAATCATAATCAAGACGGGCCACTCCTCTACCAACGTCTCTAGTATAAGCTTCGAGGATCTTTAAATCGAGATTTAAACTTCGAGTATCTTTGCCGGGCATACTAATCCAGCTTAACAGTAACTCCTTATACAGTTTTGCAACTGCGAAAGCATAATCAGGTGCGTTAGATGTCTGAAAGACAATTTTGGAATCACTAACAAATAGCTTTGTTCTACGAATCTTTTGAAAACCTGACGCAAATAGCATCTAAATGTAAGATGACAAGCCTCTTCGTCTTTTGTATGAAAGATCATGTTGACATAGTTACATTGCCATTACTAAATATTGGAAAAGTATTATATTGATACAAGAACTAAAGCAGATGGAAACACACATGACAAAGAACAGGAATCAATAGTTCCTATTCCTTGGTGCTATACTTTTATGAAAATAGTCTTCTCTTTAAACGTGTTGTCTAATCGTCTCAGAACCTCTCTTGAAGACTCAACTGATGATAATTGGAACACTTTTGGAGAGAGAAAAACAATTGGTGGTTTTATATGCCAACTATAGACCTTTGTTAAGGCAACTTTAAGTGTGAGTATACCAAATTTCAAGGTGATATTTAGACTGTATATCATAATAATGGTGGGTAAGATGTTAGATTCCGACGACTGTAATTCAGAATATTGACACTAAAAGACTTTCAGAATACGATCCAATAGAACACGAACCAAATAAACAAAACACTAAAGGAATTAAACCGAGTAGTATTACAAGTTTCAAGACTGTCTTCTTATTATATGGAGCATGTTATTGGTGTGCATCCTTAATTGCAGCAAAACGACGAATTGGTTCCTGTCCTATTTGCAGTACTTTAGTTACAGCACAGATTCCAGAAGGAGAATTCCAATAAAGAAGTAGGATGCTCGTCATATCTCCGTTAGGAAGTGAAATATCTCCGCTAGGGTTCATATTATATCCTTCAAGGCTTACGCCACTGTCAGGAACTAATATTGGGATCAATCTAAATTCACTCCACGCATGGTAATCGATGCAGTCAAATGATGTACGAACGAAATTTCCTGTATCGTTGCTAGACTGTGATTTTGTTACACTATGTACGAGTGTGGGTGTAAGGTTATATGGGTTGGGTATATTTTTAACACAGTATATGAAAGTCACCATTGCTATTTCGCCAATAGATCGTATATGTGATAGATAAGCACAGATCTAAAAAAATAGAAACCTATAAAAATGCAATTTTAGACGTTGTCAGACATCAAATAATTCGATACCAGTTAACGAGATTTGTTATCATCCATTTCCATCATAATTCAATATTGGAAATAAATTAGTCATTGCGCTGAATCTATACCTACCTGGGACGATTCAGTGCAGCCACTTGGTAGGTAGTCGCCATCAGATCCAATTGGCTAATGCTTAGGATGTTGTAGATAGCCAAGGGGTATCTAAATTCGCTAAATGATATTATGCTGGATCGCGCAATATATGTGATAGTAATGTCTAGGTCTCCCGCTACTTACGATAGAATGATCACGTGTGATACGGCCTCCACAAGAGACACAAAGTCCATTCTGCTTGGTTTCTATCATTCTTAGTATCCTATTTATTTTTTCATTAGGATTGATGATTAATGGGAGAACCAGATCATCACTGCTAAGACCGTTGTAATTGAGATTTGCTATGTGCTAAAATAGAGCAAATACATAATATAATTTGAGCTAGTAGAAGTTCATTTGGCTAGCATTATCTATACGTGCTTGTCATGTGCTATTCGTTTAACCTGTTTGATTGCATAACCCTTTAGAGTAAAGACAACTACTGTGTCGATCACCAAAATGTCCTGTCCGAACTCACTAGCTAAATAGATAGACTGTGCATGCTCAAGAAAGTTAAGGATTGGGTTCCGCGATGCAATGACATTATGGAACTAAATGCAAAATTGTGGAACTAAATTCAAAAATTGAGATAATAGGACGCCTGCATACTGTGACAGGGACAATATATGTAACTCAGGAAAATCCTTGAAAACAAAGGTGGTAGACTTGTTGCTGCATGTTGGACATTTGGACAGTGTGATGGGGTCCCCATCGTAGAAACTCCTGATGATGCCACGCTGATGTCTGTCTTACTATCTATCGAAAGCAGTAGAAACGCATGCACTGTAACTCTATTGGCTTTCACATATGAAGAGGATTCTAAAATAATAGGAAATCTTTCCTAGACACTCTATTTTTGATCGAATAGTCTGACACGAGAGAATAGGTGTGGCCCTCTGGGACAGATCTGCTAATAAGGCAGTAGCTAGCGTCTCTGCAGTAATTGCATTCACGTATCCGCTAGATTTATGGCCACCATGCCAAGATATCGTTCTTGCCCAGGAAAGTAACGAATCTTCTATGTCTATGGCACCAGTGAATGCAACGCTATCCACTCCAGGTCAGAAAGAGTTCTATCTCTTTAGTATTGAAATTCCTGAAGTTGATAAAGAAACTCTTGGGATTCCAGGTGATGCATATTCCATTCCTACAACGGTTGTAACTAAGGGTGATAACGTAACGGTTCATTTCTACAATGTAGACCCTAATACAAGTGAGAGACATACGTTTACGATAAGTTCGCCGTATAATGTAGATTTAGATCTTGCCGGGGGAGAAAATAGCGTAGTGAGTTTTATAGCAGACCAAAAAGGGATTTTCCAGTATTATTGCAAATATCATTTGCCGATCATGACAGGACAGTTAGTAGTAGAATCTTCATAGGTTTCTTTTTTATTTTTTGAAATGGATGTGAAAGACGTTAAACAGAAATGACGAATGCTTTTGTGGTAGAGGGCGAAAATACATAGATGAATTTTTCACATCTAGAACTTGTCCATTGTGTGGGCCCGCTCGCAGCACTTACTCGACTAGAAGTTTGTATATCTAATTCTATAGTAACATCAACAGGCCTCTTACCGGCCGTAGGTAAGTCGCTTCTGATTGGTTCCTAGACACGAATTACTCATTACACATTATCGGCCCCGTGAGGATATCTTAATCGGAGCTTCTCTTTTGTAGATCTCGTAGTGCCTTGACTGCTGGTTAATGCATTAGTGCCACCAGTATTGTGGCCACAATAGATATCAACAGACCAACAAAAAATACATTGTTGAAAGCAGCTTGACTGGGGTATTCGCTTGTTGTCCCATCCATTTCTATATTTACCATAGTCGAAGACATTATTAGGGTTGCTATCACAGGGCCTATAGCACCTCCTATGATTCTCATATCGCTGCTGGAAGCAGCGGATATACCTGTGAATTTCTTTGGAATAAGCGTGATAATTATATTGAAAAGCGTAACTGGCAAAAGTGCAGCGGCCATTCCAAAAAGAAATAGCGAACCCCCACCTTCAGAGCCTGTAGAATGGAATATGGTGATGAGCAAAAATGATATAGTGATGGTTGCCATAGAGGGAACTAATAATTTGGTATTCAGTCCTTGTGTCCTTGCGAGCATAACCCCAAAGATAGGCCCAAAGATCAATACTGCCAAGGACATAGGAAGTTGCAACAAACCAACAGCTTCTGGATCTAGTCCGAGTCCTGATCCTGAAGGCGCAGCGCCTAACTGAGGTACTGCAGTTAGAATTATGTATTGTACAATCCCGAACATAAGCATCGACACGTTGCCTAGAAGAATCGCCGGTTGAGTAAGAAGCTCTAAGGGAATCAGAGGCTTTTTGACTTTATTTTCTGTTATGACAAAAAGAACCAACGACACAGCTCCTATGACCATTGGCGCAACGAATGTTAACAACTCCCCTGAGCTACTATTAGTAAATGCTACAAGAAAGGCTACAAGAGCAACTGTCATCGTCGCCGTTCCGGGAAGATCAATAGATATTTTAAACCTACGGGTTTTTTGGTCATCCGCTGGGAAATGTTCATTTATTTTTTTACTCTCCACTGGAAGACCTCTCCAAGAAAAGAACAACAGTATCGCCGCAATTGGAGTACACATATAGAATATAGATTGCCAACCATAAGACGCAACTATTACCGGGCCTAAGACCACACCTATTACCAGACCTAAGACCACACCTATACCCATACCCGCTGAATACGCTGACGTGACGATACTCTGACCGATTGAGAATTTTCCTGGTGGGAAAAGATCCCTCACTATTTTTAAAGCTATTGGAGTATTCGCAATGGCAATACCTTGAATTGCCCTGATTATTAATAATGTATTAATATCCTTAGCAAATCCTGCTAATGCAGTTGTAACTGCATAAATTGCCATCATTATTACCAGCATTTTTTTGGAAAAGCAAAAGCGTCACTAAAGTTTCCTATAAGTATACTCATGACCGCACCGGAAATCATATAGACAGACATAACCCACGCCGCTAATGTCTGATCAACACCAAATTCATCAGCTATTACAGGAATAGCAGGCGATAGTGATGTATGCAGAAAGAGGATAAGGATGGTAGTTCCTGTGAGTATAAGCACTGCCTTCCACGCAGCAAAAGAAATCGCTTCAGACTTCGCATACTCAGATGATGGTATATCTTCGAGTATAAATCTGATGTATATTAATTTTGTGTTATCTACAAGATCGCCGAGGAATCCTTTAAATCGTACGTTACCAAGGATGTCGTACTTAGGTCTCTAATTGGTATTGTCTTCATGGAATAATGTAATTCCTGTTTCATTCATAAGAAGTATCAGGTGTTTTCTAGATCTTCTAGGTCACTTAAACTTTCCAAAGGATCTCATATTCTTGAAGAAGTGTTGGACTTTAACAGGGATCTCCTCCTTATCTTCTTTAGAGAGATCTTCCATGGTTCCTATGTCCCGGAGAACTCCTCCTCTGACCTCCTTAGAGAGATCTTTAACATTTGCCTCATCTTTTTCGGTTATTACCACCATGTGTAATCTATCATCTTTGGAAGGATTCCAGTACAATAACTGGTTGTCCGAATCCCACTGTATAGATTCTCTTCCTGTAAGACACCAAACATAAAAGCCTTTGCGATAATGGGTTCTCTGTGGTACATAAATCACTGTAGGCGAGTCTATTACTCCTCCATGGAGAGCTAGAATAAAATACTTTTTCCTGACATCAAATGTTAAGATAAACGGCTTCGCAGAGCTGAGAATAGGATAAGGCCTAGTCGCGAGATCAAGCCACCTGGGCTTCCTACCCGGGCCCAAGAGCGAAAAGTTTTCGAGATTCCAATTATCCTTTCCTTGCTTGGTATGATAAAGGTCGTAATTCCAGTATGTTGAATTCAATAGTTGAGATTCAACCTGTATATATTGCAAGTTTATATACGCCCCGATCTGTTCTGTGTCATGGCTACCACCAAATTCACTCAGGAAAGGGATTAGGTCTCGTTCATATCCGGCAGAAACAATCTTTTCGAAAACATCTGGCCAATCTTCTTTGTACTGAGACATGCTACCAGGGATCTTGAACGTTCCCATCATGAGAGCACGGGTATCATAATAATGAAAGGAGAATACCCCTCTTTCCAGAAATTCAGCAGGCCACTCAGACTTGTCAGGAAGGTAGGTGTTTACCTTCTTAGGGGCACCCATAAGACTTCCTCTTGTTTTATATGTATCCCTGTCCAGAGGTGAACGGACCATTTCCATGTCCCCAATTCGCAGAAACTTTCTAAGGTCGAACTTCTTAACCTTGTCCCAACCACTTAAATTCTTATTCATCTCTTCTGATGAAAATGCAGTCCAATCGACACGTGGTTCAATAAAAATGAATAACTTATTATCGTATTTGCCTATCTCTCGAAAAACATTCAGGTAGTACTCCTTGAGTAACTGTGACTCAAATTCTAGTTTGTTTATTCCAACTGGATGAGGTTCATTAAACACGTCAACTCCAACTAGCGCCGGATGTCCTTGACCATTGTTTAAGCTCTTAAAGAACCGAACTGTTTGTCCAATTGTTTTTTCCAGATGGGTTCTAACTGGATAATTCTTTAGATTTGCTTCTTCGTTGGTAAGGTCGTTATGCCAGAAAGAATACAGAGTATTTTTTACAAGCTTATTCAGCATATAAGAAGCAGCCCACATTTTGTTGTATTTTGGAGGCTTAGCATACTGCTTGACTTCTTTTGTAATAGTCAAAGCCCAATCAGGGAATCCGTCACCACCACAAATATCACTTACAATATCTTGATGGAAGTCGAGAAATACCAGAAGTCCGCGTGAATACAGCTCATCAATAATCTGTGTAACAAGTTTTAGGTATTCTTCTCCCTCCGGCAATAGCTTCTCAAGATTAGGATTGGGTCTTGGTTCTATGGCCTTCCAAGATACCGGCAATCTAACAGCACTGAACCCACATTCTTTCATAAGGTCGAGTTCCCCTGCTACTGAATTGATCTCCTTACCAAGCTCAGAGGATGTGATTGTTTTAGCTTCTAGCGGTGATATTGGAAGGTACGGAGGGAGTTTACTTCTAGATCCAAAATTTACACCTCTAAACATGACATATCTTCCATCTTGATCGCGAAACCAATTGTCCTCTTTGTGAAGAAGTCGAGCGTTGAGCAATGCAGAACCTTTTCTACTCATGATTGAGAGAATACAGGGATAATATAAAAGTGCAATGTTGCTTTTTAATTATGACTCATCCTTGTATCGTCATACGTTTTATGACATCACAGAACGAGTAAATGACATCATGATGAATGCACAAGTTTCATTGCCTTTACTACATGGCAATGAAAAATCGTTTGCTATGCCATGTAATTAATCAACTACTATTACATACCGTGTCTATGTGGACCAGTGGTCACCTCTTCTTACACTTGTTTTTTGCTCACAGTTTCTCTATCGACTACGGAAATTCACGCTATCGAGATGTCATTTCCAACCCCAATGCCAATAACTATCTAATCAATCAATCAAATCAATCTCTATGATTAGTTACCAAGATCTGTCTAAACTTTACTATAAATCAGACTTAATCACTTTTTTACCAGGATTCATGATAAATTTGGGATCAAATAGTTTTTTGATTTGCTCAAAGATCGAAACTATTTGCGTACCATACATAAATTCGATATACTTACTTCTGGCTATGCCATCGCCATGTTCACCGGTTATAGTTCCACCACAACTAATTACTCTAGTAAAAACTTCATCTCCAATAAGACTAAATAATTCAAGTTCTGTCCGTGATTCTATATCGATCATAGGTCTTGTATGTAAATTTCCATTTCCTGCGTGACCATATATTACATAATCTAACTTGTTTTCGTAATATTTTTGCAGCAGAAATTGAGTATAATCATAAAGCATGTCTGGACTCACCACCGTATCTTCTATCAAGCCTACAGGCTTTCGGCTTCCTACAGTCATTTTCATAGCGTTATTTAATGCACTTTTTCTTGCTCCCCATATTTGTCTGGAGCTATTTTCGTCAGTCACAGTCTCTATAACCATGGATACAGAAGATAATTTATCTTTGCACATAGTAACCTTTTGTTCAACATCAACAAGAGCGTCTCCTGCAAATTCCACGAATAGTAGCGCACCTCCATCGCTACCACTATACAGGGCTCTTGGAGACTCAATATCAAGGTTACGAAACACAGTGTGATCAAGCATTTCTAGTGCAACTGGGGAGAATTGCAAAGTAGCAGGCACTACCGCAATGGCAGATAACAAATCCTCAAAACCAAATACTACTGTAGATCTATACAAGGGAATATCAATGATCTTCAGCATCGCTGAAGCTACGATTCCTAACGTTCCTTCTGAAGCAGCAAATATTTTATGTGGATAAAACTTTTTATTATTTATTACTGCATCAAGACGATAGCCGCACGAATTCTTAGTTACTCTCGGATATTGCTTCAGTATTATTTCTGTATAGGGTGATATTAATCTGTATAATTTTGCAATTTTCTCGTCATTTGAACTAATAGCATCATTTTTCCTAACACATCCAAAACTACCATCGGAGTATACTATATTAACCATATCTAGAAACTCGATAGTGTTACCATAACCCAAAGCATGAACACCGCTCGAATTATTTGCAATCATACCACCAATTGTACAATAGTTGCTACTAGCAGGGTCTGGGGGAAGGAATTTTCCCCTTTTATTTAGTTCTTTATCCAAGATACCTTTAACCAATCCTGGCTGGACCGAAACATAATCAGTTCCAATCTCCAGGATTTTATTCATATGCTTCGTAAAATCTATGATAATGTCATTGTTAAGTGACTGCCCTAAAAGTCCCGTACCTGCACCTCTTGCAGTTATAGATATATTATTAGAATACCCGTATTGGCACACTCTCGATAGATCATATTCATCGTATGGATATACAATCACTAACGGTTTAATAGAGTAATGGCTTGCATCTACAGAGTATATTGTTTTACTCCAATCATCAGAGAGTATTTCACCCTTTGCTATACGTTGTAGTTCATCTGCTATTTGAATATTCATATTAGCAGTGTGGTCTAATTACCACATGGGCTATTTTTAATTTTAGGTCCCACTACAACCCTTCATATAGAATATTTTAAAATTCAGGTCCAATTACATATAAGCTTAGATGGCAGTGCCATGATTGATCGATAATGGCATAATCGGCAGTACAGTATGGTAGCGGCTACATGATTTCTTACTGAATGGTTATTTTATAAAGAGGAGCAGCTTCAAGTGTAAAGGCACATGGGTCTAGCGGGTTAAATTCTGATATAGAGAAAAAAGTGAAACTAATTAGAATATCAGCATCTAGACGGATTCGATCGAACCGGAGAATAGATTATCATACACTAGGACTTCATATAGGTTCTGAGCGGTGCTTGAAAGCTTGGTTTCAAAATCCTGGACGGAATCAGGCTAGCTAGTAACAGTCTGAATTGCTCTGTCAGGCTTGGGTTGGTCGGTGAATTCACTAGCACACCTTACAACACTCATCAGTAAAGTATGTATAATAACAGTTAGACCTACCCCAAATGTATATATTACACTTTTCTCACAACCTATGTACGCATGCAGATACTGGAGACTAATAACAGGGTCAATACATTCCTTAACGGCATAGGTAGGAATAGTAAGAATTCCAGAAGGTCATATCGTACAGGTTTAATTCATTTCGAAAACTTCCTTAAGAAGGAGTCATCCAATTTAACACCAGAGACAGTAGTACCTCTACTTCAAAATCAACAACTCAATGTTTATGAATTCCTGGACCAATTCATTTACTATCTTTCACAACAACAGAACATTTCAACACATTCAATTAGACTTTACATGGCAATTGTTAGAAGTTACTTGGAATTTAATGATATAGACATATCCATTTCAAAGTTTAAGAGGAAAGTAAAGATGCCAAAGCTATACAGAGAAGAAGAATACCCAGTAGACGTTCCAGACATTAGAAACATACTCTTAAAATGCACTAATAGACGTCTGAAAGCTTATCTGCTTGTTCTTGCTAGTTCAGGACTTAGAACAGTAGAAGCATGTGCATTAAGAATTCAGGATGTTGACTTTACAACAAACCCAACCAAAGTGCACGTAAGGAAGGAATATAGTAAAACACGGCGCGCAAGAGATGTTTACATTTCAGATGAAGCAACGAGGTATCTACAGGACTTAATAAAATGGAAATATAGAGAAAGAAATCCAGAACCAGAAGACCTTGTATTTTCTACATACTTCATAAATGATGCAAAACCCAATAGAATTTACTCCAGGATATTATATGAATTCCAGAAATTACTGGGAGTCACAGAAATGGACCAACGTAAGGATAATAGTCGTAGAAGGAAGATAACACTCCATAGTTTAAGACGTTTCTGCAAGGGTATTGTAAGCGACCAGGCAGGAACAGACTATTCAGAATGGTTCTTAGGGCATAACCATAGTGTCTACTGGACCCGCAAGGAAATAGAACGCAGGACCATATACCAAAAGAAGTGTATGCCATATCTTACGATACTAGACTACTCCTCATTGGACACAAGGAGCAAGAACTTGGAGTTAAGAATGCAAGAGAAGGACAAAGCAGTTCAACAGTTAAAACAATCGGATACAGAGAAAACGAAACAAATAGAAAAACTAATGGAAAGACAGGACCAGTTAGAAGCATTCCTTGCTAACCCAGAACAGTATATCAGAATGCGCGACGAGGCACTTAAAATGGGAAAGGTTAGGAGCGGTTAATCTCAAGGAATTTCTAATAATCAGTCTGAGGTTGAATGACTGATAGGATATTCAACCTGCGACAGACAACGGCCGGGAGCTGCACAAGAAACTAATAGAACAGATAGCAGGAGAAGCATTAAAGAAGCAATACCAGAAGCTTAGAGTGAATTTACTAGTAAGTACTAGGTCAGTTTTTTCTATTCTTTAATTGTGTCAATAACGGCATATATACGTTCGAGTTCCGGTCTAAAATCTTTCATTATGATTTTATAGAATTCATTCATAGCATTGTTCCTCTCTTTGGGTGATATTGTATCATTATATCTTTTCATAATTTTATTCATCATATTCAAAATTCTAGCCCACCGTCTTTGTGTATTTTTATCCTGTTCCAAAGATTTCATCTCTTGAATATTTTTCATAATAATTTCAGCTGCTTCGTAGCGCTTATTAGGTTCCTTTCTATCATTTATTATTTCAAATAAACGTTCGTATTTGCTGGTTCTAGGAGCTTTAGTTACTAACGTACCCTCAGTTTCCCCGTGAAAATACCACTTGGTTTCTTCGTCAAAATGTCCCGCACCAAAATGCTGTCGGAAACCTTTTAGTAGATCTAGAAATAGTTTTCTGTTCTTAACTTTTGGTTCCTTGAATTCATTCGTTCCGTTAGGGTGACTAATTATGTATTTTGGAAACTCTGATAAATACTTTGAACAAATCGTACAACCGGCATAATGCTTATCTAAGTCCTTAATAGTCATATCAAGTGTCTTTTCTGGTATTATTAGAGAGGAACCAGATCTTCTGACAAGATCATATAATTGATCAAAAGTTGACAGGTTAACTAATTTCCTTAATTCATTAATTGCTATATCTTCCTCCACACTGTCAGCGATCTTCATTATATCAGTATTAGAAACCTTCTCTTCCTCTACCGATCGTAATGGCTTCTCTATAGATTCGGCTTCGGATTCCAGTATCTGAAGCTGTCTTGGCGCAATCATTTCTTCAACATTCTTTAGGAATACCTTTGCTCTTTCTGGACTTTCTATAAGATATGGAATTTCAGCATATCTCCGATATTCATTCAATGCTTCAACTGAAGAGTTAACTCTATCCAATAATAACTCTCCAAACTTTATTTTATCGATTCCGAATTTATTAATAAGTTCAACTATATCCTTGACATCCTCCACATGGGTGAGAATATATGGAATAAGAAATATGAATAAATGTATTCTGTCTTCTTTGGTTAATGTTTCTTTTTCCTTCTCAAACCATTCTTGGATTACCATATACTCCAATGCAGTTTGAAGGACATAATCCTCTTTTGCAGGCCAATAGCGACGACCCAGTAACATTATGGTTTGAAGAAGCCGATGTTGTTCCTTGTCAGATTCATTCTTAAATCCTTCCGATTTAGTCAGAAATTCTGTAAGTTTTTTATGTTTGATACCAGCCAATATCGCTATTGCCATGCCTTTATCTGTAAGAGTAACTTCTTTCCTACCAGCGAATAATGTTGATTTAACAAGTACACCGTCTCGTAACATGAACTTCACACTTCTAAAAACAGCTGGCTGTAGGGCGCCTTTTCTTACAAATACACCCACAAGGACGAATTATTCGAAGAAATTAGGATAGGTGGACAACCAGCTTTCCTTACTATCATTGATGGTAAACCAAAGTTAGTCAAAGAAATAGACCAAAGTGAAGAACGAGGCATGATAATAAAACCACATAGCGGCCTTGGAATGCAGCCAGTTTTACAGTACGAATTCAAAGACGTTAAGGAAATAGAACATTACATAGAACTAGCAAACAAAGTGTATATCGACAACCTTTACTTCTTGGTAAAGTCGATATGGAGTGACCTAATTTCAACCAAAGAAAAGGAATTACTCGTATTACTATCAGCTGATACTATTCATAGTTATTTCCAAGAAATGTTCGTAACCGTACATTATCTAAGATTAACTGGTCCTCCAGGTTGGGGTAAAGGTGCAATTTTGCTCACATTCAAACTACTAGGATATCGTGTCGTATTAGCAGGGGATATGAGCGGCGCGAATCTTCTGGATATTTTAGGACCAATTGAGAAATCTCAGGTATCCATAGCAGAAGACGAATTCGACAATATCGAAGACGACGAAGACAAAGAGCGCATTTACAAAATGGGATATGAAGACGTTGGTTTTGTAACCAGAACTGTTGATCCAAGTAGTAGTGACCGTGAAGTTAGATACTACAACCCATTCTGCATAAAGATATTCGGCGGGGAACAAGCATATCAATCAAAGAAACTTGGTGGATTCAATGATAGAACTTTCAATACCGAGGTTACAAAAGACAAACCGAAACGATTAGTCAAAGAACTTAAGAACCAAATGGAGAAGCCACCAGAGAAGCAACTTCCAAAGTATAGAAAGATTATAGAACGAATCACATTCCTAAGAAAACTTTTACTGGTTTACAAACTGATTCACCACAACGACACAATAGAGGAAATTAATACAAATATTGATTCAAGACCGCTGGAATTATGCGGCCCAGCTCTCAGGCTATTCAATTCCACCAAGTTAGCAAACGGTGAAAGGAAAGCACTTAACGAAGTTAAGGATGCATTATCACATTTCCTAAGGAAAAAAGGACAGCTAGATGAAAAGACAATCGAAGTAGTGCTTTACGGTGTTCTTAAGAAGCTATTTGAAGAAATAGACGAAGAAGGTCTTCATAGTAATAGCAGTAGGAAAAATATCGAGTCCAAAATTGATGGTATTCCAGTTACCATATACACTCTAACTTACGACCTCATATGCGAAACAGTAATGCATGAAGTAGAGGGAATACCAATAACTGCTAGGAGCTTTGATTCAGCAGATTATGGAGCGGTATCACATGACTTCATTCTACAAAAATGCAGAACCATATTCAAAGCAGAGAATGTAAGAATATCAGTTGATGACATTAAAAAGAAATCACTTCAATTCAATGCTAAAGAAACACACGCAGCGGGAGCCAGTTTTGACGTCGTCACAGACATAAAAATCTATGACGAGCCTCAAGAAGAGGATGCTCCTGAAGACCATGAAGTAACTGAGATATGGAATAATATTGGCTGTGGTAAAAATGAAAGAGCGTGTCCTAGTGTACTAGTTTTTCAATCTTTTCAGAGGATAGGCCAAAATAGTACCCTTGAGCCTTCAGTCAAGGGACTTGAACACGAAAAACAAGCACAAAACGACCCTAATACACCTTCAGATCCTCATATATCCAATATCCCTCCACAACGGCAGCAGCAGTAACAAGAAGTCATAAAGGGAGTATAAGACTAAAGAGACTTATCCAGTTTCATGGAAGTAACAGTCTTGGAATTACTTTGCCAGCAGATTTTGTTCGTGGACTTGGACTTGCAGCAGGACAATTTGTTAAGTGTGAATTGAGTAAAGATGGAAATTCAATGACAGTGGAGGGAATATAAAGACATGAGGTTAGTTGCAGGACCATTTGATAAGTTATGTACTCAGTGTCCAGGCGGCGTAACTAAAATGATAAGACTACGGCATACAAGCACCTGGATATGTCCCATATGTTCTGGCTTGGAATACTATACACCAAAAGAGACTGAAGAAGAAGAACAAGAACATCAGGAATGACTAACAAAAACACAAAAAGGAAATGCTGTCCAGATGCAGCGACCCACCGGGAAATAAAGCATTTACAGAAGGTGTTTGGAAGTGACCTACGGAATTACAGCCATACTGGGTATGCAGAAGCACAGCTATCTAATGTAACTGCGGCAGTAAGCAAAGGGAACAAGAGGAGGAAAATGAATTAGGGTATTATGAAGAACATAAATAATGAAGTAATTGAGAATGATATTGAGTTAACTAATAACGAAAAACGTTCTCGTAAACAGGAAACAAAACATAAGAAGCATGTGAATTGGCGGCGGAACAAATGTCTCACACTGTTGACACAGGGCTGCAGCACATACGAAATAGCAGAAGTACTTAAGATATCCCAATCTACGGTGGCAAGGGACGTCCAATGGTTACGCAGAGAAGCAGAAGAAGAATTAAAGTTACACATCCAGTCTCTACCACACGAATACAGAGTGGTGTACAGAGGTTTATCTGAGGTATTGAAGCATGCATGGGGACTATTAATATCAGGTGAAGGTCAGAGAAATAAAGTAGCTATACTTTCACTAATTACTGACGTATACAGCAAACGCATGGACTTGTGTACCAACGCAGGTGTTATTCAAGAGAGTCTATCATTTGTAGAACAAGCACGTAAAGAAGTGGTTGATGAACTACATAAAAGGGTGAGTTGAAACGGGGTTCAATGACCTAAGAAGGTTAATTCATGATATGGCTCGGCGGCAAGAAACAGGTGGTGGACTTAGTACAGCTGAATATCTAGAAAGGCAGGAAGTAAGAATGCATCTACGAAACCTTCAAGAAATGCATAACAATGCGTACAAACAACGTAAAGACAAATGGTTTGAGAAGAACCCAGAACAACAATATTTCAGCCCAACACTTGAAGAAACTAGAAAGGATTGTAGATTAGAGGAATGGCTTTGGTATTTTGTCTCTAGGATATTTGATAGGACACCACAGCAAAGGTTTCAGGACGAGAGACATCCTAGCTATGGTTGGAATCATAAAAGTAATGTCCATAGTATCGAAGAACCATGTAAAGAAGGTTGTAGGTTCTGGAACAAGGAGGGCAGAATAGAAGATATCGAGGTACTTGAGGACTACAAAGACTACAATAGATATCAAGAAGTTTTCAACGTTTGGAGTGAACAATGAAAAACAATAATAATGAAGTAAGACAGGGCTTTCGGTTTCAAGACGCAGTCTACCTTAGAAAGTATGATAATTCGGCGGCCGGCTTAGAAATACAACTATTCACAGCAGAGGAAGACGACGAGGAACCAGAAACAAAACGATATTGGTGTGCCATTTGTAAAAGCAAATTAACTTACATGCAACATACAGATACCATCTGGAGATGCGACAACTGTCAAGAGTATTATGATACCAAAATACAAGACACACCAATTGCTAACAACAAGGGGTTCAAAATTAGACCACACCATGAGATAAATAGATATCCCAAATTTGACGAAGATGATTCTAATGTTCCATTTGTAAAAAGCATAAACTTAGATGAACCAGAAAATTCCAATATAGAAATACTGAGACAGTCTGCTGATAGACGAATTCAGCATATTCGTATTATTGACAACTGCACAAAAAAGGAAAGCTATTCAAAAAAGTAGAGATTTGTAATGACATTAGCGGCAGTAGAAGAACGAACGATAATGAGAAAGAGGAAATGCAAACACTGCAGTTCTGAGATATACCTACAATACATTCCAGTCACTCCAACACTTCATCGGATTAGCTTTGAAGCTACGGATGGGAAATTGCATTTGTGCCCAAAAAAAACATTAGATTTTAGAACAAGAAAACTAATACAAGAAGCAATAGACAGAATGAACTATTCTAATACTACTAATACTAATAAGTTGTCAATACTGCTAAATAACATAGACACGATAATAGAGAAACTCAGAGACTTGAAGCAGGACGTTATTAGATTACCATAACACCATACGAATAGAGTTATAAATGTTAACAAGCCATTGCAGGTATTTTTTCCACTTCGTAATAATGAAAGAAGATATGTGTGTAGAGTGCATGTTGCAGCATGTTCATATAATGGTGAATCCGTATTCATTGCGTATGTATATATACATATATAACTAACTATTGCTATGACCCAAGAATTTGATTTCTATTCACTGTCTGACTTATCAGGATATGAGGGCAAGTGGATAGCAATATTGGGAAAAGAGGTCATTGCCAGTGGTAAAGATTTGAAGCAGGTATATAAAGAAGCGAAAGAGAAGGCAGGAAAGAAGGAACCAATGTTTGCTCGTGTTCCTAGACAAGAAGAAGCATTGATATTATAAACTAATTTTGATACGATTTAGAACTGGCAGACATACCCTTACCTTTAAGTATATTAAAGATAAACATAAAGAACGTCTAGTCCCGAGACCTCGTGTAGAGATTAGACTTTCCAATGGAGATAAGACCTTCAAGTTTGCAATGTTGGTCGATTCAGGAGCAGATGTATCGTTTATACCATTGGAAGTCGCTGAGATATTGGGTTTAAAATTGGAGGATAAACAGAAATCGAGTAGTGCGTCTGGTGAATTCGAGACATTTAGGAGTACTGTTAGCGCAGATCTACTTAAAGGGACCACGACATATCCACTAGGGAATATGGACATTCGTGTACCTTGTAAGAGCACAGAAAGCGCTAATCTCAATGCTCATGCATTGCTAGGAAGGTCATTATTCTTCAAAAGATTTGATATTACATTTAGAGAAACCATTTTTAAAATTGTTCTCAGGCCACCCAAGAACAAATAGTTAGAGGTATTGTAAACATAATAGTTTTTGGTAATTAACTAATGCAATTCTTACACTCACTTCTTCTCTAAGTATTAGGTCTGGGTCATTTTACTGGTTTTCTATATATAGTGTAATTTGGTTTCTTGAATAATTGCTAGACTGAGTGACAAAATCACGAGTGATTATAATTGATATTAGTTCTCTAGTATCTTAGATGTTTGCTATTCACTGCTAGCAAAACATGTCATCCGGAGGACGTGATACCTATTCTATTCGTGTGCAACTAGATGCACAGCAAGCTGTTAGTATGATGGATAGCTTTTGATACTAATGATGAAAAGTTGCATGCTGGCGAGACTCAGAGTTGTAGTTTCTTAAACATCGAGGAGGAACCAGAACCACAGGCAGCTACATTAACGGTTTGCACAGATGGAGACAACATAATACCCACTTATAGTGTAACAGGTAATAATCCATCACCTTCTCAATTTACACTTATGTCTGGTGAATGCCAAGACGTTACGATAGGTCCGGGTATGTACCTAATTGTAGGACCTAATACATTTCCGGAGCTTTCCGGTGATTGTAGTCGGGACCCTAATGACATCGATAATGCTGTCGGAGAGATACAAAGTGGCGAAACTCAGAGTTGTACGTTCACTTATTTAGTATTCGGGTGAAAAAGGACCGTCATTACATGGATACAAGCCGGTATCCTCATCGTAATCATCCCTATCGTGGCAACTTTGTGCTGCTTCACCTTCAGGAGTGTCACAGTAGGGTAGCGATTCAAGTTCCCGTTCCTCATTAAGGGAACCTTGTCCAGTTAGTTCTTCAGCCAACCCTTCTTCTCCCGTCTCTGGTTCTGGTTCGGGTTCAGACTCTTCTTCTGCCTCCTCGTCACGCTCATCTGTGGATGAATACACCGCTTGTGAGGGACTAAGAAAAAGTATTAATGCGAGCAATAGGACGATTATGACCTGAGTTTGTTTTATCAAATATATTTTTTCATTGTATTATCTACTAAATAAAGAGTTCCTACACACACAGAAGCTTTAGAACAAAACAACAGATAGCAGCAGTTAAAGACTATCAACTATTAGATAAAGCTGTAAAGGAAAATAGATTATATAGCTCCCTTATTCTTGGGGTCTTTCTTTATTCCTAAACCTGTATTATAATGCGAACCTGAGTATGATGTATTCCTCGTTGTACTTGCCGCCGTCGTACTAGCCAATGGTTTCATTCTAGCGCCCTGTATTATGGTCACTATGCCGGCGAAGAACATGAACATGATTACCAATGGATTGCTTGCATATACCAGACCTAGGAACATTACTATTATTCCTATCGTAATTACTACTTTACCTCCAGTCGTCACCATTTTATTTTTCCTCTTCTAGCTCAGTAGCAAGCACGCTAGCATTCATTTCTATGGTGCTTGTTCGCTAAACTTATTTAGTAGCTGAGGCGTTAGGTCATATGTCTTGAAACAATCACCTTCATACAGCTCTGGATGGTCTTTCCATTCCTGTTTTAATTGTCCATCATCCAGCATCTTACCTAGTTCAGCTCTAAATTCTACTTTTCCATTTATCACAGTGTTTTTCGATTTTGTATACATTCCTTGGTCATACAAGCTAGGTAGGCAAGACAGACACAAAATGAAATACCTTAGACTAGGTTACTTAATAGTACCCTCTGCATAGGTTTCTATAAAATCGATACACTCGACTAGCTCAAGTACTGACGAATTGGCTATTGACTGATTTTTACACTTATCAAGTATACCATTAATCTTTTCATGAACGCCCATTTCGTCAAAGAATGCTAGTTTCTTATCCTCTACTGCTTGTTCTAACTGTGCCTCATGTTCCTCTATTATTGGATAACCTCCTCCTCCCATTATAAATTCACATTCAGCCCTGAGTGTAATATTTTCAATTTCTCTCCAGTTAAGACATGTCTTAGGATTCTCCTCTTGTAATTCAATCACCCTGTCATATGTCATATTCTTCCCAATCTCTTTACTTGCTGGAGATTCAAGCGACTCAAGCGCTTCATTCATCTGGCCTAGTGGAGAGTTAAGAGGAGAGCCCAGTACTTGGTTATAGCTCCAGAAACATAAGTATGAAATCACTGCTATTACTCCTACAAGGATAGACTTGTTCATATCTTGTCACCTATTAGCAGGCACCACATGTGCCACCATCATTCAACTTGTCCTTAATCCTCTGTGCTCGTTCACCATGAGCACCACCTGCTTCTATGTGATTATCTAACACTTTGTTTGCCCTTTCTTCGATTCTTGAAGCACTTGCTTCTGTGGTTAACACCGAGCGCACCAATGACTAGTCCTGCAAATATGCCCTTATTCATTTATAGTGTCATTCTATAGAGAATAAGTATATAAGGTTAGAATATTGGTGACTCCTGGGGAATAACAAAGAAACCAAGATACACTGACTATGCCTCGAAAATTGCACATTCTTTTGTTAGTCAAAGGTCTTAAAAACAGTCTAGAAATGATATGTCTAGACTATGCAGCCAATAGGTATCGTATTTAACCCTTCTAATCTTTACGTTTATGTTGCTAATGCAGAGATAAATGCTGATCCACATACGGTTTCAGTTATTGATAGTAGCACAAATCATACGGTTTCAGTTATTGATAGTAGCACAAATCAAGCGATTGATGATATCGTAATACCTTCAAGTGATGTCGGTATAGCTATTCCAATTGGACTTTCATTCACTCCTATAAATGGTTACGTATATCTCACTACTGCCACTGCGCAAAGGGTATATGCAATCGCATATCCATAAGAGATCCAAATACAAGGAATTGGGACGCACGCATAGACTAAGGACTATGTTTTATGCCATTTCATTTGACTTTAGGAATCGTTGCGCTGTTTGGAGCAATAAGTAACGTGTTGAATATGGAGATGGATGTATCAGCGTCAAGTTATTGTCCAGAATCAAAGGACGGATCCCAATCAAATCCGGCCTGTGCTTCGACTCAGTCGAGAGGAGAATGCAATAAGGATCTTGCGGGAGGTCATAAAGATTTCAAATGTGTAAAACAACCAGAGAGACCTCCTCCATGTGTTCCAGCCGATTGTTAAGAAGTGGACCGTACCTCGACTCTTTATTTGTTGCTAGCAAAGGATGAACATTAAGATAATATATAAGAAACTCGAATAGCGTTTGTGCCGGTAATAAATTGTCCAGAATGTGCAGGTGATATTAATTTGAGTACATCAAATTATTGGGATGTGAAAGATGTACCAATTAAATGTAGCAAATGCGGAAGTTCATTAGTAGTATCATTTGAAAAGGGAAACCTTACAAATCTGCGGCCGACTACTTCAAAGGGCTAAACACACTCCAGTTACTAGCTCTATAGTAACAGAGTCCTGAGCGTGAAAGTGTTAAAATATAAAGATAATTTTGGACCAGTTATCTGGTCCAATTAGTTAAACATACGAATATTAGGATTATAATAACAGTAATAGTGGATGGACGTCTTATGAAGATAGGAGCAAAATAGTACTGTCAAACAAAATTCCACTATCGGCGTGGATATCCCTGTTCGTCTTGGGTTCTGCTGATCTGATATCCACAACGAGTGAAACAATGATCATTCCTGCTATTCCGGATATCATATCTGATTTTGAGATAACGTATTCTGCCTCTTCATGGATACTAAGTTCGTATCTAATCTCTGGAGCAGCAATGACTCCTATCGCTGCAAAACTATCCAAGATTTATGGCAAGAAAAAGATTCTTTTGATTTTGCTGGGCCTATATATAATTGGTACCCTAGCTGCCGGATTATCAACTAGCATGCTCTCATTATCGGCTGCTAGAATTATTCAAGGCCTAGGACTAGCAATATTCCCAGTTGCTTTTGCCATAATACAAAATGTTTTTCCTAAAGAGAAAATTGCGATAGGTCAAGGAGTAATTATTGCACTTTTCTCATCTGGATCCGTTATAGGTCTTATAGCCGGTGGCTATATAATTGAAAATCTTGGTTGGCGTGCAATATTCTTCATACTCACTCCGTTCCCAATTTTAATGATGATATTTATTCATAAGCGAATTAAAGTAGAGCAAGAAGAGACATATGCATCACATCAAATAGGATCTAACGAGCCAATCGATACCAAATTTAGAACACAAAAGAAATGGGAATCATTCAAATTTATGGATATTAGGGGAACAGTGGTTCTAGCCATGTTAATAACATCCTTTTTGATCGTACTAACATATCTAGGAGACATTGAGTCTCAAGTATCAAATACTGTAATCATATCCTTATTCTCCACAGTTTGTATTGTCTCCTTTATCCTTTTCGTCCTGATTGAGAGGAAGACAAGATTCCCAACGGTCCCTACCAGGATATTTAAAGACAGGATCCTGCTTCCTGTAAATGTATCCTTAATGATTACCGGTTTGACAACATTGATGATATATCACATGATACCAATTCTGGTAAGGAGTCCAGTGCCTCTAGGATTTGGGGGTGATGCGATTAAGGTCGTAGAAGTCCAACTACCATTTATGATAGTACTATTCATTGTTTCTACATTATCGGGATTCATAGTTTCTAAACTGGGGAACATAAAGCCGACCATTGTGGGAGGTATAGTAGGAGTTTTGGGATTCTTTGGTGTCTTATTTTTTCACACAACAGAAAATTCAATAATAATTGGCTTAGTTATAGTAGGAACAGGGATTTCACTTGTACAGGTTGGTGGATTCAACATTATAACTTCAAAAACACCTAGGAATTTCGCCGAAATATCTGTAGGAGTGACTTCACTACTGTTTATCATTGGTATGTCTATTGGTCCAGTGATTTCAGGATTATATTTGCAGAATTTTACAGATTTTATTGATGGAGCTGGGCCTTTTCCTACAACGCAGGCTTACGACACGATCTTTCTCATAGCCGCTTTCATATCGATATTACCTATGGTTTTAATATTGGTAGCAAGCAAGAATCTAGACCCTAAATCGGCCAAAATAGATTGAACCATCCCATAGATGTAGCAGTTGATATGCAGGGTCTGCGACACAATTACATCGAAGTCAAATATTGATATCGTGAACCTATGTCAAAATCATTTTATGTGATTAATGCTACAAGGCCTTCTGTGAGCAGCTTTCCCCCTAAGTGTTATTATTGCGATAGTAAGAACTTCGGCTCAGTTGATGGATATGAGCATCACATCGTAACTAGACACCCGAACTTACCCGGCTATCCCGGACCCGCGGATATCAAGTATTACCGACTAGAAAAACAAGATATGTCATGGGAGCGAGAAATAAAAGCGGATTTTGAATGGAAATAGTTATTTCTCATTTTGTTACACTACAGCTACACATAAATGTGGTTCGAGAAACATTGAGATTGATCTCGCTCTCCGTAAAGTCTAGTAAATTAAATTCCTCTAGAAGATCGAGCAAGACAAGGTCAGTGGAAGTAGCGAAGGCTTCGCCAGAAAAAAACACAAGCATAGAGAATTATTGTCTCTAGACATAATTAATCAAAAAGTGGTGAGGAAACGCATCGAAGTTGATCCCTCCATTCTAAAAATTTCATGAATGCCTCAGATATTTACCATCAATCCTTCAACGTGAATTGCTATGCAGTTAGAGGTTTTATTTGAATGATTAATGTGTAGTCCAAAATAGATCCATGATTAATGTATAGTCCAGATAAGGTAGCGAAGGGGTGACTCCATCTATGCGTATCAGGTAAGAGCTAGCATATCACAACGGTAAGGTTATCCTACCACTGAAACGAGTCCTTCAGTGCCGGTAAGGGTACCTGCTACATAAACAACGTCATTAGATGGGTTAAATTCCAACGCTAGGGGTATACCTTTGATGCTCACCGTCTCGGATATAGTATTATTCCGACTATCTAGGATTGAAATAGAATTGGATACCACATTGGCGGCGTATACATTGTTATTAGATGGGTTGTAAAGCAAGGCGACAGGTTCGGTGCCAACAGCCACATTCCCGAGTAGCGTGCTGCTGTTGCCATCGATTACAGACACCGTTCGTGAACCACGGTTAGCTACGTAAATATCACTGTTAGATGGGTTAAATTCAAGGGCAGTAGGTTCATTATTAACTACTACATCACTGACCACCTGATTATCAGTAGTATCTATGACAGAGACCGTCGCCGAATCATGGTTAGCTACATAGATATTACTATTCAAGGGATTAAATTTCAAGGCTATGGGTGAAGTTCCGACGTTTACGACATCGATTAATGAATTGTTAGTACCATCGATAACTGACACACTTCCAGAGCCCCGATTGGCTACATAGATATTACTATTTGAAGGATTAAATTCCAAAGCTACAGGGTCCATGCCTACGTCTACCTCATCGGTTATCATGTTAGTGCTGCTATTTATTATTGAAATAGTATTTGAGATGACGTTTGCTACGTAAGTACTGTTATTAAATTGATTAAATATGATTGATTCTGGAAAGCTACCGACCGTAATATTTTTAACAACCGCATTGTTGGTGCTATCAATTACAGAGACCGTTCTCGAATCACGATTAGCAACATAGATGTTGTTATTGGAGGGATTAAATACTAGTGCTTGAGGAGATGCGCCTACCGTTATAGTTGCAATTACCGAATCTCCTAATGCCTTTTTCGTTCCAGGCGATAATGCAATGATCAGAATTGTAATCAAGAATCCCATGAACAACGTGGAAACCATTTTTTTTATTTTCATGGATTGACATATAAGAATTTCTACTCACGCACGCAATTAAGTTGCGCCGATAAAGCTAAAAGTTGTGAACAATTGTTTAAATGAATTATCACCGCACAACTATCGCGTGTCAAATTCCTCTCATGCACCTGCTAATAATTAGCAATCATAAACACAAACTTTCCTACAGACGGGCAACAGGTAGTATGTATACCGTATATAATGTGTAAGAGCAGAGATATCACCCCCCCCAAAGAAGAGTGGGTATACCTCACTTGTTCTAAACTGTGAAGACTTTTCATCTGGAAATCATAGCGAGTTGCTTTGTTACTTCAATCATGTTCTTCATATTCGTTCCTAGAGGAGAAAACAAATAACCAAATACAATATGCTTTACTCCCATTTTTTTGATTTGTTCTATATCACTTCCTATTTCCTCAATGGTACCAGTCATTGGTAACCTTGTCTGAGTCGAAGAGCGAGAAGAATCCAAGATGTTCGGGTATGCAAGAATGTATACGCTGACTTCCGATGGCTCTTTATTGAATCTTCTCGCCTCTTTTTTTAATCCATTTATCATCTGCCCTAGCTGTTCTAGAGGACCAAAGCCTGCAATGCCTAGCCATCCATCGGCACGGTTTACTACTCGTGGGAAGGTTTTTGGAGTAAATCCACCTAGAAGTATCTGGGGACGTGGTTTCTGTAAAGGTTTAGGCCCGATCTTAGAGGCGGGCATGTTGTAATATTTGCCCTTATACTCAACAACATCATCAGTCCAAATTCGGTTCAATAATTGTAAGAATTCATCTGCTCTAGCTCCCCTGTCCTTAAAAGGAATACCTGAAATATCGTATTCATCTTTTGACCAGCCTATTCCAAATCCTGCAATAGCCCTTCCATTTGAAAGAATATCAAGCGTAGTAAATCTCTTAGCCAATAGAACAGGATTGTGAAATAGCATGTCAATTACTGATGTTCCCAGCGAAATTCGCTCAGTTTTGCCAGCAACATAGGTCAATGTTGTCAAAGGATCAAAAACATTTTGATATTCAACAGGGAGAGAACCATCAGGAGTCACCGGATAGGGCGTCTGAGGTTTAATCGGCCATAATAGACGATCTATGGCCCATACAGAATCAAAGCCTTCTTTTTCGGCCTCCTTCGCAATATAGATAATATTTTCTCTTGTAGCATACTCGCCAATTTGAGGTAAAAGAATTCCTACCTTCATGTTTATGAATATGCCTATGCCACTCAAATATTAAAGTAGTCGTTGTTCCCCTCATCTTTCATGGACTTGGCCCCGATGTAGAACTAGATCCTTCGATGAATTTGGCTGATTTGAATTATCTACTTTGTTTGTTATTATTGTCACTCTAACCTTTGGTCTATTATTTTCTGCGTCTTCGGGCATATTGATTGACATAGAATCATATACCGTTGATAGATAGGAACCGGGACATAGTGGACCAATTAGATATAGATTCCCTTCAAGGATTGATAAGAAACAGCTTTTAGATGCCGCACTAAATCTATATCTAATGAGCTAGATGGCGGTCTATTGGATAAAAGGTTACTCCAAGATAGTAACCGGTTCCGGTTATGCCTGTGGTTTGTCCTAATTTTAGTCCTCTTTATATTGCATGTAATAATAGGTGCAGGTTTTGGTGGCGGGGGAGAATAAATACTCACTAATGAACAGATATTATCAGTGCGTAAAATATTTTTTTCGACTGTGACCACCTAACGAGATACTTAAATTTGGCTCATTTGAATTGTCCCCTAAAACGGAGGATGAACGGAGCACTTTTTATGCCTTTATGATGGTTTCCATAACATCTTGGCATTTTAGTATAGTGCCCGCCACCGTTGGAATCATTGCTCCAGGTAATACTCCCAAATGTTTTTCAAATTAAACTGATCTTGCTTTGATAATTAATTTTTCTACCTGATAAGGGAAATAATAACAAAAGTTCCGCATAGTTGGATTTTTTTGAGCGAGCCGAAATTCCGCAATTCTTTTAAAAGACCCATTTAATTACCTCATCTATGAGTTATGAGGATTCGATTAAGGATATCAAAAAAACTTTCGGTTCGGTTCCTGGTTTTATGAAAGAAACACCAAAAGATATACTTCCTCAGATGTGGCCCTTGTTTAAGAAATATCAGCTAGGAGAATCTATTATACCTCAAAAGTATCGAGAAATGATGATGTTGGCCGCTGCGGCGGCTATGAAATGTCCTTATTGCCAAACATATCATAAAGAGGTTTCGAAGATGTGGGGTGCATCTAACGATGAATTAAATGAATTGGCAGCAGTAGTCGCACTGACTGCCTTTTGGAGTAATGTCCTGCATACACAAAATTACGATTATGACACTTTTGTCAATGAGCTAAAGCAGATGGGAGAGTACATGACGAAGAACACGAACAAATAGTTCCTTGATTCCAGATTTTATCTTTTCTTTGAAAATAGTTTTCTGTTAGAGATATTTGGTGTCATTTCTTTCCTGTGAAATCATTTCTTTCCTACTACTTTCGTTGTGAAATTAATTCGACGATATATACATTGTAGTATTGGCAAAAATTATGTGCTTTTTAAATCGAAAACTGATGATATTATTCTAAAATGAAGTCCATTTACTTCTAGACCAATTAAGATAAGTCCCCTGACACATTCCTAGTGAGATAATTCCTCATATTCAGATTGAAATGTTTGGTTCTGAAGTACTGTCCTAGCCTTTTTCTGAATTCCGTAAATGATTTGTAGTA
>Ga0315534_1000142_pt1 | contig 42742 bp, 55 predicted proteins | sample SalMarSW160240MG_FD_203094 | JGI IMG/M metagenome (GOLD analysis project Ga0315534, IMG submission 203094) | Salt marsh sediment microbial communities from the Plum Island Ecosystem LTER, Massachusetts, United States - Salt Marsh Sediment SW1602-40 ... | reverse complement strand
CCTTCAACCGGATCGACCAGAACGAAGAAGGCGTGGCGGTGTCCATCGCCCTGTCGGATCCGGACCTGTTCAACGGCCAGAAATTTGCCTTGAAGGGCAACTGGGGCACGTTCGAAGGCTCCAACGCTCTAGGCTTCACGGCAAAGGGCCTCCTTGCCCAGAATCTGTTCGGCACAAGCTCGCAACTCACGATGAGCGGCGGGCTCGGCTTCGGGCTGGATGGAGACACGATGGGCGGACGGGTGAGCACGCAGATCGGCTGGTGACGCCGTCAGGACGCAGAGTGTCTGCCGGCCGCCGCGCGGAGCGCCCGGATCAGCCGCGCGTTGGAGCAGAACGCCTCGATCTGGCTTAAGTCTCCGCCGCTGTTGAGCCAGGCCTGGCATTGATCGTCGTGCTGGCAATAGGCGCACTTCGTCCGCGCTTCGAGAATGGCGAGTCCGCCGTCGACCTTCGCCGCGTCTTGCGGCTTGATGCCGGCGATCCGCAGCATGCGGCGCATATAGCGATGGCGCCGGCGGATATCGGCGCGGGCAGGCCTGAACCGGCTTGGCATCGGCACCCTCCTCCCGTGGCGGCGTATCGGCGTACGCTCGCCTGAAAGACTCGAGCTTCGATCCGGCGCGGGCCCGCGTCGTTGACCTAAGTCAAGTCCGGCAGATAATGCGTATGCAAACTTGTCCGGCCTTTCAGCCTGTACGCTAGCTTGGAATTTGGCGCGGCGGCTCGGCGCGCTTGGAGAGGAGATCGCACATGAGCACGATTTCGCGTACGAGCCTTGTCTTGATAGCAGGCTCGTTTCTGCTGCTTCCGTCCGGGAGCACGCAAGCCTGCTCGCGCCTGCTCTACGAGACCGGAACCGGGGCCTATATCGTCGCGCGGAGCATGGACTGGAACGATGCGACCGCCAAGACGAGCCTTTGGGTGTTTCCGCAAGGCCTGAAACGCGACGGCGGGATCGGATCGAACCCGCTTGAATGGACCGCGAAATACGGCTCCGTCATCGCCACGCTCTACGATGCCGCCACCGTCGACGGCATCAACGAGAAGGGGCTGGTCGGCAACGTGCTCTATCTCGCCGAGTCGGATTACGGCGATCCCGCCGAGACCGGGAAGCCGACGATCTCCATCGCCGCCTGGCTGCAATATTTCCTCGACAACTACGCCACCGTCCAGGAAGCGGTCGACGCCATGCAGGATGCCCCGTTCACGATCGTGGCCCCGGTGCTTCCCAATGGCCGCCCCGCCTCGGGGCATCTGTCGATTTCGGATTCGTCCGGCGACTCGGCCATCTTCGAATATCTCGACGGCAAGCTGGTGATCCATCACGGGCCGCAATATCGCGTGATGACCAACTCGCCGACTTACGATCAGCAGCTCGCGCTGGACACCTATTGGAAATTGATCGGCGGCGACAAATTCCTGCCTGGCACGATCAGCGCCGCCGACCGGTTCGCGCGCCTGAGCTACAATCTCAACGCCTCGCCGAAGTTCAAGGACGAAAATCTTGCCGTGGCCTCGGCCTTCTCCCAGATCAGGGCGATCAGCGTGCCGCTCGGTATGAGCGATCCCGAGCACCCGAATATCGCCTCGACGCTATGGCGGACCGTGGCCGATGACGAGGCCAAGCGTTATTACTTCGAGTCGGCGGTGTTCCCTGCCGTGTTCTGGGTCGATCTGGCGAAGGTGGATCTTGGACAGGGGGCGAGCCCGATGATGCTTGCGGTCGATCCCAACCGGCCGCTCGCCGGCGAAGTCTCGGCCGAGTTTAAGAAAGCGGAGCCCTTCGCCTGGCTGAAATAGCCAATAGGAGGCCGGTATCAAGCGCCTGATCCTAGCTGTTGCCATCCTGCTCGCGGCCTCTGCCGGTCTCGCCGCCGAACAGGCCAAGACGGGTGATCCTCAGGAAGGATTCGCCTACGCCAAGGAAGTTTGCGCCAATTGTCATGCGATTTCCGACTACGCCTCCCCTGTGCCGGCGGCGACACCCTTCGACAAAATCGCCAATATCAAGTCGGCGGAGGCGCTGTTCGCGTGGATGCATTCGACCCATCCGACCATGCCGAACATCGCGCTCAAGCAGGAGGATTTGGACGACGTCATCGCCTACATATTAAGTCTCAAAGCTGACAGCCAATCGGGCGAACAATAGCAGGCCGGCGTCCGAGCTTGCGGCCTGTTCAACGAACCCAACCCGTTTGTCTACACCGTAGGGCGGTGAGGCGGAGATCCGGCGACGATGAGCGGCGGACGGCACGGGGGTCCGCGCCGTCCACCGGTTGCGTACTAGCGAACGAGGTGGGCGATGATCGAGATGACAAGCAGAACGAGGAAAATATAGAACAAGATCTTGGCGATACCCGCCGATGCGCCCGCAATGCCGCCAAAACCCAACGCGCCGGCAATAAGCGCAATGACCAACAGCACGACGATCCAATACAGCATGGTCAGCCTCCAATTCCTCTGTGGTGAAATTCCTTCGGTAACGCGTACAGTCAGAACACGGCAAAGCGGGCGAAGTTCCGAGGACTAAAGTGCCGCCTGGATGCGTATTGACGCGGGGCGCGCGAGTTGTCCGCTGTAGAAAGGTTGTAAAGCCTAGTGCGCCCCGGCGTCGCCGGCGCCGTTCACGCAGCTCAGCCTCACGGTGTGAAGCTTTGCCCGCTTGGCGATTTCGGACGGCGACGCCGGTGCCGTTGGCGCATCCGGCGTGAGCGCATCGACGCCGTTCTTTTCCAGAAAGTCCGTGACCAAATCGGCGTGAATGGCGAAATTCACATTCTGGCCCGGCACCAGGATGGCGCGGACCACCCCGATCACCAGACCGCTCTCGTCGAGCAGCGGGCCTCCGGAGTTTCCCTGCTGCACGGGAGCGGTGAATTGCAGAAGGCTCGCATCGTTCTCCGGTCCGGTATCGGAACTCACCGAGCCCTTGGTGAAATGCAGGCCCAATTCTCCGGTGTAAGGAAAGCCGACGGCAAACACGTCCTCGCCGACCTCGGCCGGCTTCGCCCGGAAGGCGACCGGCGATGACGGGAACTCGAACTTCACCAGCGCAAGATCGTTGGTGCTGTCCTCGGCCTGGATCACGCCCGCGCCCCACCCTTCCGCCGTTACAGTGCGGCAGCCCTGCACGACATGCTGATTGGTGAGGATCAGCCCGTCGGTCGTTACCGCGAACCCTGTGCCCGAGGCCGCTTCCTCTTCATCGAGCAGCCGGACGGCGGATGCCTTCAGACCGGTGATCGCGTCGTTGTAGCGGATCAGCGGCATGTCGGCCGACGTCTTCAGAAAGCAGACGCGCTTGCTGACGTTGTAGCTGAACGCCGCGCACTCCGCTTCCGCGCTGCAACGGCGCTGGCAATCGCTGGCAGAAAGAGGGTCCAGCCTGTCATAGTCGTAGCCCGGCGCGTCTTTATATTTGCCGATTGCGAATTTCTGGTCCGCGGTTTTGCGGCCGGTGATCGCCTCGCTGCGGGCAATGAGCTTGCCGCTGCCGCTATATTTCAGGAAGCAAACCTCTTTGGCGCGGTCGTAGGTGAAGGTTTTGCATTCCGTATCGGCGGCGCAACGGCTCTGACAGGACTCGAAAGTGGGCGGATCGAGCCGCTTATAGTCGAACCCCGGGGCGTCGGTATCGATGTGGATAATGTACGGCGTCGCATCGTCCGCGATCAGCATAAGTGCCGGAGTTGCGACGAAAAACGCGGCCGTAAGAGCCGTTGCGATCGTTTGAATCTGAGGCATGTCGGTAACACTATAGCCAAATATTCCATAGGCTAACGTTACGAATCGCCGCGTCTTTAATGCCTCTGTCATACTTCCCGCCGGGGCCACGATTTGACCGGCGCCGCTCCTCCCGCCACTCTGCCGTCATGATCAAGGCCGTTCTCTTGGACCTCGCCGGCGTGATCTACGAAGGCGATCACGCGCTGTCCGGCGCGCTCGACGCCGTCGGCCGTTTGCGCCAGGCGAACTTGCCGATTCGCTTCGTGACCAATACCACGCGGCTGTCGAAGGACATGGTTCTGCAGCGGCTCGCACGGCTCGGCTTGGACCTGACCGGAAGCGAGCTGTTCACCCCTGCGCAGGCCGCGCGCGACTGGCTGGCGAACAACGAGTGCTCTCCGTTGCTTCTGGTCCATCCCAATCTGGAGCAGGAGTTCGCCGACATTCCGGCCCGCGCGCATGGTGCCGTCGTGATCGGCGATGCCGGCGAGAGTTTCTCATTTGCCAGCCTCAATCGCGCCTTTCGTGCGTTGATCGGCGGCGCAAAATTCATTGCGCTGGCCAAGAACCGCTCCTTCAAAGATGCCGACGGCCTGCTCAGCCTGGATGCCGGCGCCTTCGTCACGGCGCTGGAATTTTCGGCCGAGCGCACCGCGCTTGTGCTGGGCAAGCCCGCGCCCGGGTTCTTCGAAGCGGCGCTTGCCAGCATGAACTGTTCGCCCGAAGACGCCGTCATGGTCGGCGACGATGCCGAGGCCGATGTCGCGGGCGCGCTTCACGCCGGACTTGCAAGCGCCGTGCTGGTCCGCACCGGCAAATATCGTCCCGGCGACGAGACGCGGTTCGATCCCCCGCCGACCGCGACGGTCGAAGATCTGTCGGCGGCGGCGGATTGGATCGTCCAGCACAGCGCGACACCGGTTTCGGGCTGACGGGCGATGGAACGGTGACAAGCCGCGCCCAATTTATGCTCCGGATGCATGATAGCACGCCTCTGACGCTTACGCTTTGCGCCCGCTTCCTCTTTGCGAAGCGGAGATGCCCTCACAAGGGAAACTTGAAGATGCGAGCACTCATCCACGCCTTGACCGCGACGGTTCTGCTGGCCGGGCCCGCCCTCGCGCAGGAAGACACGGTCTGGACGATCGGGCCGCGCGAGTTGCCCTTGCCGGCGCATGTCAGCCCCGAGTTCCGGGCGATGCTGGCCAAGACGCCGCAACCCGACATCGACGCCGCGATCGCGGCCCGGCCGCGCACCACCGAGGAATGGAAGAAATTCGCCGCGGCCAGCGACGCCGCCGCCGCGCAGAAAGTCCAACAGGTGGCGAAGGCGTCGGGCATCGCGTTCGAGGAGGACGAGATCGCCGGCGTCCGCGTCTACCGGCTGAACCCGCCCAAGATCGCGCCCGAGCACAAGGACCATCTGTTCGTGCATGTCCATGGCGGCGCCTTCGTCAAGAATGCCGGGCCCGCGGCGACCTCGGAGGGCCTGTTGATCGCGCACTATCTCGGCATTCCGGTGATCTCGATCGATTACCGCATGCCGCCCGATCATCCGGCGCCCGCGGCGGTCAACGACGTGGTCAAGGTCTGGGAAGAGCTCGTCAAAGACCGTCCGGCAAAATCGATGGCGCTCGGCGGCACCTCCGCCGGGGGCAATATCACGCTCGCCACCACGCTCGCGCTGAAAGACAAAGGCGTCGCGCTGCCGGGCGCGCTGATGGTCGGCACGCCCGCCGTCGATCTCACCCACACCAACGACAGCAAGTTTCTCAACGAGGGCGTCGACCGCATGCTGGTGAGCTGGTCCGGCTATGGCGAAGGCGGCATCGAGCTTTATGTCGGCGACAACGACCCGAAAGACCCCCTGCTCTCGCCGATCTTTGGCGACTTTTCCGGCTTTCCGCCGGCCTATCTCATCACCGGCACGCGCGACATGCTTCTCAGCGACACCGTGCTTGCGCACCGCAAGCTGCGCCGGGCGGGCGTCGATGCGGACCTTCACGTCTATGAGGGGTTCTCGCATGCGGACTATCTGACGGCGTTCGGCGCGCCCGAGGTCGAGGAGCACCACAAGGAGCTGAACGCATTTCTCCTGCAGCATCTCGACCGATAGGCGCGCTCGGTGCGAAAGTGAGGCAGCGGGCCGCGGCCCGATAACTTAAGAGGACGGCGATGAGCGGCGCGGCGCGAACGAGGATTTCAGGCGGTGTGGTCCACGACCTGCCGGCCGACCTGAAAAAGGCTTTGCGCTCCGACGCCAAAGCGCTCGCGACCTGGGAGGACATTACGCCGCTCGCGCGCAACGAGTGGATCTGCTGGATCGAGTCGGCCAAGAAGGCGGAAACGAGAGCGCGCCGGATCGAGTGGGGCCGCTCAAACCTCAAGGACGGACAGCGCAGGCCCTGCTGCTGGCCGGGCTGTCCGCATCGTTGAGGAAGCGATGCGTCAGTAAGGTCCGAACCTGCAGCAATAGACTTTCATGCCGGTCCAGCACGGCTTGCCGAACCCGGGCGGCATCCCTTTGCCGTTCTTGCTCGCATAGCCATGCGGCAGGTCGGGCGGGCATTTGCCCTTGCAGACCGGCGCCTCTCCGACCCATCGGCACGTCCGGTTCGGATAGGTCTTGTTGAGCATCTCTTCCAAGCTATCTTGCTTGGGCGGCGCGGGCGGAACGCAGCACAGATCGTACCCTTTGTCGTCGGGGAGGCCCGCGCCGGTCCAGCCCGAGGGACAGGTTTTCTGGCGGAAGCATTTCACCACCACCTCGTTCGTCCCCGGTTTGATACATCCGGCGGTGTCGCCATAGGCGAACAGCAAGGTTCCCGCCGGACAGGCCCGGTTCGGCACTTGCGCGGCGGCCGGCCGTGCGGCGGCCATCGAGACGAGGCCGAGTGCGGCCGCGGCGATCAACAATGCAAGGGCTTGCTTGACGAGCATGGCATCCCCGGTGTCGCGGGACCGGCGTGTGCTCGAAGCTAACCTTCCGGGGGCCGAGAGCTAGGACAGCGCGGAAACCGGACTAGGACTGAGAGGAAACGGAGTCCCGGCTCGAAGAATTTTGCCGGAGCTCGTCTTGTTAATGAGAGGATTTTTACTCGGGTATGAAAACAAGCATGGGCAGCAAGACGTTCCCGTTCACGCCCACGAGCCCTGTCTGATTTTGATAACGTGCCGGGTCATACGGTTTTCCGTTCATCTCCGGCCTGCCCGCCCCCTGAACGATCGCCGCAAGCGCCAATTGCCCGTCTTCGACCACGAAGATTCCGCCGCCCGAGCCGCCCTCGCCGCCCGACAAATCGCTAAAATACGCCAGCGGACCGTCAGAGCCGGCCGGGAAAACATTGCGGATGGCTCCGGTTTGGCTGACGGGTTCGCGGCCGCTCCACGCGCCGAGCATGCCGTCTTGCTTCCCGGTCGCCTGAAAAACACGATCGCCCGGATCGAGCATGGTGTCTTCTTCAAGGACGGAAACGGGCTCGCACCCTTCGACCGGACGGCCGAGCCTGACCGCGGTCAGGTCCCGCCGTCTCGTTTCCGGGGTCTTGGACATGGAACTTCCGATCGGCGGAAGCTGGGACGGATCGTCGATCACGATCGCGATCTCATCGCCGGGATTTTTCCAGGTCTGAAAAAGGCAACTATCGGTCGGCAATAGCTCCCCCGTCTCCAAATCCTGAAACGCATGCTTGACCGTGACGATGAGGTTGGGCCGGAGCGCTACAGTGCCGCTCGCCCGATAGGTCTCGATCCGCTTTCCGTCCGCCGACGGCACCTTGCAGACCACCGTGCCGGTGCATGCGTTCAGCTGCGTCAGCTGGGCGTCCGTCACGCCGAATTCTTTCTTTAGGGTATCCGCAACCTCGGACAGGTCGCGGCGGTGATCGTATTTCGCCAGCTCTGCCGTGTCGCCCGGATCGACCTCGATCCCTTCCGGCGTGATGATGCTCGCCTGCTGCACCAGCTTGGGCGAGACGGCGAAGGGCTTGGCATCGGCCGGCGGAAGACCCGCGCAGGCGAGCAATGCCGCAAGGGCCAGAAGTCTTCCGCTCATGTTATGAAAGCACCATTGGCGTGCCTTTGGCACCCGGAGCGCAAAATAAAGGGGCCGGCACAAGGCCGGCCCCAAATCGATCTGTTTAGCCTTGGCACTCTTCCATCTCAGCCATGGCCGCCTCTGCGGCCTCCTGAGAATCGTACTCACCCATCATCTTCATGCCATCGGCCATCTCGGTCACCACCGAGCATGTCTTGCTGTTGGTGTCGAAACCTACGAAGTACTTCCCGCCGCCGGTCTCCACGGCCAAGGCGGGAGTGGCAAGGGCACCAATGAGAACGGCTGCGACGAGATAGTTTTTCATTCTGTGTCTCCTTAGGAAGAAGAACCTTCCGGCAGCGCCAAGGATAAGCACTTTCTGTGACACTCTGCTAGATCAATTCTCCGTGGACAGAGCTCGGCCTCGGCGGGGCGGAAAAGGCCCGTTTTCCGTGGTACGGCCCGGCCATCGCCGGGCCGGCCGGCGCTGCCCGCCCCTGCCTGCGTAGCCGGGTTCGATCCTGGGCTGCTACTCTGAATAGGCGATGGTGACACGGTCCATTCATGCTGCCGGTGTAATCGATCTCGCCGAGGCGCAGCTTCTGATCGATTGCGGCGTCAAATTTCTGGGGTTTCCCTTCGTCCTCGACCACCACGAGGAGGACCTGACCCTCGATGAAGCGGCGGCGATCGTGTCTGAACTCGGAAGCCACGCGACGTTCTTTACCATCACTTATTTGAACAGAGCGGAAGCCATTCTTCAGCTTTGTCACGACTTGTCGGTCGATATGGTTCAGCTTCACGGCGAGACGGACCTCGAACAAATTCAACTTTTGAAGCGAGAAGCGCCGCACTTGAGGATCATCAAGAGCCTTATCGTTCGCGGCAGCAACATGGACGATTTGATCGACGAGGTTCGGCGCTTCGAAGGATGCGTGGACGCGTTCATCACCGACACGTTCGATCCCGTGACGGGGGCGTCCGGCGCGACCGGAAAAGTTCACGATTGGGAAATCAGCCGGAAACTCGTGGCGTCGTCGAACCGCCCGGTCATTCTCGCCGGCGGGCTCGACGCCGGAAACGTGCGCCAGGCTATTCGTACGGTGCGGCCGGCCGGGGTCGACGTGCACACGGGCATCGAGCGCCATGACGGGCGGAAGTGCAACGAGTTGACCAGACGTTTCGTCGACGAGGCACAGTCCGGGTTTTCTGAGATTGAGCTCGCCTGAGGGAACTCAGGTGCGCCAGGGGTGTTCCGGCAATTCACTGACACCGAGGACTTTCACCCCGGCTTCCGCGACCGCATGATCGTTATCGACCGAGCTGCCGCTCACGCCGATGGCGCCGACCAGAACCCCGTCCTCATCGACGATCGGCAGACCGCCGGGGAAGGTAATCAATCCGTCATTGGAGTGTTCGATGCCGTAAAGCGGTTTGCCGGGCTGGGACAATTGGCCGAGCTGGCCGGTGGCCATGCCGAAGAAGCACGCGGTCGTTGCCTTCTTGATGGCGATATCGATGCTTCCCACCCAGGCATCGTCCATGCGCAGGAACGCCTTTAGATTGGCACCGGAATCGACGATGGCGATGCACATCTGGGTCTTGAGCGAGATGGCTTTCTTGCGTGCGGCCTCGATCGCTTGCTCGGCATTTTCTAGATTGATGTGCATTCCTCTCTCCCTCGACTCCTGGCAGAAACGGTGACTGAAAGGAGAAAACCATGGATATGAAAGAGATCCTAGAAAACTTTGACGCGGCCTATAACAAGGCTTTCAACCAAGGCGATGTTGCCGGCTGCGCCGCCTTCTTTACCGAAGACGTGCTCCTGATGTCGCCCGGCCAGCCCATGGTTCGCGGCAGGCAAGCATTCGAAGACATCTACCGGTCGCGGATAGAGGACACCACCGGCGGCACACACACCAATAAGTTGGTGGAATACGGGGTCGAGGGCGACCTGGCCTATCAGGTCGGAACCTACGCCATTGAAGGGACGCAAGAGCAGGGCAAGTTCCTCAATGTTTTGAAACGCCAGCCGGACGGCACCTGGAAGGTCGCCATCTCCATGTTCAACAGCGACAGGCCGTAGCATGATGCGGTTGCGCCGATGGATAGATCGTACGCGGGCCGTGGTCTATCATGGATAGCAAGATGGCCGGACGATCATTCCTCAACGATGTCAACCGTCAGTTCGATGCCGCAGCGCGCTTCGTGCCGTTGCAGGACGGCCTGGCGGAGAAAATCAAGGTTTGCAACGCCACCTACGTGACGCGCTTTGGCGTCCGGCTGCGAGGCCGAATGCAAACCTTTGTCGGCTGGCGCGCTCAGCACAGCGCGCACGTCACCCCGGCAAAGGGCGGCATTCGCTATTCGCCGGATGCGGATCAGGAAGAGATCGAGGCGCTTGCCGCTCTGATGACCTATAAGTGCGCGCTGATGGGCCTGCCCTTCGGCGGCTCCAAGGGCGGACTGCGCATCGATCCATCGCAATGGGACCGCCAGGAACTGGAGCGCATCACGCGCCGGTTTACGCAGGAACTGGCCAGGCACAATTTCCTCAACCCCGGACAGAACGTTCCCGCGCCAGACATGGGCACCAACGAAATGACCATGGTGTGGATGGCGGACGAGTACCGGCGCTGGTCCCCCAACGATATCAATGCGCTTGCCTGCGTCACCGGCAAACCGCTGGCTGCCGGCGGTATCGAAGGCCGCGTCGAGGCGACCGGGCGGGGCGTCCAGTACGCGCTGCATGAGTTCTTCCGCCACGAGAAGGATCTGGCAAGGTCGGGGCTGACGCCTCCCTTGGCAGGCAAGCGGCTGATCCTTCAAGGCTTGGGCAATGTCGGCTATCACGCCGGAAAATTCTTGAGCGAACAAGACGGCTGCCGCGTGGTCGGCGTGATCGAGCAGGACGGCGCCGTGTGGTCGGAGGACGGCCTGCCCATCGAGCGGCTCAAGACGCATCTGGTCAATACCGGCAGCGTCAAAGGATTTCCGGGAGCGGAGTTCGTCGCCGACGGCGCCTCGGTGCTGGTTCGCGAATGCGACATTCTAATCCCTGCCGCGATCGAGCGCGTGATCAACGACTCCAACGCAGCCCAGATCCGCGCCAAGCTGGTGGTCGAGGCCGCCAACGGTCCGACCACATTCGAGGCCGACGAGATCCTGCGCGATCGCGGCATCGTCGTCCTGCCCGATCTCTACGTCAACGCCGGCGGCGTGGTGGTCAGCTACTTCGAATGGGTCAAGAACCTCACGCACATTCCCTTCGGCTTGATGGAACGGCGCCATAACGAGGCAAGCCACAGGATCCTGGCGCGCTCGCTGGAAACCATGACGGGCGCGAGCTTCCCTCTCGAGATGGCCAGCTCGTTTCTCGAGGGCGCAAAAGAGATCGATCTGGTTCGCTCGGGGCTCGACGACATCATGCGGTCGGCCTACGGACAGATCAGCGCGGTGTGGAACGGCAATCCGGAGATCGGCGACCCGAGGACGGCGGCCTACTCGATCGCCATCAGCCGGTGCGCCGACGCCTACAGCGCAATCGGCATTTAGCAAATCTTAAAGAGGCGGGAGCCTCAAGAGGCTAGGTTTGTGCGCGGCGGCCGAAGAAAAGGAGCCCGGAGGAAATAAAAAATGACAAATCGTCAAAACGGCCAAAAGAAGCGCGGCTCAGCGCGGCGCACGGCAGGCGAAGGCGTTCCGCCAAGGAGCGCCGTTGTGCCGGACATCGGCGCCGAAGAAACGAGGCGCGATCGCGTCCGCAATCCAAGCAAGAAACGCGCACGCAAAACGAAGAAGGATGCACGCTCGGTTTCAAAGCACTCCAAATAGCTCGCATCAGGACGCGACAACACGCAAGTGGAGGAGACAGTGCAAGCTTTCGCGCAAGAGACCAAAGGCGCCGAGCAAGCCGCTCAACAAATCGATATCTCGCCCAAGGGCATGCTTAAGACGATCGATTCCTGGATCGACGGCTTCTTTCTGATTTTACCGAACCTCGTTGTCGCTGCCGCGCTTCTTTTGATCTTTTACGGAATCGCCTGGCTCGCGGAGCGGCTCGTCAACCGTTGGGCATCGCGGCGGGGACGGGACAATTTGGGCGAGGTGCTGGGCGGTTTCGTCAAGGCCGCAATCATTGTGCTGGGCGCCCTGCTCGCCATTACCGTCGTCCTCCCAACCTTAACCCCAGGCGATCTCGTCGCAGGTCTCGGAATCGGGTCGGTGGCGATCGGTTTTGCGTTCAAGGACATCCTGCAGAACTGGCTGGCCGGGCTGCTCATTCTGCTCAGGCAACCCTTCCGGCCCGGAGACCAAATCATTGTCAAGGGCTACGAGGGGACCGTCGACCACATCGAGACCCGCGTGACCGCCATTCGAACATATGACGGTCGCATGGCGCTCATTCCCAACAGCGTGGTTTACACCGAAGCCGTGTTGCTCAATACGGCGTTCGCCAAGCGCCGGTCTCAATACGATGTGGGCATCGGCTATGGTGACAGCGTGGACGAGGCAAAGGCGGCGATCCTGGCTGCCCTGAAATCCGTCGACGGCGTGGAAGGCGATCCGGAACCGGAGGTGCTTGTGGTGGATCTGGCCGCCTCCTGGGTCACGCTGCGCCCGCGCTGGTGGACCGATTCCCGCCGGACGGATGTGGTTCACGTCCAGTCCCAGGTCATCGAGGCGATCAAGGCCAAGCTGGATGAAAAAGGAATCGATATGCCGTTCGAGACCGTGGTTCAGCTTTTCCACGATCAGACCGAGGAGGTCGACGGCATCAGGGGCGATCAGCGTGAAGGCTGGCCGAAACCGGCGGGCGACGGCAAGCCGCGCTCCCGCCTGGAGCTGACTTGGGAATCGGGGGACGATGCGGCCCCGGCGCGCTCTCAAAAGAAAACGCCAAGACGCTCGTCTAAATCCGCCTCCTAGCACGCTCCAGGCGAAGCCCGCCCGAAGGCGCTACGGTTTCCGAAAGGCGATGAAGCGGCTCATCGGATAGCTTCCGACACCGACCTTACGGTTCCCGCTCTTGCCGGAATGGTTGCCTGACACCAGGATGACGCGGTTGCCCCGAACTTCCTTTACCACGCCGACATGGCCCTTCATGACGCCAATGGCACCGGGCTTCGCGGCGCTGGCGCTGCCGTATTGCGCCCAGGCACGCGCGAGGTTCGGTCCGCCGCCGACCCACATGGCCATCTGACGGCCGCACCATTGATGCGACCAGCCGGTCGGGTTTTTACCAATGTCTCGCATTGCGCGATTAAGCAGAGTAGAACTGGTATTCTTGCGCAACGTGTTCTGATCCATGTAGTAGCGCAAGTCCGCGTGAGCGGCCGTTGTTAGTCCAAATGCCAAAATGGAGGCGGCAATCAAAACGCGCATCTACGTCTCCTTCACTCGAATCGGTTATTGGTCGCCGCGGTTATGTCCTGGCCGACGCGGTGTTTGTTTGGCGCAAACGTGACCATTGTTCGTCTCGTGGTTGGAATGACTCAATGCGGACATTCCATCGCCGCAATCGAGCGGCTATACCTCATTCGATGACTCGCAGAAGGGATGGAAATGCGTAACAATTGCAGCGGCTCGACTGTTTCGAGTCTTATCTCGAGTGCGGGTTGATCATGCTCCAGGCTTGGCTGTCGATCGGTTACATCGTTCTACTGGCGGTTCTCGTACTCGCCTTTATCTTGTGGCGGAGCGGGAGCCCCGCTGCGGCCATCGCTGCACTCGTGGTGGGCATCCCGCTCTGGTTCGCTTGGGAATACGCCCGTCCGGCCTGGACCACGGGCGTCATCACCGGAACGGAAGTCCGCCGCAGCGATCCCGACGCACGGGGCCATACCACCGACTTCGAATATATCTACATGCGCAACCGGTCAGACCGCGGGCTCGAGCTGACCAACGAGGATTCGTGGTGGTGGCTGAAGCGGAATAGCGAGCGCGTGTTCAATGACGCCAAGACCGCGCAGTCCCGCAACACCGAGATGACCATCATGTGGAACCGGTGGCGCTCCACCCTATTCACTTTGTACCCTAACGCGATCGCCATCGGCGAGGCCGGGTCCTGGCCGTTCTGGTCGCTGCGAACCATCCTCTTCTACAGCCTCTCCGTCTTTCTCTGGCTCAGCTATTTCTACGTCTTCCTCAGGTTTCGCCCATCGGGTGAACAGTCATGATCAGGCTGTGGTTTGTGTGCGCCCTCGACGCGACGCTGCTGGCGCTCGAAGCGCAACGCGTGGTCGCGCTCAGAATGGTCCGCATGGCGTCCGGCGGCGCGCGGGCCCAGGCGGAAGCGCAACGGATGGTCTCGGAGAAAATCTTTGCGGCAGTGCGAACCTGGCCGATGCTCTGGCTGCACGGCTCTCCAAGCAAGGCTCTCGGACATTACCGGTCCCGCGTGCGGGCCAACGAACGGCGATTGTCCGGCAGAAAGTGAACGGCCGATCACGCCCGCTTCTGGTGTTCTAGCGTTTCGTTTCGGGGCCGCATGATATGAGGCGAAGATATTTGTGGTGGCTGCTCGGACTCTTAGCGCTGGTATTGCTGGGTGCAGCCCTGTGGGGACCGATCGCGAGTAAAGTCGAACACCCGAACTATGACGTCGTTGACCGCAGCGGCGACATAGAAGTACGTGACTACGCGCCGATGATCGTTGCCGAAACGGAGGTTGCGGGCGAACGGCGCGAGGCCATCGGCAAGGGCTTTAGGATCATCGCGGACTACATCTTCGGAAACAACGAGGGGTCGAGGAAAGTGCCGATGACGGCGCCAGTCACCCAGCAAGGCGGCGAAAAAATTGCCATGACGGCCCCGGTCACGCAGCAGGGCAACGGCGATCGCTGGCTCGTGCGCTTCGTCATGCCCTCCAATTATACGATCGACACGTTGCCCAAACCGGCAAACCCTGCCGTCAGGCTGAAGGAAATTCCAACGACACGCTATGCCGCGATCCGCTTTTCAGGCACGGGCAGCGAAAGCAGCCTGCGACGCCATACCAAGCAGCTGCTCGATTTCCTCGATGAGAACAAGCTCACGCCGCTGTCGCCGCCAACCTATGCCTTCTACAACCCGCCCTGGACGCTCCCCTTCCTTCGCCGCAACGAAGTTCTGGTCGAGATTTCCGCTGCGCCCGAATAAGCAAAGAAGCCCGGAGGACGTGCCTCCGAGCTTCTCCCTGGCTTCACAAATACCCGGTCTGACTTCGCTTCGAAACGTTTAGCCGACGTTCGGGATGATATCGACCACCTCACGGGAGCATGAATTGACGAGAACCACGTCATCGCCCCACACGAAGTATTCGAGCGGACAATCGCCTGCCACTACGATGATACCCGCCGGCAACGGGACAAGCGCGATACCTGTGGGCAGAGCCACGCCAACCGACACGGAAACTCTGCTTTTCTCGACGCGAGTCCCTCTTGGTTGGTTCTTGCTGAAATAGGTCCGGACCTTTTTCTTTTGATCGCGTTTATACGTGGTCCGTTTGCCAGACTTGCGATCGCCATCCATTTGGTCTTTGCCGCCTGTTTCGGCCGACTTGCGATCGCGACGCGACTTCCTGTCGCCGTCCATCTGGTCTTTGTCGCCTGTTTCAGCCGACTTGCGATCGCGACGCGACTTCCTGTCGCCGTCCATTTGATCTTTGTCGCCTGTTTCAGCCGACTTGCGGTCGCGACGCGACTTCCTATCGCCCTTCATTTGATCTTTGTCGCCTGTTTCAGCCGACTTGCCTCCCTGCTTGTTTGAAGGCTGATCACCCTCCGGCTGGTTGCCGGATTGTTTGCTGCCCGCGCTTGGCTGCTGAGACGTGGTGGCCGACGCTCCGCTTTTTTGATTGGCGCCATCGGGCGCTTCTGCATGAGCGGCGAACGCAAACGCCACGAATGCCGCAGTACTGAGGGCCGCTACAATTTGCTTATTCATACTCATATCCTCACAGGTTTGGTTTCCTGAGTGGACAACAAGAGCGCATAGGCCAAGTTCCCCAAGCCCGGTGGAATCTTCGATCTAGAAAAATATTTCTGAGAGGTCGTGGCGTCGCCCTAATCGCCGTCCGGCGCGAAGCGGTAAAACTCATCGTTCAAATATTTGAGCAGGTCCTGCATTTCGCTTGCGGTGAACTCTTTCTTTGCCGCGTGGGCGCAAACGACCAGCTGCTCTTTCAACGCATCGAGCGACTGGACCTTCCGGTCCTTGCGGGTGAAGATGTCGGTGCCGTGGCACTTCGTGCAGTTGGCGTCGAGCAGGCGCTTGCCTTCGGTGCTGTCGCCCGGCAGCGGGGCGGCATGAGCGCCCGTCATCAGCAGGATCAACGGCAATGCGCACAGCATGCGTTTCATGGCTTGCCTCCGGCGGTTCGCTCGCGGCCCGCACCAGAGGAAAGACTATGATCCTTTTCGACGGTCCTCAATGCCGGGATTCGTGTCCTCAGGCTTCGGCGGAAATTGCGTGCGGCCGTCGGTGAGATCGGACACTTTTTCGTCAAAACCGCGCCGGCTGCTGTAGAACATCAGAGCCATCAGCCCGAAGCCAACCGCCGCCGTACAAACGACGCCAAGCAGCAAGGCTGCATATCCGTGCCAGCTCATCTCGACGCCGGCCGTCTGCTGCCATCCCCAAATGGCCCAAATGACGGTGATGCCGAACAGCATCAATAGGCCGGCAATGATTAGGGCCGTCCTCATGGAAAGATTACTCTGTTCCGACCCGTGGCTGGCAGCGAAAACGGCCGGAACTTGCCGCTATTGCTGCGAAGAATTGTTCGTGTTGCTGCCGCCGCCATTCGTGGAGTCTTGCCGGTCCGGCTGGTCGACCTTTTTGGTATCGCTGTCGGAAGTCTCTCCCTGGTTCTCCCCAGTGTGCGTTCCTTCTTCCTTGCCCATTTTAGCGGACTCGTTGTCATTCTCCTGCGCCTGATCTGTCTCGGCATTCTCAGCAAGGACAGTGGCATCAGACGGCAATGGCTGATGCCTCGAAACGTCTGCTTGTGATGACATCACAAAAGCAAGCGCGGCAACAGCTATACCGATGATAACTGGTCGGTGTTCGTTCATGTCGCGTTTCCTTGTTCATACGGCCCCCTGCTGCAAACAGCCTTAAACCGTGAGGGTTCCCTCCATGACGAGAGGTAAAGGGCAGCCGGCTGGGAACTTGTCTAAAGGTGCGGTGTTCTCAAAACACGGCGGGGAAACGAGAAAGTGACCTGCCATGTGTACAAGACTCGCTTGCCTTGTCGCCTTCGCCCTTCTGTGGCCAAGCGTTCTCCTGGCAAAGCCTCCCACGACTTACGTGCAATTGATCGTCAAGGCGTGTCCCTCGATCGAACGAACCGGTCAAGAGCACAGGCCTGCCGCTGTCATGGGTTACTATGCGGACCCAATCAATCAGGGTCTCGTACATGACAACGAACGCTCGCCGACCAAAGAGGAACGCGAGGCGCATTTTGCCACGCAGCATTGCATCGATGTTCCTGTCCCTGCCGAGGTCATGACCGGCGCTCAGGCCGGTGCCGAACTGACCATGGCCCAATGCATGGGACACCGTGGTTTTCTGAGCGCCATGCAATATCTCGAAAAAAGTCCGGCCTATCGCACGAGCTTTCCGGCGGTAGGCGGCTGGCAATGTATTGAATCGCCGTTCCCGGCAACTGGCACGGCTGGAATGTAACAGCTCTTCGATCGGCGCTTGCGCCAGTCCCTTACGGCGCGGCATTTGGCGTGCTGGGCAACAGGTCGGGCGCATCGGACGGGACCGGATTTCGCTCGAGATCGGCGATCAGTGCCTCCATTTCCCCAATCTCCTTGACCTGTGCCTCGATGATCTGATCGGCAAGCGCACGGACCCGCGGGTCGCGAATATGCGCCCTTTCGCTGGTCAGAATGGCGATCGAGTGATGCGGAATCATCGCCTTCATATAGGCGACATCGAACACGGTCTCCTGGCTTCGCACCAGCCAGAGCGCGCCCGCGAACACCGCGATCGCCGCGACGACGATGGCGACGTTGGCGCGATGGTTCCGGTACATGCCTAACATGTAACCCAGCATGATGACGGCCATGACCGCGCCCATCAGAAGCGCCATCCACAGCCGCGTCTGGCTGAACCAGACGTGATCGAGCGCATAGCTATTGAGATAGGTCAGGCCGTACATCACGGCCGTGGCCGTGGCGATCATCGCACCGAAGCGGAAATAGCTCATCGAGTCCTCCTAGCAAGCCGTAAACATGGGCAACACCGGATTGCCTTTGGGGTTCAGATTAAGAACAGATGAGCGGCCAATTGCCCGGGGAAACATTTTCTCGTCCCGGGTGTTGCCCAGCGAAGGGAAAGTAAGGAGGTTTAAAGTAAGGAGGTTTTATGGCCGATATCAGTGACAAGAGGATCGCAATTCTGGCGACGGACGGCTTCGAACAATCCGAGCTGATGGTGCCGAAACAGAAGCTCGAGGACGCCGGCGCCAAGGTCGATATCATCTCGCTCAAGGTCGGCGAGATCCGGGGTTGGAACAACAAAGACTGGGGCGAGTCGATCGCGGTGGACCGCACCATCGACGCCATCAGCATCGACGAATACGACGCCCTCGTCATCCCCGGCGGGCAGATCAATCCGGATCTCTTGCGCGCCGATGCGGATGCGGTCGCGCTGGTCAGGGATTTCTATCAAAGCGGAAAGCCGCTCGCGGCGATCTGCCATGCCCCCTGGGTGTTGGTCGAGGCCGGGATCGCCAAAGGGCGCAAGATGACGTCCTACCACTCGATGGCAACCGACGTGAGGAATGCCGGAGCGAAATGGGTGGACAAGGAGGTGGTGGTCGACCAGGGGCTGATCACGAGCCGGAACCCTAAGGATCTCGAGGCCTTTTGCGCCAAAATCATCGAGGAAGTGGGCGAAGGCCGGCACGAGCAACGGGCCGTCGCTTGATGAGACTTTTCGATCCGGCAACGCTAGCCCGTTGAGAAAGACACCATGAACGCCGAACCCGAACTCTCGACCAGAAGCCGCATCGGTCTGCTCATCTACGGCATGACCAATGCCGTCCTGTTCGGCATCGGGCTCGTTCTCGTGCTCTCGATCGAGTCTTGGTCGCAACGGCTGTGGCTCGCGATCCCGATCGTCGTTGTGGCGAGCCTGATCTTGGCCTGGCCGATTTCATGGCTCATCGCGCCCAGTTTGCGCAAACCTCTGTGGCGCAGGCGGCAACTGGCCGAGGCGGGCGAACCGGTCGGCACGCCGCAAGAGCGGCAGGACCTCAAATCAGGCGCCCGGCGCTAATAGAAGCGTCTTTAAAGAGCTCATGACCCGCCCGAGGCGGTGAGCTCGTAACCATCAACAATCAAGGAGATCGAAATGCTAAAGAGTTTAATCGTGACCACTGCGCTGGCCGGCCTTGTCTTGAGCGGCCAGATGCAGTCTGCCGAAGCCGCGCCATCGGCGCCGGCGTTGAGCCAGAATCTGGCCCAGAGTTCAATGCTCCAGGAGGCCGCTTGGTCTTGCGGCCCGCGCCGCTGTGCCTGGGTCCCCGGCTATCGCGGCGTCGTTCCCTCCTATGCCCTGCGCTGGGGACCGCCGACGCGTCCCAATTGCTATTGGAAGCGCGGCCTTCTCGGCAATTGGAAATACAAATGTGACGACTAAAAATATGAGACCAAGCCCCACCTATCGAGCCGGCGTCTAGCCTAGCGGCCATGTAAGTGGCCGCTAGGCACCGCCGGTGCTTGCGGAGCGGCATCTGACGCATCGCTCGCCAACGGGCATCATGCTCAAGCCGGCGCCGCATGTGACGGACTGCGGCGTTTCTTCTGGCCAGGCTTAGGGGCGCGCTCAGGGCTCAGCGCCGCTCCCTTGACCAGAGCGTAGATCACCGGAATGACCACGAGCGTCAGCACGGTGGACGAGACCATGCCCCCGATCATCGGCACGGCGATGCGCTGCATGACCTCAGACCCGGTCCCATGGCTCCACATGATCGGCAGAAGCCCGGCGGTGATGGCGGCCACCGTCATGATCTTCGGCCGCACGCGCTCCACCGCGCCTGACATGATCGCCTCGTGCAGATCAGCGCGGGTGAAGGGTTTGCCCTCGCCTTCCCTGCGCGCCTTCAATTCCTTGAGCGCGCTGTCGAGATAAATCAACATGACGACGCCTGTCTCTGCGGCGACGCCCGCAAGCGCAATGAAGCCTACCACCACGGCGACGGAGAGGTTGAAATCGAGCCACCACATCAGCCAGAAGCCGCCGACCAGCGCGAACGGCACCGAGGCCATGACGATGAGCGTCTCGGTGATCCGCCGGAAATTGAGATAGAGCAGGAGGAAGATGATCAGAAGCGTAATCGGCACCACGATCTGAAGCCGCTTCTTGGCGCGTTCGAGATACTCGAACTGTCCGCTCCAGGTGACGTAATAGCCGGGCGGAAAGTCCACTTGGCTCGCTACCGCCTTCTGGGCATCGGCAACGAAGCCGCCGATATCGCGGCCGCGGAAGTCGACAAAGATATAGAGCGCAAGCTGCGCGTCCTCGGTGCGGATCATGGACGGGCCTTGCGACAGGCTCACCTCGGCGACCTCGCCCAGCGGGACGGTGCCCCCGTTCGGCGTCGGAATCAGCACCTCGTTGGCGATGGCATGCGGATCGTTGCGGTAGTTGCGCGGGTAGCGGACCGCCACGTTGTAGCGCTCCCGGCCTTCCACCGTGGTGGTGATCGGCTGGGCGCCGAGCGCCGTGGCGACGACGTTCTGCACGTCGCCTACCATCAGCCCGTAACGCGCGAGCCGGGCCCGATCCGGATCGATATTCACGTAGTAGCCGCTGATGGCGCGTTCGGCATAGGCGCTGGTCGTGCCCGGCACTGTGCGAATCGCGGCCTCGATCTGGCGCGCGAGCCGTTCCATCTCGCCCAGATCCGTACCGAACACCTTGACGCCTACCGGCGTGCGGATGCCAGTCGACAGCATGTCGATGCGGGCCTTGATCGGCATGGTCCAGGCGTTTGACACGCCGGGGAACTGCAGCGACTTGTCCATCTCGGCGATGAGCGCATCGACGGTCATGCCGTCCCGCCACTCGCTCTCGGGCTTCAAATTGACGACCGTCTCGATCATCTCCATCGGCGCCGGGTCGGTCGCGGTTGACGCGCGCCCTGCCTTGCCCCATACGGACTCGACCTCCGGAAAGGTCTTGATGATCTTGTTCTGAGTCTGCAGCAGCTCGCCGGCTTCGGTGACCGAGATGCCGGGCGGCGTCGTCGGCATATACATCAACGTGCCTTCGTTCAAATTCGGCATGAACTCGCTGCCGAGCTTCGAGGCAGGCCAAAGGCTCGCGGCCAGCACCGCGAGCGCAAGCACGATGACGGCCGGCTTGAACCTCAGCGCCAGCGCGATCACCGGCCGGTAGATCGAGATCAGGAACCGGCTCACCGGGTTCTTGCGCTCGGGCATGATGCGGCCGCGCACCAAGACCACCATGAGCGCGGGCACCACCAGGACCGACAGCAGCGCCGCGGCCGCCATGGCGAAGGTCTTGGTGTAGGCGAGCGGCTTGAACAGGCGCCCTTCCTGGGCTTCGAGGGCGAAGATCGGCAGGAATGACACGGTGATGATGAGCAGGCTGAAGAACAGCGCCGGGCCGACCTCGACGGCGGCCTCGATCAGTATCTCCGTTCGCGGCTTGCCGGCCGGGGCGCGCTCGAGGTGCTTGTGCGCGTTCTCGATCATGACGATGGCCGCATCGACCATGGCGCCGATGGCAATGGCGATGCCGCCCAGGCTCATGATGTTGGATGAAAGCCCCAAGGCCCACATGCAGATATAGGCGATCAGCACGCCAAGCGGCAGCGTGACGATGGCGACCAGCGCGCTACGTGCATGCAGAAGGAAAATGAGGCAGACGAGCGCGACGATGATGCTCTCTTCGACAAGCGTCCACCGCAAATTATCGATGGCCCGGTAAATCAGGGCGGAGCGGTCGTAGACGGTCTCCAGGCTCACGCCCTCGGGAAGACTGGGTGCAATCTCCGCGATGCGGTCCTTGGTGTGTTGAATGACCGACAGCGCGTTCTCGCCGAAGCGCTGAAGGGCGATGCCGGAGACCACCTCACCCTCGCCGTCCAGCTCGGTAATACCGCGGCGTTCTTCCGGCACCAGTTCGATGCGCGCGACATCCTTGAGCAGCACTGGCACGCCGCCTTCGCTTTTGACCACGATCTGCTCGAGATCGCCGAGGCTTTTGATATATCCACGCCCGCGCACCATGTATTCGTGCTCTGCCAGTTCGACCGTGCGGCCACCGACATCCATGTTGCTTTCGCGGATGACGTCCCTGATCTTGCTGAGAGGAATGTCGAGAGCCTGTAATCGTCGGGGGTCGATGACGATGCTATATTGTTTGACGAACCCGCCGACGCTCGCGACCTCGGCGACGCCTTGCGCCTTGGCAAGGCCGAAGCGGACATACCAGTCCTGAAGAGTACGGAGCTCGGCGAGACTCTTCTGCGTGCCGCGCAAGATATATTGGTAGACCCAGCCGACCCCGGTGGCGTCGGGCCCGAGTTCCGGCGTCACCCCCGATGGCAGATCCCGCGCGGCGGCACTCAGATATTCGAGCACGCGCGACCGGGCCCAATAGATATCCGTGTCCTCCTCGAAGATCACATAGACGAAGGACACGCCGAAATAAGAGAACCCGCGCACCACGTGCGCCTTGGGCACGGTCAGCATGGCGGTGGTAAGCGGATAGGTGACCTGATCCTCGACCACTTGCGGCGCCTGGCCCGGATACTCGGTGAAGACGATGACCTGCACGTCGGACAGGTCCGGGATCGCATCCACCGGAACCTTGGACACCGCGTAAATGCCGGCCAGGGTGATGAAGATTATGGCCAGCCCGACCAGGAAGACGTTACCGGCCGACCAGCGGATGATCCGCGCGATCATTGCGGCGTCCCCCGGTTGAAGGCATCGAGCGCCGCCCTCAGATTGCTCTCCGAGTCGATCAGAAAGTTGGCGGACGTGACCACCTTCTCGCCCTCGGCGACGCCATCGAGCACCTCGACATAGCCTTCTCCTTTGCGGCCGAGCTTGACCTCCCGGGGCTCGAAGCGGCCTTCGCCCTTGGCGACAAGAGCGACTGTGCGCGTGCCGCTGTCGATGACGGCGTCAGTCGGGATGGCCATGACTTTCGGATCGTCTGCGCCAGGGTGAAAGACGATATCGGCATACATGCCCGGTTTCAGCAGGCCGCCGGGATTCGGCAGTTCGATGCGCACCGAGACCGTGCGCGTCTCCATCTTCAGCATATGGGGATAGATGAAAGTCACCTTCCCCTCGTGTGGCACGTTGGGGAAGGCGCGCAGCGTCACCGTGGCAGGCGTGCCGACCTCGATATCGGCGATATCGGCTTCGGCAATCTCGGCGATGACCCAGACATGCGAGTGGTCGGCGAGGCGGAACAGCTCGTCCCCGGCCTTCACAAACTGGCCCTTGATCACGTTCTTGGCGATCACATGGCCCGTTGCCGGCGACGGCCAATCGAGCGTCCGCGGATTTTCCTTGGTCTGCATAACCTCGTCGATGCGTGACTGGGGCACGTCGAGGTTCCGCAGCTTCTGGATGGCGCCCTCAATTTCGCGGGCGGCGCCGGCACGGCCTTGTGCACGCATGGACACGAGAAGGTCGACCTGCGCCAATTGAATCTGCGGGCTGTAGAACCGGAACATCGGTTCGCCGGCCATGACATGTTGCCCGTCCTTGTCGACGAACAAATCTTCGATGTAACCGTCCGAGCGGACCGTCACGATCCAAAGCTTGGATTCGTCGTGCTGGACGGTGCCCACGCCGCGAACGGTGCGAGACAGCGCCTTCGGTTCCACGGTCTCGGTCTTGACCCCGCTGCGCTGAACCTTGGCGAGGCTGACCGTGACAGCATCGCCGTCACTGGTCTCGTCGGCATAAACCGGGATGTAGTCCATGCCCATAGAGTCCTTCTTGGGCACGGGCGAGGTGTCCGGCAATCCCATCGGGTTGCGGTAGTAGACGATCTTCCGGCCGTCTTCGTCCGCGGCTTTCCGCTCTGCGGTCACCGGCGCCGGAACGGACTGAAGCCGGTGCAAATACCAATAGCTGCCTGCGGCGCCGGCCAAAATGCCGGCGGCCAACAGAACCAAACTGTACAGACGCTTCATGAGGCGCCTCCAAATCCTTGTTGACGGACCTCTGCCTTGGCGCGGCAGAGGACGTGCATGCCGGACGCGCGACCACGCGCGCTAAGGCACGGCTTCACTCAAGGAGTCAGATTCGGGGAGGCGGTAGAGGCGGATGCTCCATGGCGGAGGTGAAGCGGCCGGCGATAGGCGTCGAACGCGCCGAACCCGGTGCCGGACCGGTCATGTCCATGCCGGCCACTGTGGCCGCCGGTATCAGAGAACACTTCACGGCGCAGGCGCCGGAGTGGTCGCAAGAGTTCTGCTTTTCACAAGGTTTCGCCTCGGAGCAGCAGTCAGAATGAGCATCAGCATAGCTCGATGCTCCCGCCGCCATGGCCCCCCTCATCCCGGCCGCTGCGACCGGCAGCGCGGCAAGCGAGAAGGCAACGAGACAGACAAATATGGTGCGCAAGCGCTTCATCGTGCCCGAATTATCGGTTTATCGAGGCTTCGGTCAAGTGAACTCACCGTGAGCCGAAACTCCGCGTCCGAGACTTCGCCGCAGCGTTTCTATCAACACCGACTGTCTCGGATCGTGGGTACTACTTGTGGTTGACTCTCCCGAGACCCGCATTAGGTTAGCAGGACGTCAATCAGGGCTCGGGGGGGCAGAGGATGGATTTCGCGGCGAAATTGGCCACAGTTGCGGCTTTCGGGTTGGTCCTGAGCTGCTGCGCATCCAAACCGGCTTATTACGGATACAAACCTTCGGTTGCTCCGGAAGCTGCCATGGCGGACCTCGAAACCTGTTATCGCAACAACGAGCTTTCGTCCGTGGCAGAGATTAAGGCCGCTCAAATCATTCACAGGGCGGCGACGAAGCAGACAGGCGCGGCAAATGCTACCAACACGTGTCTGCAGCAAAAGGGATATGAAATCAGACAAGTGACTCCCGAAGACCACAAACGGCTAATGGCCATGGACGTACCGCGCCGGAAAGAAGCCTTTGCAACGTTGATGACCACCGGAACCTTCTAGGCTGGCGCGCTTACCATCGCCCACGCAGCCAGGAGCGACCGGATTGCCATGTGTTTACTGACCATAGGTTCGGTGAGAGTTCGCGCAACACCGGTGGGAGCCGGCAAACAAGATAACCGAACGACGAGGAATGGGACCGGGGGCCCCTTCATGGGACGTGTGTGGTGCGTGATACTGCTGGGCGTCGGCCTGGTGCTGGTAGGGTGTTCCAAAAAGCCGTCGTCATGGAACCGGCTAGGCATGTCGCCGGAGCAGGTCAAAGCCGCTGAGGAAGCATGCTGGCACCACGTCTTGCATACCGAATCGGGTCAAAATCTCGCGGAGGCGTACAGGAAGAAGCGCTGGCGGGATGACGCTGCGACCGGTCTTGTGACCGGCGGCATTATCGGGGTGATAGCCGCCCCCATCGGAACTGGTCTCGGCCTTGCCTTGGAACGGCAGATCGCTGGGGACGACCCGAAGGTCCTCCAACATAACGCCAAAGCCTTCAACAGCTGCATGCAGAGCAAGGGCTATAGATTCAGTTGAGTCTCTTGCATCGTCGGCGCGCGCCAGCGAGTCCGAAGGACGGGGCATGCGGTTTGCGATAGGCGCGGCATGAGGGGCAATGTCCGTATCGCCTCCACACCGCTCGCGCCATCGGACCACCCGGCCGGGGCGCCTCATTACGAAATTTAAGAGTCCGGAAATCCGAGCCTGGGCTCGGCGTTTTCGAAAGAGCGGTCCATCGCCGTGTAGGGAACGAACCAAATAGGAATATGCCCGAACAAGGGTGACAGCTGGGCTTCGGCATGAAGTTCCGATCCTTGCGCGACACCGGCAATATAAACAGCCGATACAAAGCCACTGCGATCGGCACCGTCGCGGCAGTGAATGAGAACGGGTGGCTCGGCCTTAGCGAGCAAGTCAAGCAGGTCTTCCAGCTGGGCGGCCGTCACTTCGCGCCTTCCCGAAAGCTTATAGTCGACAAGCTCAATCCCGGCTTGCCGCGCCGCTTCTTGTTCGCGTTTGTACCAGTCTTGACGCGGATGGGCGCCGCGGAGGTTGACAATTGTCTTGATGCCATAGCGTTCGTGCCATGCGGCGATCTGCTCCGGCGAAGGCTGCGCGGAGCGATAGAGCCGCCCAGCGATGACCGTATGGAAGTTCCCCGATAAAAAGACGAAGCTCACATAAAGCGCAATCATAAGGAGCGTGGCTACGCATATTCGAAAGATTGATCGGAGCATTTGGAACCGCGCGTGCTGACTGGAGAACAGTTGCCTCAAGAGATGTCGTAGTTAAAAAAGAACAGGCCGACGGGTTCGACCACACCATGGCGCAAAAGCCAGTACCCGACTATGGCAAGGATCACGGAAAAAGCGGCGTAGAAAGTCCGCCTGAGAGCGACGAACCGCTCGGTCCGCGGAAGCTCCCAAGCTGGGCCGAATTGTCTGCCAAGCCGTTGGATGAGTTTCCCGTCGTATCCAAGCACGTCTCGACACGCGATCAGGATCGCCGATGCCAGCAAGAAAAGACTGACATAGGCCATCAAGGGCACAGCGATGGCGAAGAGTATGGAGGCCGCGGTGGGGCCCCGGCCCATCGCGAGCGCGGGGACCCGCAGGGCGAAGCATAGCGCCACGAACAACCCGAGCGCGAAGCCGGCTGCGCGCCAAAATCCCTTATGAAGCGCGTTTGACACGAGCTTTTCGGCCTTCCCTCAGGAAAGCCTAGTGCCGAATCTTGCCAACCTTGAGGCAAATATGGCCGCGTCGCGGGCCGGATCTAAAATTGCTTTCGGCTGAGTCGAACGGCTAGGTCTGCGACTGGAGCGGGCTGGCCGCAAGGAAGGGTGTTCGGGCTTGCGCTAGGAGCAACGCCGTGCCGGCCGGAATTCGTCCTCCATACGCTCCACGACTGGATCATAAAGTTCCCGTGACGCAGTCGGATACGCAATGGCGAATATATTTGCGACCCTCCCGCCGCAAGAGAACATCACCTTCTGATAGTAAATCTGATCGCCACGGTAACCGCTGAGCACGAACCACGAGCGGCCTCCCGGATTGTAGGTAATTTCGCCATAGTCTTCGCCGTTTTCCTTGAGCCATCGCTTCAAGCTCTTCGGCGTATCCCCTTCGTTATTCCAAGCACCAACGAAAAATTTTGCCTCCGATCCTGGAGATTCGTAATAGTGGAAGGATGGCCGGTCATCGCCACCGGTCTGGTCGAAAAGCTCTTCGGGATAGGAGTAAACGAAACCGAACGTCGGTTCTCGATAGGTCCGCCATTGGTCTCCGGCGGACGCTGGAGACAGTGCAAGATACGTCCCAAGAAGAAGAAAGCTGACGAGACTTAGAGCGACGCTTCTCATAGCTTACCTGCTCACCGGCGGTGGCCGTGTGCTTCCGGTCCGCAAACACCAGTCGTGCCTGTTCGTTCCCATCAAATGACAGCTCGCTCAGGCCGGGCACGGAACGGCACGATGATCGCTTCGAGACGGCGCGGAAGGGCGCCGACTTCGAGAAGCCGACGCCCCCTGCTCAGGCGCACCTCCAGGGAAGGAGAAAGAGGAAAAAGGATACCCGGCGAGGTGTCGCACCGAGCTGATCCTACGGACAGCTCCTCAATTGCACGCCTGGCATCCCTATCCGCGAGACTAGGCTAGTCAGTCAGTGTTGAGGCGTATGTGAGATTTGCCACTTCGCGGCGGAGAAAAACGCGTGAAGACTGCCGGCTGCGTGCACAGAAACGGTGTTGGTCGGATCGGGCGAGTCTAGTAGGGTCAGTCTCCATTCTTCCTCATCCCGTGCAGGCCGCCATGATGACATTTGACTGGACCAAACCCTCTAGGCTGGCGCTCGGGGCGTTGGCCGTCCTGGCCGCGTTTTTCCTCTCGCCCGAGGCGCGCGCACAAGACGATCAACCGCCGGCGGAAGCCACCTATTGGCATAACTGGACCGACGGCGACGGTCTCAGCCACCTGACGCTGTGCAATCTCAAGGAGTTCAAGCTGGAAAGCATGGCGCCGCCGGCCGATCCGTTGTGGCTGAACAGCCAGGCACCTGCGGACTCAAGCGTGCTCACGATCGTCAAGCCGGTTGGCTGGAAGGGGAATTGGCATAGCGACAAGACGGTGCTGTGGGTCGTGACGCTTGACGGAAAGTGGTTCGTAGAGGCCGAGGACGATACTCGCGTCGAACTCGATCCGGGCGATGTCGTGCTGATCGAAAACGTGAAAAAGCAGGCCGAAGGCGAACAGGGCCATCGCTCCGGAAATATCGGCAACGACGTGGTCAAGCTTATGGTGGTGCAACTCGATGAGACGCCGACGATCGATCGACCGTGCCGCTTCAAATGACGAGGGAAACGATAATGCAAATTCGACTCCTGAAGACGCTTGCGGTCCTCATTGCAGTCTGCCTTTCCGCACCCGGGTTCGTGCTGTCGCTTTCTCCGCCGGCCAAGGCCGAAACGATGACTGAGTCGCTCAAGCTCTCGGACGCCGACGTGGCGGCCATCAGAGAGGCTTTCAAGCTCGCGACCGATGCGCTGGTCGTGAAGGATTGGAACACCTGGTCTGAATTTTGGACCAAGGACGCGGTGTTGATGCCGCCGAACCATCCAAGCCTCTCCGGCATCGAAAGCTTGCGCAAATTCGTTCAGGCCGACCTGTCCGACCTCAAGAACTTCACGCAGTCCGATTGGACGTTCGAAGGCCGGGACGGCCTTGCCGTCGTCACGACCGGCATGGAGTGGACGTTCAACGACGACACGAGCAAGCAGGGCAAGCAGATCGTCGTCATGGTCAAGGATGAAGGCGGCACATGGCGTGCGCAAAAGGTGATCTACAATCTGGACGGGGCGTCCTAGGCCCGGTGCGGCCCTCCTTCGCAAGACCGGCGCTGGCTGCGCATAAAAATCACCGCTTTTGGCACATGGCGGACCCAGGACCGAATTCCCACATAGCACGACATGACTTGCCGACAGGACAGCACGCGGCCATGTCCCGTGACACGTGGGGTTCGCCGTGACCGGGGTTGAACTCCTCATTGGACTGGTCCTGCTGCTGGGCGGCGGCGAGGCGCTCGTCAAGGGCAGCGTGAGCCTGGCGACCCATTTCAGGGTCTCGCCGTTTCTCATCGGGCTTCTGTTCATCGGGTTCGGCACGTCCACGCCGGAACTTGCGGCGTGCATCGACGCGGCTTTGCGGGGTGCCCCGGCCATCGCTGTCGGCAATATTGTCGGCAGCAACATCGCCAACATCCTTCTGATCATAGGACTTTCGGCTGTGATCCTTCCTGTGGTCACACCCAAAACAGCTTGGCGGCGCGATGGAATGTTTTTGATCGTGTCCAGCCTGCTCCTGGTCGGCGCGGTTCTTTCCGGCACCATTACGCGCGGCACGGGACTCGTGTTCTTGGCGCTCTTGCTCGGTTACATGATTTTCTGCTGCGTGACGGAGCGGAACGGCCAAGACGTATCCGATGTCGAGGCGGCGCAAATTTCGCAGCGCCCTATCTCGCTGGCAATCGCCTCTGCGTTGGCGTTGGGAGGACTGGCCGGCGTCCTGATCGGGGCAGATATGCTCGTCGGGTCGGCGATCGGCTTTGCGCGAAAGTTCGGGGTTTCAGAGGCGTTGATTGGCCTGACCTTGGTGGCGGTCGGCACCTCGCTTCCCGAACTCGTGACCTGCGTGATCGCGGCGCTGCGGCGTCACGGCGATATTGCTCTCGGAAACATCGTCGGCAGCAATATCTTCAATTCCCTTGGCATCGCCGGCGTCACCGCCATTGTTACGCCGGTCGAGGTTCCAGCCGAGATCGCCCGGCTCGATATCTGGATCATGTTGGCCACCGTCCTGCTCTTGGTGGCATTTGCCAGAACGAATTGGCGGGTGAGCCGGCAGGAAGGGGCCATCTTCCTCCTGGCATACGCTGCCTACCTCGCCGTCCATTTCGCGCTGGGTCCTTACATCGGTCTGGCCTAGCCGACTTAACGTCGGCGCCGGCGGCCGGCCGCCTCAACGCCGCAGCGCCTGCGCGGGAACAGGCGGCTCGGTGTCGGCGAGTCCGAAGGGCGGCCGATGTGGTTCGCGGTAGGCACGGCATGACGGGCAATGAGCGTATCTCCGCCCGCACCGTTCGCGCCAGCACACCACCTGGTCGAGTTGCGACAGCATCACCCGCTCAAGATGGTCCGGGATTGACGATTTTAAATAGATGAGCTCGTTCGGCACGGCCCCTTCGGCCAAGAAAGCGCTCGCTTGGTAGGTCGACTCGAAGCCAAATAGCCTTTGGCGCAAACCGCCCTGGCGCAACTTCAACACATGTCCGGCACCAGTTCCCACGAACACCACGCGATCCGCGGCCTGCAAAGCTTGCTTTGCCACCCTCCGGTACGTTTTACCGCGCGCCCCGGGATAATCGGAGATGTTTCCGAACACGGCGGTCTTGCGGGGCGCGCGGGCGCCCGCCAAAAATTCCAGGCCGCTGGAGATGGTCCACAGCGGCGCCTTCACCGTATCGAGCACGAAGACCGGACTGCCAGGTTCCGCATGGACCGAGTAGCGTCCGAACATGGGACCGACCGTCTCGACCGCTTTCGCGCAACTTTTCAGATCGATGCCGCAGGCAATCCCGCAAGCAATTGCCGCCAGAACCGACGCCGTCCACTGTTCGCCGAGCAATTTCGTATGTATGCGCACGCTGTCGTTGCCATACGCGACCGTCAGCGCCAGGTGATCGGGCCATACACTTGACGACTCGACCGCTCTGATATCGGCCTCGGCTGAGCGGCCGAACGTCAGCACCTTGGCGCGCGTCCGCTCCGCCATGGCGCGCACGTGCGGATCGTCGGCGTTGAGAATAGCGGTGCCGCGCCTTGGCAGCTTCTCCACCAGCTTTCCCTTTTCCTCCGCCGTGGCCTCCAGGCTGCGAAAGGTTTTGTAGTGATCGCTGCCGATCGTGGTGACAATCCCAATGTAAGGCCGGAGAACGCGCACATGGTCGGCAACCTCGAGCCGGTTCGCCGCCACTTCCTGGACGACATATTTCGTCGACCACCCAGCCGATAGCACCGCTTTGATGGACCGTGAAACCTGGTTCGCATCAATTCCCAGGTACGAGGCCCCGTCGGTGGTAATGATGGCGCCGGCCAGCCTTGTTGTGAGCGTCTTGCCGCAAGACCCGGTGACGGCAATGAAGGTGGTCTTGGCCAGCGCCAAGCGGCGGAGCTGCGCATACCAAAACTTTAGGCGCCGCCATCTCCGGATAACGCGCCGGCGGCGGCCGCGGCGGCGGCGGCCATGTCCGGGAATCCGTTCGACCGCGGCAGCAAGCCGCCATAGAAGCCGGTCCGTGTCCTGAGCAGTTCCCGATCTCACGATCCGCGCCCTTGGTTGGCCCCGGCAAAAGCCTACAGGAACCGACCGGCGCGTGACAGGTTCCTGATCGCCGGCGGCGCCCGCGGCGACGCTCGCGCGAGTATCAGCCGAGGACACTCAAAGCGGGCACTACGTCAGGCCACAGGAGTTCGACGCGCGGAACGGCAGACTTTATTTATACGGCGTGGCTGAGAGCGGCGGCGGTGCATATTCGACCACCGTTTGGCGGTGATGAAAGCAGGCGGCCAGCACCAAGCACCCGATCGCGGCCACCAGGATCGCAAGCATGATACGCATGACTGTTACCCTCGTGTTTTTCGCGTCACAGAACGCGAAACTTTGCATCGAAGGCGTCAGGCTATCGGCGCAAAGCTTGCCGGACGATTAAGCCGTAAGGTTAGCGCGCCAGGATCGAGCGGACTTCCTAGCCCTGTCCGGCGATCTTGGCGCGATGAATTTACTTCTCTGCCGCCGGCAGCGGCACATGTCCGGCGAGGGACCGGGAGCCGGCAGCGCTCAGATGGCCCGGGTTGCGGTACATGAACACGCCGTCCATCATCGCGTAGCATTCGGCCTCGTCGCATAAGAGATCGGTTCCGAGCAGCGCGGTGACATCGGGGTAGCGGGCGGCAACCCGGCGGATGGCCTCGTTCGAGACGGCGAGATTTCGCCGCACCTCGGCCGCCCCCACGCCGCAGGCCCGCCGGTCGGCGCCGCTGCGCTTGGCCTCGATGGCGCAGCTCACCGGCAGACCGGTTTTTTTCCAGTGCGGCACTTGGCCGATGATCAGCACGGTGATGCCGCGCGCGTGCAAATATTTCACGGTCGCATCGAGCGCGTGCTCCAGCGATCTGCGAGCCCGGTCGGGAGTCTTGGGGCCTGTGCCGTCGAGATCAAGCGCGTTGGTCCCCACGCCTTTCTGATAGCTCGCCCAATTGGCGGACAGCACCGCGACCTTGAGATTGGGATTGGCGTCGAGGAAGGCGACAATGCCCTTCTGATAATCCAGGCACATCTCCTCATGCCGCCACGGTTGCCTGACGCGCCATGCCCCGAGCAGCGGCGCGCAGGTGCTTTGCGTCACCTGCCGCCCCGACAGGTTCGCAGCCTTGGCAGCCTCGTCGAGCATCGGCACGAAATGGTCGGCATTCGAGTCGCCGAAAATAGCAAGATCGTAAGCTTCGCCCTGGCCACGCTTGCGCCCGAAGCCGCAGAACACGTCATCGCGACGCCGCGGGTTGCCGCTGGCGATTTGCACGTAGACGGCGCGGGATGGCGCATCGAGCCGCCAGGACCAGCCCTTGCCGGCCTTTATCGCCCCGCCTAGCCCCGCGATCGCGAGCAAGAGCACGACGGCGGAGACGAGGGCTGCGCGCGTGGACAGCGCAAACCGTCCGTGACGCCGCCTGAGCGGCGTCTCGACATAACGCCAGGAGGCCCACGCCAGCGTCACGCTCGCGAGCACCATGAGCAAAATCATCGGAGCTGCCGGCTCGCCCGGCGAAACCAGCCGGGCGAAGCTGAAGATCGGCCAGTGCCAAAGATAAAGCGAATAGGAAATCAGACCGATCCACACCAGTGGTACGAACCGCAACAGCCGCCCCACATAAGGCTGCTCGCGGTTGCAGGCGACGATGATTGCCGCCGTGCCGGTGGCCGCGACCATCGCGGCCAGGCCCGAGGCCGGCTCGGTCTCGGAGAACAGAAACGCCGCGGCAACGATCGCGGCGAGACCGGCCGCGCCGGCGATTTCCGACACGCTCTGGGAAAGTTCGATTCTGTCGATGGTCAAGGCGACCAAAGCGCCGAGCAGCAATTCCCAGGCGCGGATATGGGGCATGTAGAACGCATAAGTCGGCTCGGCCAAGGCATAGATCAGGAACGCGGCGCCCGAAACGAGAATGGCGCCGGCGACCACGATGACCGCCGTCTCGCGCTTGAGCCGCGTGACCAGGAGCAGCAGCACCAGCGGCCAGAGCAGGTAGAACTGCTCTTCGATCGCCAGCGACCAGGTGTGCAGCAGAGGCCGCTCCTGGGCGTCGAGCGCGAAATAGTCGGTGGTGCCGTAGAAATGGAAATTGGCGCCGAACAAGGCTGACCAGGTCAGGCTGTTGCCGAACTCCTCCATCTCCTCCGGCGACATGATGAGAAAGGCGGCGACGAAAGAGACGAGAATGACGCAAGCCAAGGCCGGCACGATGCGCCGCGCCCGGCGCGCCAGGAAGGCCGCCATGGAGAAAGTGTTGCCCCTGATCTCCCTGTGGAGCAGCGACGTGATCAGAAAGCCGGAAATGACGAAAAAGACGTCGACGCCGACAAACCCGCCGGGCACATTGTGGGGAAGCGCGTGATAGCCGACGACGAACATGATGGCGAGAGCGCGCAAGCCGTCGACATGCGGCAGATAGCCAACGCGGTTTCCGTGTTGCGGATCTCGTCGTGCGTCGAATTGCAAGGCAGGTTCGGGTCCCCGGAGGCGCTCCCCAGGCTTTGCAACTTAGGGGGTTCGTCGGTGACTGTCACTCCGGATCTCTGGCCGCTGTAGAGCGACTTTGCCGGACCCCCATCTTTGCCGGACCCCCATATTGAATGATATTCATGCATTATGCTGCGCTTATCTGGGGAGAAGACAGACATGTTAGGCAAGCTATTCTGGGCTGCAGTTTTTGCGGTCACGTCATCCGCTGCTGCATTCGGACAGGAGTACGGTACTGCAGAGGAAGCCAGAGCCATGCTGGAAAGAGCAGTGGCGGCCGTAAACCAAGACAAGGCAAAGGCGCTCGAGATGTTCAACGAGGAGAATGGAGCATTTCGAGACCGCGATCTGTATGTATTCTGTGCCAATGAATCAGATGGCATTGAGACAGCCCATCCAACGCACAAAGGATTTAAGCTTTCGGAGATGAAGGACGCCGACGGATTTGCATTTGGGGAGGAAATTATAAGGACGGCGGAGCCGGGGAAGATCAGTGAGGTTGCCTACATGTGGCCCCGACCTGGGTCTGATACTCCTGTACAAAAAATAACCTATGTGACGAAGGTGACCGATCAGATTTGTGGCGTTGGCTATTACAAGTGAGTGATGTTCGAGATCGAGGAGATGACCTCGACTTGCCCCGTAATGTGCACTTATGGCACTTAGGAGACATCGCTTTCGACGCACAACATGTCAGCTCTTGGGAGTAAAGCGGACATCGTGGCCCGCTCGCCGATGTCCGCTAATGACCTAAAGCGGACCTACGGCTGTGTTGCGGGAGGCTAGGAACACGAATTGGTTCGGTTACCCTTGCCCCGCGATCTCAACCTCTGTCACTTGGAACAGACCGAGGCCGATCAGCTTTCGGCTGATCCACGAGAATGTCTTGCTGTCGATGGGGTGTTCGTTGCCGCTAAACCTGCATTCGCTGATCTTTACGTTTTGGACCGGCCCTCTCTTATTATGGACGATGATCCCCGGACCTTCGTTACCGAAAAAGGCGGAATGCATGATGGTGACGCCATCGACCCGCCGACTCCGGTCGGGCTCGATATCGATGCCGGCGCCGGGCCTTGTGCCGTTGGTGTTGCTGAACACCGAATGCCTGACAGTGACATTGCGCGCGTGGATGATCGACAGCCCTTGGCGGCGATTATTGTCGGCGATCACGCCGTCGAAGATGACGTTTCTGCCGCCTTCCACGTAGAAACCGTCGCCCCACATATCCTTGGCCGTGACCCCGCTGATGGTCACGTTGTTCGACCGGGCGACCCGGATGCCGTGGCCCCACTCGCCTCTGCCGTTCTTGTGGTGATACCTGTCGCCGGTGAGCGTGCCACCGCTGATGGTCACGTCGTTCGCCCTGATACGGATGAGCCAATAGGCCTTCAGGCCGTTCGGGATCACGCGCAGCTCGGTATCCGGCTGCATGACGATGTTCACCGGTTTGCGGATGGTGATCCGGGCCGGTTCGATCAGATAGGTGCCGCTTGGGATGCGCAGCGTCTCACCCGGCGCGCAGCGGTCGAGCGCCGAGAGGATCGCGTTGGTGGCGAGTACGCCTGCCACAATGAGCTCGCAACCTGACATTCCCGGCAAGCATGGCCGGAAATCGTTACCCGCCGGTTAGCCCGGCCGGAAGAAAAGAACCTTAACTCGGGGTCTTGACCTGAGAGGGCTCGGGCGCCTTGGCATCGGGCCGGAGCATCTTCCAGTTCTTGTAGAACATCGCGTTGAAACGTTCGGCGATGAGCGAGACGGCGGAGATCAGCACGTCCAGCACCTTCGGATAGGGCGTCGGCCGCATGATATCCATGAACACGACGTAGCGGCGCGCATCGTAATCGTTGACCGAACGATGGATCAGCGTGTCGTCGAAGATGTAGAGCGGGTTCTGATACCAGTAATGCTTCTGGCGTCCGCACTCGATGAAGACCTTGTCGGTCTCGACCGGCGTCAAGTTGTACAGCACGCGCAAGGTCAGCCGCAGCGGCCCGTAATGGAACGAGGTCGATTCCTTGCCGGAAAAGACCGACACGGCGATCGTCTTGATGAAGCGGAAATCGCGTTTGAACTCTTCGACCCCGTGCGGCTTTTTCTTGCCGTACCAGGTATAGACGAACATCCCGCGTTTGCCGTCCTGAAAGGCGCGGTCGACGTCGGCGATGATTTCATCCTTACGGGTGCGGAACACGTCGAGCACCTGGTCGATTTCGGCCGACCATTCCGGCGGCAGATCCTCGAGGCGATAGACGCCCTTGTTCCGGTAGGAGAGCAGGTCGACGAACAGATTGAACGGCGACAGCAGCCAGGTGGTCATCCCCTTGCCGAGGAAATAGCGCTCGAACACCATGCGGTCGCGGCGCGTGTTGCGCATCACGTCGATGAGTCCTGTGATCAAATAGAAGATCGTCAGGACCGGCACAAAGAAGAGACCGGCCGCGAGCGCCAGCCCGCCCAAGGCAAACCGTCTGATCGTTCTAACTTTTTCCCGCGTCATCAATCCCCGCCTATCGAATTGGTGACAGTGCTATAACCGAGATGCGCAAGTCCGGGAATCCTTAACTTGGCGTCCGGACGGCGAAAACGACGCACCGGCAATGACATCATTCCGCTCAAAATGCCGCCGCATTTGTGTCGGAACTCAGGCACGGCGCGTCGCGGGCCCGGGGCTGCAGCCGTTGGAGTACGGGGATGAGCGATAAGAAGAGTGACGCGAGGGCAAACTTGGCGATTCTGCTGCTCGCCGTCTGCGCCTTTCTGCTCGCCGTCAACGGCGTGTTGATGTGGGGCTATCTTTCCGGCGCAAGCCAGCGGTTCGCCCGCGCCTTGGAGGCGATCCAAAACTCGAACACGCGGCTCGACGCAGTGCGGGGCGAGCTCGACTCCAACCTCAAGGCCATCCAAGAGGAGTTGGAGACACTCAACCAGAAAGCGTCGGAGAGCCGTGATCTTACGCCGCCGCCCCGCAGCGCCGACCCGGAATAAGACGCAAGCGCCAAGACCAATTCCGTTCTAAACGCCTTGCACCGGCGTACCGAACAGCACCACGGCGAGCGCCACAGCGGCGAGCGCGAGGAACGCGCCCGCGCTCAAGATCGGCCGTCTCACATCGGGCGCGGTCAGCGCAACCGCGGCGGCGACCAGACACTGCAAGAAATAAAACAAGGCAAACGCCCGTGAGGCGAGCGCAATGACATTAAAGATGTCGAGAAACCAGGTCAGCGCCGCGCCCACCAGAACGATCACGGGATAGGCATGGCGGTGGCTGATCTTATGGTCGCTCACCTGCTCGATCAGTCCTCCTCCGCCGATCGCGTCGGCGACGGCGGCCGAGAGCTGCGCGCAGACGGCCCCGACAACAAGCAGAAGCGGCAGCGTGCTCGCCACCGGTCTCAGCATGTCGATGATCCCGGTGACCTCGTTGCTCGGCACTTTCTGATCTTTCAGAACGACCGTGGCCAAAAGGAAAAAGGACAGATAGATGGCGCCCGACAGCCATTGGGCATAGCGCATGGTGCGGGCGCGAAGCTCCGGAGGGTAGGCGCCCGCCAGGAAGCGCGAGGTCTCGAAGCCCTGCACGACAATCAGCAGGCCGAGAACGGTCCTGACCGAATTCCAGGTGAACGACGTTTCGAGATCGGGGAGATGCCAGCCGCCGCCGAACACAAGGCTGGCGTTGAGCCAGGTAAGCGCACAGAGCACGGCGGCAATGATAGCGAGCTTGAGACCGACGGCGTATTCTTCGATGTTCTCAAGCCCGCGCAGCCCGCGCAGCAGACCTTGCAAGCCGATGGCAACAAGGATTGCGGTGGTCAGCACCTTGCCGGCGAACGGATCGGTCATGCCGACCCCTTTGAGCAGGAAGGCCGCCAACAGATTGAGGTAGTACGCGACCGAGATGAAATAGGCGAAGGCGAGCGCAAGATGGGAGGTCTGCTCGAGCCATCTCACTTTGTGCCGGCCGGCGAACAGCGGCTCGCCATAAAGGATGTTGAAGCGGATCGCGCCGCCGAGCAGATAGGACAACAGAACCAAGAACGCCATGCCGGCCACGGCATAGAGGCCGAGATCGTGGACCAGCAAAGGCAGTGAGATGAGAAAACCCGAGCCGATGATGGAGGCGAGCGGCGTGACGGTCGCCCGCCACACCGGGGACGCGGTCAGTTTCGGCGAAAACAGGATCGCGGCCGCGGCGAGCAGGCTCAACCAGACAATGACATTCGCCATAGGCGCGACCCCTATCCCCCCGATGTCGCCAAGTCCTATGGTTTAAGCCAATTGCCTGCGCGGGCAAAATTGCGATACGCCGCAGCCTCGTCGCCGTTAGACCGCGTCGCGGTGATATCCTCCGAGACCGCCCGCAACCGCGCCGATGAAGCCGCCGACCAGCAGCGAAATGGCGGTGAAGATCGAGAAGTTGGCGGCCGCTTCCAGCGCCTTTTGAGACACCGCCGCCGCCGCATCGGCCGCGTCGCCGACGGTCCCCGGCTCCGCCGTGACCGCGGCGGTCGTGCCGGCAATCCCTGTGCCGATGGCGAATAGCGCGGCGACGATCACCGTGGCCAATGCCCAGGCCAGGAACCCGTGGGCCGTGTCGCGGAACAGCACCTCATCGGTGCGCAGGCCGATCCATTTCTCGCGCAAGCGCCCGGCCAGATAGCCGCCGAATCCCGCCGAAAGCCACTGCATCACGATGAGCCAGATGCCGGTGCCGATGGCGAAAGTCTCCGGTGCCCTATTGGCGAACGACCAGGGCTCGACGGTCGAGATGCCGAACCCGGTCCCGGCGGTGAACAAGATGATGGAGACGGCGATGGCGCCCAGCGCCCCACCGACGATGGCGCCCCAGTCATTGGCCTTGCCGACCGGGCCGCCCGACACGACGACTTGTTCTTCGACTGCAACCACCCCTTCTGTGCGCGCCATGATGCCAGGTCTCCTTGTAAGGTTGTTTTTGCGTGAAACGCTTAGACAAAACTTATTCACGCAGGGAACCCTGCCCCGGTGCCATTGTTCCCAATATGGACACAATCAAAGGAGGCAAGACATGGCCGGTATTCTGATGTGGCTGATGGGCGTCCCCCTCGTCGTCATCATTCTTCTTTATCTGATCTTCTAAACTAAGGCGGCTACGGGCGGACTTGCTGGGAGCTGAGCACATCAGGGCCCCGCGCCGCCGTTGGGAGCATCTGACGCTTTGGTCTATAATAGAATTCGATCGCATTGAAATGGAGCACGGACTTCTATGGTCAGTTGGTTGAATACAGAACGGCGCAGATCTCTTGGTTCGACGGATTTCGAGGACCTCGCGCAGCAGCTCTCCGCGGCCGCATCCTATCTCGGTCAACTCACGCGCAGCGCCGGCCGGCAGACGAGCCGGCATATGGACCAAGCCCGTGACGTTTTCTCGGACGCCGCGAGCGATGCCGAAGAGGCCTTGCAGGACCACGCCATCGCCTCGGTGGTGGTCGCCGCAGGCATCGGCCTCGTGATCGGCTATCTGATTGGACGCAGCTCCGACTGAACGTCGCGACTTTGCGCGGCTCACCGATCCTGTGTCGGTTGGCAACGGTCTGACACGCACGGTCTCCAAGGACCGGTGCGGCTTTAGGCTTGGTTAACCTTAGCGTCCTAGCATATCAGGCTGCCGCGCCGCATGCCGGCGCCTTGCACCAATCCAGCCGGTTCGAAGGGGTTGTGACCTGTGTCCCCGATGAACAGAACGTTGATTTCCTTGTGCCTGTTCGGGACGGCTCTGGCCACCGGAAACGTCCTGCTCATGCAGCGTCCGAACTGCCCTTCGGCGGGCGCGTGGGCTAGGCCCGCGGATGCGGAAACGCCGGCGGCAAAACCTGACGCCGCGCCGGCGGCAAGACCCGAAACCCATACCACCGCCGCCGAGATCAAGCCGGCAAACTTTGCATTTTGGACTGAGCCGTCGAAAGCGCCGGCCACCGTCGCGAGACTGCCGCTGCTGCCGAAGGACGTGGAGATCACCGGCTCGGTGAATAAGACCGCGAAGGCAGACCAAAAATCGGAAGCGGATGCAAACCTGCCGGGCGACCCTGACCTCGCCGCGCCGCCTCCACCGAAGCGGCGGGCGAAATCGTACCGGTCGCGCCAATATGGTTGGCGCCGGCACTACCGCTATCCGCGGCCGCCGATGGGATTTGCCATTCGCGTCTATCCCGGCTGGTAACGCTTTATCCGCGATCCCGCGCGCACATCTCGCTCTTCCTTAAGCCTCTGAGCCGGCCATCGGCTGTCCCCTCTCCTCGCCTTGGCCTAAGATGGGGCACGCGCCGTATGCGCAAGGGAGACGCAAGATGACACTTCGATCCCTTTTCATCCTCACTTGCCTCTCGGTCATGTTGCCTGCGCCGAGCGGTTGGGCGGCCGGAGACGCAGAGCCCGCGGCGCCGCAGCCGGACAAGGCGGAGATCACCGTCCTTTACGACGCCTTCGGCAAGGACTCGGATTTGACCAAGGATTGGGGCTTCTCCGCGCTGATCGAGTACCGGGGAAAGCGCATCCTGTTCGATACCGGCAACAATGCCGACATCTTCGCGCACAATGTGAAAGCCAAGAACATCGATCTCACCACGCTCGATTTTGTCGTCGCCTCGCACCGGCACGGCGACCATACCAGTGGCCTCAATCATTTGTTGCGCGTCAACCCGGACGTGACGATCTATGCGCCGCAAGAGAATTTCGGTGTGTTCGGCGCGGCTTTGCCGGGGACCTTCTACCCACGCAACGAAGCGCTACCGGCGGAGATGCGCTATTTCGGCGGCAACCCGCCCGAGACCTTGCACTTCGGCAGCGCCTGGCCCGAGGGGCATTTTACCTGGATCGCCGAGCACACGGAGGTGGCGCCCGGATTTCACCTGCTCGTTTTGCCTGGACTGTGGGGTGTCGATCTGGAGGTCAGGGAGATCTCGCTGGCCATCGATACGCCCGACGGCATCGTTCTCGTCGTCGGCTGCGGTCACCCGAAGATCGAGGCGATCGTCGCGGCCGCCAAGGCGGCGCTCGACCGGCCGATCCATCTCGTCATGGGCGGACTTCATCTCCTGCCTGCGACGGAGCAGGAGATCGGCCGCATCGCCGCGGACTTGCGGGATAAATGGCAGGTTCGGTTCGTCGCCCCCGATCACTGCACCGGTGAGCGGGCTTTCGCCATCCTGAACGACGTGTTCGCCGATCGTTATGTCTATGCCGGCTTAGGCACCACGCTTGAACTCGGCCCGAAGATCACGATCAAGGCCGAGGCGGGGCAGCCGAACACGCCCACGATGAACGCCGCCGATCTCCGCCTCTATCGCCGGTCGTTGGCCCAAGGGCGTTTGCATGCCTTGCCCGGCCACCGCGATTGAACGGGGAACATTTGCCGCTCACTCATGTTAACGGCATAAGTTGGCTAGCCAGAAATCCCCCCACTGGAACTCGGCTGGTCGTGAAGCTCCGCGCACTCCTCCCAGCGCGGAGCTTCTGCTTTGGAATAAGCGTTTATCCTGCTCGGACGCGGCCCCGACGCGCTAGCACTTCTTGATGGTCACATTCTGGGTCGAGTGCATGCCGATGGCCCGCGCCGCCCCGTAAGACAGATCGAGCGAGACGCCTTTGGTAAAGGGCCCGCGATCGTTGACGCGGACGGCGACGCTGCGGCCCGTCTTGGGATTGCCGACATGCAGGCAGGTGCCGAACGGCAGCGTTCGATGCGCGGCGGTGTAACCGTTCGGATTGAACATTTCACCCGATGCGGTGCGGTTGCCCGCCAGTTCATGCCCATACCAGGTTGCGCGCACGGTCTGGACGGCAAAGGCGGGCGAAGAGAGAACAAGGACAACCAACGCAATTTGAATTCGCATAAATTCGGCCTCCAACGGCGATTCGAGTTGGGTTCAGAACGCAGATAGAGGCGAAATCGTTGCGTTGTTTGACGCGAATAAGGCCCGGTCTGGCAGGAATGTGGTTTTTTCGGCGAAAGCGTCTCACGCACCGCCGGAAACATTTTCTCTCCGGGGTGTTTAGTGTTAGGCCACAATCACTGTCGGAAACGGAACATTGGCTGATATCGTCCTCATCAATCCCCAGTTCCAACTCTCCTTTTGGGGGCTGGAACATTGCATGCCCCTGTTCGGCAAGCGCGCCAACTTGCCGGTCTCTTGCCTTGCTTTGCTCGCCGCGCTCGTTCCCGACCATCATGACGTGACGCTGCTCGACGAGAATGTCGAGGATATCGATTTCGACCGGCTGGACCGCGCCGATCTCGTCTGCTTGACCGGCATGAGCATTCAGGGTCCGCGCCTCGTCGAGATCTTGGAGGAATGCAAATCTCGCGGGCTCACCACGGTGGTCGGCGGTCCGATGGCCACGGTCGAACCGGAGCTGTTGGAGGATCTTGCCGATGTGATGTTCATCGGCGAGGCCGACGAGACCTGGCCGCAATTCTTGACCGAGTGGGAACAGGGCCGCCACAAGTCCCGTTACGAGCAGGCGGAGAAGACCGATCTGACCAAGCTACCGCTGCCGCGCGTCGACCTGCTCAAAGCCGATCGCTACATGTTCGGCAGCATGCAGATTTCCCGCGGCTGTCCCTTCACTTGCGAGTTCTGCGACATCATCGTGACGTTCGGCCGCCGCCCCCGTCTCAAGACCAGCGAACAGGTCATTGCCGAACTCGAAGCCTTTTTGCGCGCCGGATTGAAAATCGCCTTCGTCGTCGACGACAATCTGATCGGCAACAAGAAAGCGATCAAGCCAGTGCTGCGCGACATTATCCGCTGGCAACAGGAGCGCGCTTACCCCATCGCCCTGTTCACTGAAGCGTCTCTCGACCTGGCCGAGGACGAAGAACTCATGGAGCTGATGGGGCTTGCCAATTTCCAGAGTGTGTTCATCGGCATCGAAACGCCGAACGAGGACTCTCTCCGCGAGACCAAAAAGCTT
>Ga0315534_1000140_pt1 | contig 43096 bp, 54 predicted proteins | sample SalMarSW160240MG_FD_203094 | JGI IMG/M metagenome (GOLD analysis project Ga0315534, IMG submission 203094) | Salt marsh sediment microbial communities from the Plum Island Ecosystem LTER, Massachusetts, United States - Salt Marsh Sediment SW1602-40 ... | reverse complement strand
AACACTACTATGGGCAGCCCGGCATCCAACGTAACTTCCACGCCTTCAACTCTTGTGCCAACAATCGCTGGAAACACTACTATGGGCAGCCCGGCATCCAACGTAACTTCCACGCCTTCAACTCTTGTGCCAACAATCGCTGGAAACACTACTATGGGCAGCCCGGCATCCAACGTAACTTCCACGCCTTCAACTCTTGTGCCAACAATCGCTGGAAACACTACTATGGGCAGCCCGGCATCCAACGTAACTTCCACGCCTTCAACTCTTGCGCCAACAGTCGCTAGTCTAGCCGGTGAACCCCAGATACCATATGCTTGTTTCTCAAACACATTCACATGTTATTGCGATGGGACTGAGGACTGCAAGTCGCTAGCCTCGTCAGGAGAATGCAAGGCAGAAGTCAGAACCGTCGAGGCTGAGCCAGGATTGGGTGAATGTGATTGGAATGCTAGTCTTGACTAATATAATGCTGTGCGGCTTGTGATGGTTTGGTTCCTGTTAGTTGGTCAGACGAGTTTCGATATGTGAAGACAGCAACACCATTCCAATTTTAGGTGAAACCTGTGAGATCTTTCATATAAATCGCCAATGGATTCATCTTTGTAGTCTTTAGTTACAACAATATCCTCAAACTCTTGAATGGTACTGCAAAACAAGCTGTTCTACAAACTCATGCCATCCTCTTTATCACTTCCTATGTCTAAATCAGGCCGGTAACAAGCTGACTAGTTATCTTTAGGAAACAAATGCCCAATACTCGATCTTAATTAATCTAACACTTCATTCTCCGCTTAGTGCTAGTGAAGTTGAAGTAGCGATTTATGTACTATAATTAAATTGTATGTACCAATTCGTTGAATCTGAAGCGTTATATACTACCGGTTAAGTATGTTTCACATCTGTCATATCGAAATTAGGTGCTGAATATTTAATGAGAATGAGTGGCTAAGATGTTTTTACGACCAAGTGCTCCCAGTCTTTCAGCCATGTCTAGCAATCGAATCTCAAGGATTTGATACTACCGGCTGCAGTATCATTCAACTTGCTACATTATCAACTTCATCTCCTTCCCAATCCATAACTCCTTCTAATCGAGATGAGACCTCTTCGGGTAGTCTATTTTGTCTTAAATTTTGAATTATTTTTGGTTAGATGGTTAAGATTAACTCCAAATTACCGTACTCCACAAGGCTATCTCACATTCAGCACCTACCAATAAGCACTTTCAGATTCAAGATCAGAATCAGTATTGCTTCTGTTGGAAATATACTCATTTATTTTCTCAATACCCTTAAATGCTCCCTCAATCGCGAAAAGCGAAGGGGCATCAGTTGTGGGGAGTCCATCACAACAGCTATCTTCAAATTTCTTAATATCATATTCTACATACTCGATTCCTGATAGTTTCAAGAGATCAACTGCCTTCAAAGATTCGTCAGACTCATCTATAAGTAAAATTGGCTTGCGTCTAGACACAAGAAATTATAGTTAAGCGGATAGATAAATACATAATCATTGCGTTCATTGAAGTGATTCCAAGGTGTAGTCTATATGCTCTTCGTGGTCACGGTATTTTCTTCAAGGCAATCATAAATATTTCTGTCAATATTTTTGACAATCATAAATATTATTTAAATGACTTTTTTGAAACGAATGTTTCAGATTTTGATCAGATGGGAGGAAGCAAAGTTATCTGCTTTATTATCAAGTCACTCATAATCCATCTCAATGTAGCCCCATTCTGAGTCATTGAGTACTTATATCAACCAAAGCACCAGCCTCTGTTTGAATTGAAGAAATTTGAGGCAGACTATGGCTAACTAAAAGGTGATTTATAACAGGTTGGTTGCCAAAAGACTAAGACATATAACCAATGGTAATATTACGATTGTCTTCTTAATGATTTTCATCCTGCAGTTTCCACTATTTCAAATATCTAATATTCTCGCAAATAGTAAATACATTGAACAGTGCGTAAGTATGCATGGAAATAGAAGTGTCTTCATATGAAAAGAGGTAAGGCAGGAGCAGATCTAGAGCAACAGTCATTTTCGGATTAGATGTAATTGCTTCTAGATGGACGATTTTAACCAGCTATGATTGTTTTAGTTCCGATGATTTCTTCACAATTCCCTGCATTATCATCATTCTCTAATACATTGAAGTCTATTACCACATCTGTTCCTTCACCACAATCAAAGTAATCTGCTCCATCATTACCAATTAGAATATCGTCTCCCTCACTACCATACAATTTATCATTACCCTCATCACCAACCAAATAGTCATCATCAGGTCCTCCTACTATTACATCATTGCCTGCTCTGCCGAAGATCTGGTCACTTCCAATCCCTCCTTGGAGTATGTCATTTCCTGCATCTCCATACAATTTGTCAGAGTCTTCGTTTCCTTGGATTTTGTCATTCCCTCCTTCGCCATTTATTGTATCAGTACCCAATAGACCAATAATTATGTCATTCCCATTGGTACCAGAAATACGGTCACCTCCGAAAGATCCTGTGATGAGATTTTCTTGAGAAATATTATTGTCATTACTATCATCTTGCAATGATGATGAAGTAGAAGTGGGTAATGTATTCAAATCGTCATTTTCTGATTCGGTGCCAAATTCTAACACCCTCCCTGAAGATGATGATGATGATGAGGGAGTAAATACCCTTTGTCCCTCTTGTTGTTGTGATGATGGTGATAAGGATGTTTGTTGCTGTTGTCGTTCCTGTTGAACTTGCGCATGAATTGGCCATGTTAACGCCAGTGTGCACAGGGGCACCAATATCACTAGTATTGTCATTATCATAAATTTATTAATTTTATAACTTATATTCTTCATATCTCATATAGTAACAAAAGAGCAGATATATACATATTACTATCTCAATTTTGTAGTCATACTTTCTAGTTTAGTTACTGAGATCAAATTGAAAGTTAATAATGCATCCAAGTTTACTCCTCTAGATGAACTCGCCAACAGAGGGATTATTAGAATAACTTCCATGGCTAATCCATAGACTAGTAATTTCTAGCAGTGTGAAAGTATTCGACGATACCTATACGTAGATCTAACCCCAGATTACAATCCGTTGAACGGATAATCTAACGAAGTTAAAATATTTTTTGTATATAGAAGAAGTAGAAAGCCTAAATATGCTTTTCGTGACTCATAACTGTCAATAATGCCGCATTCTTTGTTGCAAGCTCGGCAATTCTCTGGTCAGTATCATCACTTCCGATTATTACAACATCTCTAAGCTCTGGCCTTAACTTGTGAATTAATAACTGTCTAATGTGAGGCTCTCTCTTTAGCGCATCATACCTAGTTCCTGGTATAATGAATTTTTCATTCGTATAGAATAATGTCGTCGCACCTAAAGCTCCCATTTTTATTGCAGCGTCCCTTTGTTCTATTCCAGAATTTACTGCAAAGCTCAGTTGTTTCAATAAGACTGCATAGTTATACCTACCTAAAGCAACAGAACATTTAGGAAGAACACATTCTCTTGGAAGAGATGATAATATGTGTGAAAAAATTCTATTACCTTTAACTGACATCTTTGTTCCAATTCTACTAGTCTCTATTAGGTCTTGCATCTTCAAGTGTTTTATTAATGTCTTTATCGATCCTTCGCCAAGATTGAGTTCTTGACATAGTAAATCCCTACTAATATGGCCATTATTTTCTATGAGCTGAAAAGCTTTGAATATGTGCGTAATGTCAAAGGAAAGAATTCTGCTTGGAGCATATCTGCCTGAGGTTTCTTGGAGAACCTTTACATACATATGCATCTCTCTTGGATATGATGTGTTATCAATAAGTACTAATATGAATTTATTGCGTCTATAGTGAGTAATGCAATCGCATCTTACAAGAGATGTTCAAATATAGAAATATATTCGAGGGTGCTAGCAAAATGCGTAATAAAATCATTGGAAAAGGAAGAAGGTAATTTTATCAGTCTTGACAAAGTAATCGCAGACTTGGACGGTACTGGTAGTTATTTCTTGAATGTCTTTAAGGGCGTTGTTCTGGGAATTCTTAGACTTAGAAAAGGAGAGACAGATACCCAACTTCCCCACGCAGTGAATGAGGTCTATTTTGTAGTTGAAGGAAATAGAAGGTAAGCTATAGAAATGGAAGGTAAGCTAAAGCCTGTTAAGAGAGCTGATTTCATCTTTGTTTCTGCAAATGTACAACATAGATTTATTGTCGACAATCAGGATCTAGTAGTAATCTATTTTTTTCCTTCGAAATTGGCTCAGATTTAAAAATTGAAGAGTCAATCTATTTATTGTAGATTGATGATAGGATAGTTTATCCAATGAAAGCGCCTTAATCTATTTTGTACGAAATAGGCATAGTAAAAAAAAGGCGTTGGATGAACTGGCCAAGAGTTTATATACGAGAGAACTGTCTAGTATCTAAATTAAATGTCTACCGTTAATAGGCAGATCTTAAACGAATCCTCTGGTCTACCAAAAATTGCAATAGGCGTGTTATTAGCTATACTATTGTTTGGCATGTTTATTGTGGGATATGATCAAGGACAGTTATTTAGTTTAGTAGAAGGACAAAAGGCATTTGATGATATGTGGATGCACGAATTCTATCATGATTTGAGACATGCTGCTGGCTTTCCTTGCCATTAATTTGTCTCTGTGTTTACGCCATAAATGATGGGAAATGAAAACCATTGCTTTTATTCTAATAACGCTTATTTCTGGAGCGATAGCTGGAACAATACTTGGTTTAATCAATCAGCTATTGGTCGAACCATATATAGATCAGGCTACTGAGATTGAAGTACAAAATACTGTGGCATCTGGTGAGCCCGTAGATCTTGACGAGCTCGTACAGTACCGCTTATGGCAGAAAGGAGGGGAGATTGTTGCAGGAACAATTTTTGGTACCTCGATATCTGCGTTATTTGGAATAGTCTATGCTTACTCAAGGGATTCTCTTCCAGGATCCAACAACAAGAGGAAAGGTCTAATCCTCGCTGGAATTATGTTTTTCGTAATATTCTTGATTCCTGTGCTGAAGTACCCCGCAAATCCTCCAGCTGTTGGAGATCCGGGGACTTTCGAATACAGAGCAAGTTTGTATATCGGCATGTTAGTTGTTTCTGGATTTACTGCTTTGGGTGTTGCAATACTTTATAGAAGCTTAGGTCAAACGCGCAGAGAGTCGAGAAAGATCATTGTGCCCGCAATCTATGCTGTGACTATTGCTTTGGCGTTTGCGGTATTGCCTGAAAATCCAGATGAGATCACAATATCTTCTGATTTGCTCATGAATTTCAGAATTGTAACTACGATAGCAATGGGAGTTTTTTGGGGGGCGTTAGGTATTCTGTTAGGTTCGTTCTGGGATGTGGTCAAGCCCCATGAAACCAGGACACCCAAGCTCCGTACAGTGTAATGAATGAGATCTAAAATTCCAAATCCAGCTCACTGACGGGATACTTGATTTATCAGCCACCACGGTAGCTAATTTATCAGCTGCTACGTAAGCTTATCCACAGCTAGATGGTCACGTCACTATCAAAAGACAAGGCTTGATGCATTAATTCAATACATCATATCAACATGTAACATTAATCTTGTCCAACGATCTCCAAAATTTAGGTGCAGCACACATGATTTATAGTAAGCAACCAGCTAGGATAGCTTGGTTGCTATTGATATTATCATTATCTTCGACACCACCATGCGTCATTATTGTTCTTGGAGGTTAAGACGTAACTGGTGTTCAAATCAGATGAAGTGAATGAATATAGTTCCCCAAAAGAGTACTATAGTTGGAAGCAAATAGAATCGTTGGTAAAAAAAGTGGCAAATAAAATGCTAAGTTCAAACAAAAGTTACGATGCTATTCTAGGGATTACGAACGGGGGGATCATTCCAGCCAGATTAATTGCACGTGAACTTGGCATTAGTCATATTTTATTTATATCTGTAAGATGTAAAAAGCTAAATAAAGAAGAGATGTTCGATAGCAAAAAATATCTTGTAGTTGACGATATTTATGATACTGGAGATACATATTCTGTTGTCTCTAACGAAATGGGAAAATTTGATTGCGATTTTGCATTTCTCATGAGAAGATTCGCGAATAATGATGATGATGCTGGTGGTAAGATATATGTCGGAGAGATATTAAACCATAAGAGGTGGATTGTATTCCCATGGGAACAAAAAACAGATGTAGAGAATAGCAGGAATCATTGATTTTTTGAAATATTTATAATTTGTGGAGTAGCTTATTCTTTTTATAATACCATAGGCCAGCTTAATCAGGAATATACAAGATCGGACCCTATATTGCTAACGCGAAAGGCCTGACCATGAGACACTACCTGGAGAACGTCCTGATCTTGCCCAGCCTCTAGGCTTGATGATATTAACAACAGTGGACGTTCCCACCTTGTCTGCCTGTAATTCAGTAACATTAAAGACAATATAGGACCGATAATATGTAATGTACTCAGATGATGACATGGAAAATGATAACATTGGTTACTCTCCACCCTCCACTTCTAATTACAAATTACTGTTAGATGAAGACAGATTTGAAGAACAATATTTGGGTGGACAGAGGGGATACTATGACAAAATAGAGAAAGTATTTGTCTCTGTCAGTGCATTCGATGTCTTATTTGCAGAGATTGTACCCTGGTCGTCAGATGATATATCTGGCCATGAAACCAATGCTGTAAAGAATATTATCTTGGGAAGCAGACGAAGAGTCAAGGGAAATCTGCGGGCTCTGCACCGGAGAACAGACAAGGATTCTTATTCTCAAATCTTCATGGCCTATCTTTCGCGCAGATTTCTACTAAGAAGTACAAACAACGAAGAGGATCACATGGTTATATTATACGTGGATTTGGTTGGTTCCACAGCTTTGTCTGCCATAGTGAGTACCGAAGAATTATCAGTTCTAGTTAGGATCTTTTGTCAGGAAATGTCTATTGTTATATCAAAACATAACGGTTATGTTCTTAAATATGCAGGAGATGCAGTTATCGGCTACTTTCCCCGAAATCCTGACATAATATCTGCCTGTGAAGATGCTGTCAAATGCGCACGAATCATGAAGCAAGTTATTGATGAATCTATTAATACGATATTCCCTCAGTACGGATTTCCTAAAGTGAGAATTAGAATTGCTTTAGACGAAGGTAGAAACCAAATAGTAGTACTTGGCAGAGATCCTGACCTTCTAGGGCATGTCATAAGCAGAGCGGCAAAATTCATGGGTGAAGCCAAACCTAATCAAATAGTAGTCGGAGATAATGTTTTCAATAATCTACAAAATAATGGTATCCGTTCTCTTTTTAACTTGCGAGAGGAATATACGTTGGCTGGAACTGGGGAGATATATCCGATTCATCTATCTTCGGATTCATAATCCACCATCACGTCAACCATTTTAACCAAGTTATTCTGGCATATCAGAGTCGTAGATTCAGATGGCTGAGCCTCGCCAAATAGGAGTTAACAGAGTATTTAATCAAATTCACTCACACTTCTTTTTTAGGAGTATATACATATTAGGAAGTCAATATAAAGCTGCCAACACAGTTGACTGATGCGTACGAAAAAAGCGTTGTGAATATAAATCCAGGTTTAGATGACCTTAACAAGTTTATCAAAATCGGAAACCATTCACTATTGGTCAAAGGGAGATCTGGTACGGGTAAAGTAACTTTGTGTTTCGAGTTAGCAAGAAATAATATAGATAGGTTTGATGTTATTTTTGTTTCAAGAAATGTTTCTGAAAAAGGATTGCATAACAGGTTTCCTTGGGTAAAACCCTTTGTTAAGCCGCATAATATATTATCAATTAGCAATCTAGATTCAATGCTCGCAGATCCCTCTTTTATTCTGACAAATATAGCTAATTCAATTTCAAACCTCACAATGAAGATACAGGATCCTTTTTCGTCTTGGGAGGAGAGTCCACGGCCATTTACTATATTGGACGGTTGGGAGGGCATAACACGAGAGCTTGATAGCACAGCTAGAACAAAAGCTGAGAAGATGCTAACGTCTATCATAAATAGAAGCGAAGGATTTATTGTCTTTCTAGTTGAAGAGATCGACAAATCATCCATCGAGTACTTAGTTGATGGTGTAGTCGTCTTAAACCAAGATTTTTACAGATCCTATCGTTTGAGGGAAATGCAAATTGAAAAGCTAAAAGGAACTCATATATCAAGGGCAAAGGTGCCTTTCACTTTAGAAGGCGGAAGGTTTAGAACTTTTTCTGGGCTATCACAGAGGCGCTTGATTAGCAAAACCAACAATTTCGTTCCTACTTCTCATAGTAACGGATTTTTTTCAACAGGTAGCCCCGAGCTAGATCATAAGCTCAATGGAGGGTTTAAGAAGGGAACAGTAATTTCAATCGAGATTGAGGAAGATGTAGACAGATTCGTATTTGTTCCGATCCTTGCACCCTTAATATTGAATTTCATATCGCAAGATCATGCTGCATTTGTCATTCCCGCATCAGATCAATACGGATCCGCGGTTGCTAAATATATTATACCTTACGCACCCAAAGACAAAATTACTAAATTTCTTAGAATATTTAGTTCTGCTGATGGCAGTAGTAAAGTAAGTGCCTCATATGAATCTTCAACTTCACCGATAGATCCCTTAGAGGATATCTCTTTTCTGCTATTAAATACGGAAAAAACCTTCTCTCAAACCTTTGTTTTGTGGCTAAATACTCGTAAGAAATTGGGACAAGAGAGTCAGGGCTGTGTCACGACTATAGATTATAGTTTCGTAGAATTGGAATATCAAAATGAAACCCAATTAATTCTAAAAAGCATCATAGAAATGTCTCGATTGACAAGAAAGTCAAATGATCTTCTAATCATGGTATCTAGACCTAACTATAGATCTCTTGATGTTATGAGGAGTATCAGCGATATGCATTTGAGGGTATTTGAGTATGACGGGGTCTTGATGTTGGCAGCCACTAAGCCCCAATTATTCTTGTACAATATACAATCGGATTTCAGTGGCGGATTTCCTAACTCCATCTTGAAGGAAAGTACTTAAGAACTAATCGTGACTTTTCGACAAGAAAGGGAGAAGGTATAGCATCAATTTATATCAACATGCTAGCTACCCAGGATCGCGATAACAATATCCAGAGTAGTTCTTCCCAACAACCCAATACCTCCTCAGATTCAGCTTCCACTGCAGCGTAATATGTCCATCGTACTGAGCCAATTTATCCGACTTGGGGGTAATGCTATCCTATGATATAATGAGAAATGCTCAAACAATCATTGTTTGTAGTATTAGACATACTTATTGGTTCCTCCACAAGTAGCTTCCACATGTATCATCCCTGAAGATTACATGTTAACCCTGGCAGGAGTTTTGAAAAGGAAAGGGGAATCAAGGTCATATTGGTATAAGAGACGAGGCACACAATGTTCTTAGCATGGCAGTAATATGTTCTATGTTGTATGTATTGCTTTCACAACCAAAGGTCAACAGAAAAGCATATCCACCAGAATGGACGGATAATTTCAAAAGGATGGTAGTTGTTGCATTTGAGATAGGACAAGATTATGCAACAGAAAGACCTTAAACGGATCCATCTTTAGCCTAACTATCTAGTAGTTTCTTAAGTATCGTTCTTGCTTCGTCTTCAGTCTCACATCTGAGTGGAAAATCCTCTGCTATATGTTCGTTCATAATTTCTATCAGTCTTTCGTTTCCATCATTCATAGAAGTATTTTATCTGACCATTCACTCTTCGGAACCGAGAAGAAGATTTCGACAAAGTATTCTTCTAAAGATGAGTACTCACCGTCCCTCTGTGCCTATCTTAATAGCAACTTTAATCGAAGAATATTCTCAATTATTTCTCCATGGGCTGCAGAAGGTTCTGTGCTTACAAGCAAAAGATGAGTTTCATCGATGGGAACTGTAATTCGCTTCAGTTTTTCATACTCTGCAATCGAGTATCTTCCTTTTCCTATTCTGTCTGCAAGATCATTACGCAGCTTCCATCTGTCAATTGCTTGTAAGACCGATCTCTTCGTTTCTTCCGCGGTAAATAGCCTTGTTATCCCAGGACGTCCACCCCCGTATCGTATTTCACCGTTCCCATCTACTATACCAGCAAAACGAACTTCAGGATCGCTTCTTAAGATTTCATCGCAAAAAGCCTCATAATCCATATACGATGATCACGGAATTGGTATTAGAATATTATAAATATTCCTCAATAAATTGCTCATCTCTCCCTCCAAGTTCCTCCTTTACGACAATCAAGTTCATTTATGTGTAGTAACAATTTCACTCGTTATTAGACGCCTAATTCATTTTGTACCTTGAAGAGTGGATGATTGAATTTTTTTGTTTTTGTGTATTATTTCTTGAGTCTTCGGTGTAAGTAAATCCATAATTATTTAATCAATAGCCGTTCACATGTCTTACCAGTAGAATGGTTGTGCTTGATTTGTGTAATATTGTTATGTCCATCTAATTATACCTGTGTTGTTATCTTAGAATCTTTGGAATGCGGCGAATGCTATTCCATAGGTCAAAGCGTAGGCGTTACTAGTTATTATTAATATGACAACTGTGGCGTCTCTCTACGCGCACATGCATTGCATTGCGGTGTAAACACAGTTCACATATACACTAGTGTTTAGTTCTGTCATCAACAAATGATTGACATACAGGAGCGTCTACGCATGAATCACGCATGTAAGTCGGTAATTCGAATAGACCAACAAATCAAGTTCGTGTGTATAGTAGACGAAAATGCGAAACTGCTTGTTGGCCAAGATAGATCTATCTCAACAAATATCGACACTCTCAAGACTAGTGAAACTACTCTTGACTCATACTAATGAATCAAAAATTGATGATCTAATAGAAATTCATTTCAAGGACAGAAATGTTTACCTTTTTTATTCAGACTATCTTTTGTGAGTCATAAGAAGTTGTACAGGTCATCTAAATGACAAAAAGAACAAAGATCGCTTTAGTATCACTCACGTCATGGACAAATTTGAGACCTCAAGTTTTTTTGAGTTATCAGGATTCTATAATGATAATGTAAAATTGGTGGTCACCCCACTGAATATTAGAATGCGAACATTCCTTTGTATTTATTTCGAACCATCATACAGTATCAAGAGCTCCGTTGCAGATACAAATAAAAGATTCAAGATTATGCTTCGAAAGATACACGTCATCACGTCATTACATTCTAAAATGTTAGATTTAGTTTAGGCTTTTTTTACAAATTCTAATGAAATACTTCCCAGCCATTGAAACTAAAACTAATCTTTTTGAGCTAACGCAATATACGAAATATCCCATCTTGGCTCGGAATTCAGCCTGAGTCGAGAAACAACTTTCCATATAAATGCGAGGAAATACGAGAACAGAGATCAGAGCGACTAGGGTCTTCGCTTTGAACTTGAATTTCATATGTTATACACGTAGGCATCTGCAGGATGTCGGTCAATTAGGCTTGCGTTAATGTAGACATGCAACAAAAGGAACTTTGAGTCTAATCCTTACGTCTGGATATGCTCCAGACGGGGGATATGTCGGAACCGGATACGCGATATATTGATAAATAGATGTTCTAGGACTAAAGTGTTATGTCACACGGAAATATAAAGACAAGAAGTATCACTTTTCGATTAGATCCTGGTGTAGTAGATAGTCTACAAAGGGAAGCAGATAATAAAGAAATATCTTTAAACGTTCTTGTCAACCAGGTACTTCGAAGATATGTAAAATGGGACACATTCGAGCCTAAAATAGGTATGATGCCGGTCCCGAAAATAATACTCTCTACATGGTTTAACAAGGCAATCTTATTGGCAAATGAGGTAGGAATGAACCAAGATGATATTAATTCGCATCGAAATGACATAATAAGGGAAGCAGCAGAAATATCATTTGGCTTAATTAAAGATTCTGCTCTTCTTATGAAAAGAACGTACAATCTGTGGACTGTGCTAGAAATATTACAGGAATATATGAAGGTCTCCGATATGAAATCAGATCACAGGATAGAGGCAGGGAATATCCACGTATTTATGATACAACATGAGCTAGGCGAAAACTGGTCATTATTTACTAAGGTACTTTTAAATTTGATTTTTGAGAACCTTGCTAATACGAGACCAGATATTAGCATAACCTCAAATACAATCGTAGCGAAGGTGACACTTTAGTAATGCTCCTTTTGGACTCAATAGCATATGTTTGTTGGTTCCGCTCCAAGCAGAGGTAGACTACACTACGATTCACTACCAAGGATGATCTTTCATACTAGGTCCTTGTCTAGATCATATAAGACCAACGGTGTATGATGCGTTTCTGTTATCCATTTTATCATTTTCTTAATCCTTCCATGATGTTTTGTTTCGTACTTTGATGAAATAGGTAGAACTAAATTTTGATAGTGGCATATGAAATAATATGTAGATAGAACTAGGATCTTATCGTGAATACTATTATGCATAAGGATTCAAACACATATAGATTATTGTTATATAGATCAGGAACTAACAATGAATTCCTAGAACAATGGCTGAGGACCCGGCGACAGCATGTGAATAAATACATACGCCTCAAAATATGAAGCCTTTAGATATATAGTCGGCGATAGTTAATCGTGGTGGATAATGAAGCTTAGTTATTCCATTATACTCGTTCCGATAGATGGTTCTGAATCATCATTTGTTTCTGTAAAATATGCAATAGACTTGGATAGGAATTTTGGCTCCAAACTTATTGCATTGCATACAACACTTACCTGGTACCGGAAAGAAGTTCAGGGGTGGTTTGATAGGATAAGTGAAAGTTGCAAGAAGAATAAGGTTGCGTTAACAATAGGTGTTGTCAGTTCGCATTCCCTTTCAGCGTCGATTGCAGGTTCTATAGCAGAATATGCAGAAAGCGAAGACGTGGATCTTATAGTGATTGGGACGAGGGGAGGGCCTGAAATCAAGAGAATGACTTTGGGAAGTGTTGCATTAAACGTAGTCACCTATATGCACTGCCCTGTTCTTACAGTAAAGTAATAATAGAGAAGATCTGCGGCTAACCTTTTTGATATGTAGGGTACAAGAATTCATGTGCATGTACATCATGCATATAGTTCATGAAGAGGAGGTAAATCTATGTCCTCAAATAACATAACTTTGTTATGTTGAACCTACATGAGAGATAAAGATTTAAACACCCAATCCAGTACCGTTTCTCTCAATTGGATGAGGTAAGTTTTTCAAAGATAATGGTAGCGATAGATGGTTCAGAAAAGTCATTAGATGCGGCAAGTTATGCATTTAGCCTTGCTGAAGTATATAGTTCTGAGGTGATAGCTTTGTATGTCGTATCTGCCCTGACTCAGGATGATTACGACTCTGACATGCAAGTTGAAAAAATACCCGAATCGGTAATGAAGATAATGGATGAAGCAAAAGGAGAATCTGATCCATGGTTTTCAAGAATAAGGAGTGAATTAAGCACGGAAAGTTCAGCCAACTTTCATACAAAGATAATATTAAGCCCCATGAAAGTTTCAGCAAGTATAGTTAACTACGCCGAAAACGCGAGCGTAGATCTGATAGTAGTAGGTACACGAGGAAGATCTGGATTTAAGAGGTTGCTTTTGGGCAGCGTAGCATCAGACATTATAACCTATGCCCATTGCCCTGTATTGGTAGTCAAGTAGTTGGGTAATCAATAAAGATGCCTGCTGCCGACCTACAAATAGATTGTTCATTTTTTCGTCCGACATTTATCGGAAGATGAAATGGCCAGACATCTGAGACCTCAAGTTACGTTCTCTTTGGTATCCAATTCGAAAGCCATAATACATTTGATGGTCACAACCATTATCTACAATATGCTAATCATACTGACTTCGTATTTAATACGTTAACTTTGCATTCTTCGCAGACCGTTTCATCGATATCAGATTCCATTTCATGATGAACTTCACATATAATTAACGTAGAACGAATTAAATTGCAAATTTCTATAAGTTTTAACATGGTATGTGGGGTGTAAATCCTGCTTTGAGCCAAGTCTGCTGCAATATCTTCAACAATGCGCATTATCTCTCTAGTCGATGAAAGTCTCTCCATAACTTTTCTATTCCCTCTCGTGCATCTTGCATAGTTGCTAACTGCTGCTTGAGTGATACCGACCGCCTTGGCTACATCATCTTCCCTCATGTCATATTCTTCAATAAGCTTCAACGCTAATATCGCCCTTATTGCAGGTATGATTGCCTTAGATTCAATTTCAAACGGCAAGAGCATGCATAGCTACCGTAACACTATAGTAAATACCATGAGATAAATGTATGCTCAAGATGTGTCAAAACAAAGGCCGTAGTATTTGTAGTTGCCAGTCTTTCCACAAGGTGCGTTATAATAATGAACATAAATGAAACAATGCTTTACAGCTATGCAGTGCAGTGCAATGCATTCAAGAATCTAAAAATTATTTTATGTCTAGAAAATCATAAGAATATTATGACAGTACTCACAACTTCAAAGACTTGAGAGGAGGCCCGAGTGGAACTGGTGATGAGCAAACGTTGATCATGTGGACAACCTATGGTATGAGCCTCGTGCCTATAGTAACAAATTTGCAGGAATTTGCTTTAAAGTTGCCATATAGCTAGGCATAGTAGTCAAATAGGACTTAGTCATACATTTCGGATAGAAAATATTAGACAACTCTCAGATTTATTGTAACGATCTTCATCTGACACATCACATCATGACTTTGCAAGTTGTCCCACCACCTTTAACCGTAGGCAATAGTACTACTGTGGAGAAGGGATTGATTACTTAGGTGGTGCAAAGCAGTAAAATACTATTTCAACATTCATACCCACATCCTCGCATGGCTATGTCTCACAAACAATTCCACCGATTACGTGAATAACTCTTTAAGTATCTCATGATACCATATATCCAAAATCTATTAATATATTGTATCTTTCATTTGATAAGTATCGATTGTCAGCTAGTACAACTTCCAGTCATTTCACACATTTATGCTGCGAAATACTCAACATGAACAAGTCTATCAGGTTTGTAGGACTAGCAAATAGCCTAGGAACCTTGTTATCCACTTGGTACAGAGCAGGGTTAACACCTCTTATGACAAAAGAGGAGACTCAACATTATGCACTACAGGCCGTACTTAGAGCTGCGATAAGAGAAAATTTTATAAGTGAATTAGGTACGCTTAAACATTCCATAGGCACATACGATAGACTAATACGCGCTACTGTTCCCGTCATAATAGAAGACAACCATGTAGCTAAATTCTTTCTTTTGCTATCATTTGATGTGGGAACTGATGCCAAAGCAATTATAGAGAATCAATTGTTACCATACATTGATAAGAATATAAAATTATTCAAATGATAGAATATGATGAAGTTTAATTAATCACGTCAATAGAGGTATCGTTAAATTCTGTGAATCAGATGGTAAATTACTAAGTAAAATGGCTTCAATTAGCGGGCCTTTCAATTTCAATATTTACTTAAATATCTGACTTCTAATCAAATGTGTATGACTATCGGCTGAGATAGTCCAATGAGAGGGGGGCAATAACGCTTCATAAGGAGTATTTGTAATGCTTGGCAATGCAGAGAGTACATAGCATACAAATACTTTAATCACGAAAGTGATTTACTGACATTTAACAATGACATTTGAGGATTTATCTGTCACAGACGTAATGAGTAAGGATGTCAAAGTCGCCTATTCAGACCAATCAATTAGAGAAGTGTGCAAGAGTATGCATGATCATGGAATCGGCAGCATCGTTATACTTGAAGGGAATGCTGATATGGCAAACATGGAAAAACCTGAAAGCGAGGAACATGTGGCAGTAGGGATTGTCACAGAAAGAGACGTTGTATCATATTTGGGTTCTGACAGGGCGTTATCACTTCGAACAATGATATCTGAGATTATGAGTACACCATTAATCACCATTACAACAGCCAATTCTGTGAAAGATGCTATAGAGACGATGCAATTAAGAAATATACGTAGACTTCCTGTGACCGATGGTAAGAATAATAATATGATGGGAATTGTCACTGACAAGGATATACTTAGAGCCATTGCAAAAACCATGCCGTTACCCGCATCTGCAGGGGAGGCTCCACTAGCTGATCAGATGCAATTTGGTTACCGGTTTATGTACGAGAGATTCATTAATGACGATAATTTTCCGAAGGGTCCTAATCCTGTGATATGACGAAACTAGAAAATGAGCTTACTATTTTTAAATTCGCTACGACTTTAAATGACTCTTACCTGTTTTCCAAGTAAATTATGGTGGGAAATAAGATTTAGTTAATATATCGATAAGCTTCCTATATCCCTCTATCTGAGACGTTGTGAAGTCATAAACAATAGATAACATAGTCATAGACACGTCAACTGTTGCGATATATCCGCGAACAAATGCTTTTAGGTTCGGACTAATGACGATTGTGGACATGCCATTCTGCTGGGACAGATTGTCCTCAAACCAACGAGTTTGTTTTGCAAGTAGGGAATCGCAAGAATTCAATAGACTCCGCTGTAATTCTATTGATGCCTGAAGATATCTCATCTGAGAATGACTTGTCTTTCCAAATATGATAGAACATGTCTTCTTATATTCTTCTAAAATTGCTTTGTCTGTGTCGGGGTCAGCAAATGACGTTGACCTAGTAGGAGGCGCCGAGGATAAATCTGACAAACATGTTCACTATATTACGGCGCGTTATCTAAACATATGTATGCAGATTCTTGTCTGGTATCTGCTATTCAAAATTTGGGTATAGCTGCATCTCTGATTTCTTTCTCGTTTCAAGGCAGGAGTAAATAATCACCTTAAACTCGGAGGTGCGGGTTCAATTAAATCAACGAGCGTCTGAGCAGTCATCTTCTCGGTGAGAATCTGTCAAAGGAAAATAATCATTTTTATCGTATATACCCAATACTTAATATTACTACTTAAATATCGGGTCCTGAGATATCTCAATATTGCCTAATTCCTATGCTGACGATAAACAGAGAGGAAAAAAAGGAATAACAAAAGCTGACGTTGCCAATAACGATTTAGAGGAGGCTAAAAGACTTGCAAGCTATAAGGACATGATTCATAGGAAGATCCAACTTTGGGCAAATAACGAAGAAAATGAATTTGCCATAAGATTACTATTGAATGGAGACCCTCAATATGAGATGGGGGAAAAGGAAGGAAGAAGAGGATTCATAGCATCAACAAATCCCAAAGGACGATATACTCATCCTATAGCGGAAACGGATAAACTTAATCTCCTGCAGAATGGTTGGGATTACACACTGAAGGATCTCGTAGAAAATTACAAAAAAGAACGTGTAGAAATGGTAAGGTCAGCTGCCTCCACCTCGCCCAAGGGTATTGATAATGTAAAACTCCGTGATTTTGATGATAAGGATAATGACTATCCAATCAAATTTATTCCCCCTCATAAGTGTAGGTATTGTCTTGCAGCATTTAAGAATGAGGAAGAAATGAAAATACATGAATTGAAATGGCATATCTAATAAATGGTGCCCGGTTTGGTACGGAAATTGCATTACAGATATAATCGAACCTGTTTTTAGATATCCCTGTCTTGAATTCCTTTTTTCAACCTTAATGTTCATATTATACGTGTCCCAACAGTGTTCTAGTTGATACTTTGTCGAAGTCAGCCAGTTCATTATGCATTCTATTAAATTTGGTCAACCAGACGACAACTACTCTACTTAAATAGGAAGGATAAAAAACACTTTATGATATTCATCAAATGTTCTCCAAGATTGTTGATGTCGTTATTCCCCTGTCTGATATAGAAGATAATAGTGTAGTTGCGATTTCTGGCTTTAACATGGCTAATACACCTGAGTATCTTATCCTTGAGTTATATCATCAATATGCTATGCATGGACATCCAAAGAATTTGTTTATCATCTCTGATGCCCTTCCTGCTGTACCTGGCAGGGCGTTAGATAAGATCGCCGAAAATCTCTACAAGGACCCTGAGCAGAAATTTCTTAGAGGAGCATTGATGCCTTTTCTAGGCTATTCACCATGGCTTCAGAAACTCGTCACAGAAAATCGAATCGAATGCTACGGATGGCCTATAGGGATTACCGCATACTGGTTCAGAGAAGTGGCGTCTGGACGGCCAGGACTTTTGACAAAGATCGGAGTTGATACGTTTCTGGACCCAAGAAACGAAGGTGCTGTATTGAACCAAAGAGCAAGGAAAGACGGGCCGTGCAAAGTGAGTCTGCTGGATATCGAAGGAACTGACTATCTTCTATATCAGGCCCCAAAGCCAGATTATGCTTTGATTAGGGCATCCATATCGGATGATTATGGAAATTTGTCGTTGTCGGAAGAAGGGATAAAAGGGACAGTCCTAAGCATCGCGCAAGCTGCAAAAGCGAGACCTCATTCTGGTACCGTGATTGCTCAGGTCAGATGGCTTACAAAACCTGGCACGATCAGTCCAAGAGATGTCGATGTGCCCGGTCCATTGGTAAATCATGTCGTCGTGTCTCCCAGAGATTATCATTGGCAAAGTGGAACCATCGAATATGATCTCAGGATCTCGTATAAGGTTATTCCATCCATTGCAGAAAGCTGGTTAAAAGGTCTTCCGAAAGTACTCTCGTATGAACATGAACGAGTAATAGCTAGAAGGATCCTTTTAGAATTATTGTCAGTATTTAAGAAAAAGAGAGCGCCTATTTTAGTTAATTTAGGAATAGGTATTCCCGCTCTTATATCTTCAGTCGGGGCTGAAGAGGGTGTTTCAGACTTTATAATAACAGTATTAGAATCTGGCCCTTGGGGAGGACTTGCTCTATCTGAAAATGACTTTGGATTAGCAATAAGTCCGTTTGCATTGTCAACTATCCCTGATGTATTCTCCAACTTTGAGGGTGGAATAATCGATGCGGCGTCTCTTGGTTTTCTTGAAGTCGACAAAGAAGGGAACGTAAATCCATCAATGCTGCCCAATAGGATCTTCGGACCGGGCGGATTTCCAGTAATAGCTGGCGGGGCGCCAAAGCTCTGCTTTGGAGGTGCTTTCACTGCAGGGAAAAGTGATATTCGTGTTTCAAATAATCGAATCAAAATATTGCGTGATGGAAGGATTTCAAAATTCGTGGAAAAGGTCTTTAAGGTGGTATTTAGTGGACACCAAGCGATAAAATATGGACAAGATGTTCTTTATGTAACAGAGAGAGCAGTCTTCAGGTTGGGTGAGAAAGGAATGATTCTCGAGGAGATTGCTCCAGGAATCGATCTCGATAAAGACATATATTCAAAGATGAGTTTCGTGCCTAACGCAGGATCGGTCAGGGAGATGGATGAAAGAATCTTTAATGACGGAAAGATGGATGTTCTGGATGCTCTTTTAAATTACATGTCTTGATCCTACTCTAAAAAATAATTTAATTAGTTATGCATATCCACCTGACTTGTTTATCTATCATTTTAAGATGTTACTATTACGTATTTATGTACTAATGCACAGTAATGCACTGCACACATTTACTATTTATACGGGCAAGATTACACAATTGAAGCCTGACAAAATATGAAACAAATTCAGATTGTTATTCCTGACCGGGCATTGAAGGATGTTGATGAAATTCTCAGAGAAGCACAAGTGGGTGGAACGACCCATTACAGGGTGGAGGGAAGAGGAACCACAAAGGCAGAGGCAGTTGCTGTTGGGAGGGGTACCATGAGGTATACACCAGAATACGTATCAAGCACTAAAGTTGAGGTTGTCGTTAAGGACGACCAGGTTGATTTGATATTAAGCAATATTAGGAATAGGCTTGGTGTCAACCAGATAAGCGGAAAGATATTTGTTCTAGAAGTACCACTCACCATGGATATAATGACAGGAAAGAAAGGAGATGCTGGAATTTGATATCTGTTGCTAGCGTGAAATAGGTTAGAGGGAATAGATGATCAATGAGCACTCCAGAGCCAATTAAGAAGGGTCAGTTTTATTTTATCCATGATATATCTGACCATTTTATCATGGAAGATAAGACTAAGCTTGGACTTGAAGTGAGAGAAAGATATCTTGATCCAAAGTATGGCGCCGATTGCGAGAGCGGCATCATTTATGACGGCGGAGGTACAGGACACAAAGTAGGTATTAGGTGGTACTTTCCCAAATCGACATTTTCTTTAGAGAATGTAGTCAAATTTGCTGAAGAGATGAATGAGCGTTATCTGGCAATAAGAGAGATGACGTGTCCAGACGACTAATTAATTGGATCTGGATAAGTTGGTTTATCATCAGGTGGGGCTCATATTGGGCCGAGTCGATCCTGTTCGATTGGACTTGATTAGCAATAGCTATTAGTGGATCAATGGCTCCATAAATCTGCTAGGTTTGAATGGGAATACATGTACGCACATGAGCTAGGACTTGTAAGTAGTGAATGGGAATACATGTACCATAAGCCGATCTGTTGAGTACACTGATCCAGCACCTATCAAATTAATAGTAGCTGTTGTATTTTTCTTACCAACACTAAACTTTCTCAAGCTGCTATTATTTATTATTTCAAAAAGTGTTAGTCCGGATCCTACTTGTATCATGAGCATTTAGATGCTAAGAGCCCTCCGAACCAATTTACAGATCCCCTGTCAGGTGATCGTTCTGGTCAGAGCAACCCAAGTCGTCCGTGCTTAATATTGCAGTGCAAGCAAGAATATTATATTCTAGTTTGCACCAAAATCGTGATAGGAATGTACGCCGATGAAAGATTCTAACTATAAACATGAGTTAAAATGGTTGACCATATATTTAGCAATCCCTTTTGTCATAATGCTTTTCTTGCCCTTCCCCGTAGATCTTGCTGTAGCATTGCTCGCATTCTTGACGCTTAGTTGGTGCAAAAGAAACCTGCTTCTAAGAAAATTAGGCACGGAAAATGGGAGAGGTAATGATACCACTTTTGAATTCCAAAAGATGAAAGAATTCTATAAATCAATCTTTTCCGATGTATCTCATTCAACGGATTATGGCCAAAGTCATCTCAGGTACTATTGCATGAAATGTGGGAATGAGCACAGAGAAATTGCATGTCCTAAATGTGGTTCAAAAATGAAAAGGATAGGATTATGATTCAGCTAACAGTCGCCCTGGATATCAACACTACTTATTTTAATGGACTGACACTAAAAATGACTAATCTAAGGCCGCATCAGGAAGCTAAACCTTGTGCAGGTGATTTAGGTGTATTTAACAGAGAATCAGATATAGATAACTTATTAAAAGCATTGATCAATTAGTACAATCTGATGACTTCGACACAGAATGATGTAGCAAATGTCCCAGTATTTGATTTTATGACTAGGAACGTGATAACAATACCTGAAAGCCGAACCATGAAACAAGCGTCGAAATTAATGTATGAAGACAATATTGGAAGCGTAATTATATCAAAGGAAGGAAGTGGCTCCAATCTTGATGTCAATGTATCTGGAAGTACGACCGAGAAAAAAGAAATTCCAATAGGGATCGTTACCGAGAGAGACATTGCCAGGATGGTGGGATTCGCTGCCGAGCATTCCATTTTCGGTGATGTTCCTCTCTCGGAATTGATGAGTAAGCCATTGATAACAATTCAACCAGGTGCATCATTGAAAGATGCAGTTGTTTTGATGCAAGAGAAAGACATCAGAAGGCTGCCCATTATTGACAAAGATGGACAATTGGTAGGTATCATTACTGAAAAGGACGTACTCAGAGTGGTTTTCAAAATCTTCAAGAAGACCATTAAGGACCGTGGTTTAGTTTCTGAGGGTTTTGATTTGTTAGGATTTCTTGGAGCAGAATAGGATATTCCTTCAACATAGGGGTAGGGCTCTAAACCTCCAGAATTATATCATAGTAACTTAAATCAAGCAGGAGGAAATTTTTCCATTTACCCTCCTACATACCATTCAAACTTCAGAATGATCAGAGCAGATAATCCTTGACTACCACTTAGATCATAATTTGGGCATGAGCTAAACGAAGAGCACTATAATTATCGTCTAGACAAGGAAGTAAACAATGTTGTGATAGAGAAGATAAGAAAAACGTAGACCGCCATTAGCCATTAATAGAAGTTATGACATCAAGTTATCCATGTATTCAACCTCTAGAGATCAAAGGATCGGAGATTTAGTAGACAAGGACATCATAACAATTGACGAAAGTGCGCTAATTTCAGACTCAGTACGCATAATGAAAAATAAAGGCCTATCTTCTATATTTGTTACGAGATCAGGTAATAAAAATGCACGTACTCAAAATTTTCCAATTGGCATTGTAACAGAACGCGACATATTGTATAGAGTAATAGCGGAAAACAAAAGTCCGTACAAGACCATGGTTAAAGAAGTGATGAGTTCTCCAGTGATCTCAATCGACGAACAGGCAACAGTAAGAGATACTATGAAACTGATGAGAGAGAAGAATATTAGGAGGCTAATTGTTTCTAGGCAAGCAAAGACTCACGATGCTGAAAATGGTGAGAGTGGTGATTCGTCTCCTATTGGCATAGTTACTTTAATGTCGATCGTAGGTAATGTGCCAGCAGAAACCTTGGTATTAGCTGAAATCGAATCTCCAAGCCCTGGAAAGACTGTAGAGACCGTCATTAACATTACATGTCCATATTGCGGATCAAAATTTCAAGACAAGACGGAGCTATCAAAACATATAGATAGAATGCATGTCGGGAGTGGGCTACTTGAGGGCGATACCAGACGCTGGTAGTAAAGGAATATTAAAGTATTAAAACTCTATTTCAGCGCGGACATATAATAACATTGCACTTGATTAAGAATTAAGTATGTTAGAGCAATTATGTCAAGTACCGCTTAGACATGAAGCAAGGAGAAAAGATAAACCAGGTAATTGATGTGCGTAGTTTTGCGTTCTTAATTGCATCTATCCTTCTTGTTTCTTTGGTTTCCTCTCCGAAATCTGTAAATGCTGAAATCTGTAAATGCTGACGGTTTATTCCAAGAACAACTTTCAGCCTCTTTTGCAGAGAGGAAGGCAGATTTGATCATAAAGATGATGCCTCAAGTAGTTACAACTGAAACATTACAAAGCCAAAGCCAAAAGCCTATCATTCAGTTCAAGCTTTATGATCCTACTACGAAAGAGGGTTTCAAACACGTGACATATCATGTAACAATTGAGAAGGATGGCAAAGAGATACTTTCTGATTGGTTTCATGATCATAGGGGAGATTTGAAAATAGAGATGAAACCAAGCAATGCAGAAAGTATAACGGTTTATGGAGAACCAGATCCCATTCTACAGTCATTCACAGGAACAGAAAGAAATTCTGTTGTTGCAACAGGTCCGATTTTCGCAGAGGGCGGACTATATCACTTTATTGTAAGAATATTGAATATTGATTACGATAGGTCATTTTCTTCAATGGACTCAGTTCTGGATCATAGTGCAGTAAACACGCAGAAAAATCAGGACTCATCATAAAAACCTTCTTCCCCTCTCTTTTGTAGTTGCCTATCGATGAGTCTGTTCACTATCTGAGCTTCCTCAAGGCGTCTGTCGCTTTGATATTTGCTACGCAACATATTCAATGCTTCCATGATGCTACAACTCTTTTCGTTAGCTAGAGTTTCTGCCGCCCTTTCAATTTCTTGTTGCGTATCCATTATTACTATCAATAATATAGTGTTTCCTATTAAAAAAGTATGCTAGATTAGCATATAGATTAGAACGAAGACAGCAGAAAAACACAAACAATTCTTGTACCTAAACTGCTACGTACGCTGAAGGTGTGCATTCTCCACTCGTGGAAATATTCCACTCAAGCGTTTTTAAGAAGCTTACAGACGTGATATGTAAGTCAAGCGTGTTGGTTAGAGTTTACTCGGAAAATTTCAGTGAGCGTGCGTTTCTTGTTTAATTACAAAAAGTTAGAATACAGCACGGCTGTGAATATTTCTTCAGGCATTCGTATTGCAAGTCCTCCAATAGTTGTGATTATACAAACTGTTCTAGCCACTAAAATTGCACACATAAAGTCTTTCTATTTTTCTTGTATCACTGTTAATATCCTTATCGTTACTATAACGTGTTATATTATCAAGAGTGTGTTGTTGTTCTGAGACAATATGAAAGACAAATTTTTGCTTCAATTTATCCCCTCCCTCGTTTCTATAAAATGTAGTCAACGCGGATACAATTGACGAAGATGTAGTGATAACGGTACCCCCATTCTGTCTAGTATGTTTGATCGGTGAATTAATGAATTCAATCTCATGTTTAAGTCCATCAGACGCCATCATAACAACATGAAAAAAGGATTCAATTTCGTTTCTACCTTTTAGCGGCTTTTTACCCTTTCCTTCATCAGACAGAAAATCTCTGCTAAACGGTTCATAAATAGTACAATCTTCGGTAAATAAGTCCAAGAGACTAGGCATATCTTTTTTATCGATTAAACAAAAATACTTCAAAACTATATGTCGATCATCTCTTTCATTGTGAAATCTTATACTGTTATCAGTACTTTTCATGTGAATGTCTTTCCCAGTAATTTAATTGGACCCGTATTTTGCTGTTCAAGATGACATCTTATCCTATTGCTCCATAAAAATAATAGGTTTGCAATGTGGTGCACTGGATTTGGGCACAGGGACATTGGGGTATCGAGATCACCACAAATCAGGACATATTTGATAATCGACCTATATTCTACATAGAAAAAGAAGATGGGCTGATCACATTTAATTCATGTTTTAATATGTCAAGGTTAAATGATATGTGAAAATAAAATAAGAAATTACCGTACGGTCATTACAGGGCAATGAGCATACGATAATACGCCTGATGCAACACCTCCTAGAAGAATTCTTTTAAAACCTGATCTGCCTCTTGTTCCCATCACTATGAGATCCACGTCTTCCCTTTCTGCATAGTTAATTATTGCGCTTTCTACCCTGGAGAATGGATCTTCGATGATTTCTGATCTAAATTTTACCTTAATAGCTTGCGGTTCACCCACCGCCGCCTCTAACATTGATTTTTCGATTTCATTAAGCCATTTTTTTGCTTCAGTTCTTTTTTCTTCTAATATGTTATCATGTGAACGAGTCCCAGGCTGAGTGAGAAAGTATCCATATGGCAGAGACATCAAATCAATTACCGTCAGTCCAATCAAATCCGATCTGAATTTCATTGAAAGATTGATACCAATACGAGCAGCTTTCATCGAAGTCGCCGATCCATCTACCGGGAGCATTATCTTTTTAATCTTTTTCAACCTTGTCTCCGATATCATTATTGCCTCTTGTTACAACTATAAATTGTACCTGTATAATTAGTTCTGCTAATCCGTGCCGAATGTAAAAAATCTTATAACCTCATGTTCATACTACTTCGAAAATTGTGCTTTTGTATATATAGTCACTCCTTAGTTTGTTATATTCTAATTGCAATGAATGTCTGATTTTCCCTTTGTGATCCCTCTTCAGGGCTTCATTAGTTTATCTATACAAATTCACTTAGTAAATAGCCCACTAGGTATGCGACTGAAGCTGCGATCCCGCCAATTGCCAGGGTGTTGAATCCCGTTCTAATCAGCGATCTTTTAACTACCGATCCTCTAATTGTTCCTATTAAGAAAAATGCTATGGCAGTAAATACTATTGAATACACAAAGGCATCAGAAGTCGACCATATTCTGTTGAACCCGGAGATGTGAAGCAAGACAAATGGGATCAATGGTATCATGCCAATTAAATTAAAAGATACAAATGTTGTCATTGCACTGTCCCTGGGACTTTTATTCTTATCTTCAATCAAGCCTAACTCTTCTTTCATCATAGTGTCAATCCACACCTTCTTCTTGGAAGTAATAACTCGGACTATTTCTTCCAGTATCTCTTCCTTAAACCCTTTTTCCTTGTAGATATCTCTTATCTCCCCTTCTTCTTGCGCTGTTAAATTTTCAATCTCCCATTCTTCTTTCTTTCTCTGATTCTGAATATATTCTCTATGAGTCTTCTCACTCAGATAATTTCCAATTGACATGGAGAATCCATCTGCAAGTAGATTGGCGAATCCCAATATCAAAACAACGGAAGGTGAAAGCGAAGCTCCAATGACTCCAGCAACAACTGCAAAAGTTGTTACTGCTCCATCGGTTGCACCGTATACAAAATCTTCTATGGAAAGTTTCACACAGTGGGTTAAGTATAGTAGGTATTTGTTTTTACCTTTGTGCCTTAATTCAATGCTGACTTTGCTTTTGGTCCATGTATTGCTAAAATTAGCATCGCTGTTTTTTGGAGATAATATCTCTGCATTAGATGTATGCACGGAAGGTGCATCCAAGCTGAGGACTTTGAATAGAGTTTTTAATTCGGATCACCCCCCCCAATTGACCCTTTATCATGATCTACAACGGGAGTAGCAGATCTCTATCAAACTAACTGGTCGTTCTAGAGATTTACTCATCGACAAATCTTTTCCGTTCAATTTCTACTAAAGGTAAGACCTTCTCTATTATAATTTGATGAGATCTATTAGTCGAATTTTGTTCTCTTTGAAACATTAAAAGCATATAGTAATCATCATTTATTGGCACTGTTGCTCTATCTACTTTCTTGTATCTACCGAAGGCGTAAATTACTTTACCTATTTTAGGTTCGAATTCTATACTTTTTTTGTGTCTAGTTATTGATTGAGATGCATATTCTTCGTTTTCCTCGTCAGTTAAAAGGGGTGTAACGTGTTCCTTGTGCTCAACATTTAAGAGAACGCCGTACTTGTTCATGATTCCTGCGTGTACTATAGAATCATCAAGATTCAAGATATCTTTCATAAACGAATAAAGAAATTCATATTCTACCATGAGTTACCACCTTCTGTCTCAATAAGACTGAATACCATAGCTAAAGCGAACCTGCCTCTTTTTCTCTTTTTCTAGCCGATGGAATAACCTTTTCCATAATTATTTTGTCAATGTCATTTTCTTCTATGTCTGTTGCGATGAGCAAATACTAGTTCTTATTAATCGGAATTATTGCCCTATTCACGCTTTCATATTTTACTAGTGCATATTCCAATTCTCCGAGCTTGGGCTGAAACTTTAGCCTCTTCCTATGTCGGTCCATAGTATGCGAAGCGTAGTCCTCATTTTCCTCCTTAGTTAGAAAGGGTTTCAAATCTCCTCTATATTTTTCGCTAATTTGAATCCCGTCTTCATTTGTAATACCTACCCATCTAATGGATTTGTGTAAACTTAGCAGTTCATTTTCAAGTGCTTCTAGGAAATTATTATTGGTTATACTCATTCTTCACTATCATTCCTACTGTACGTTGTGCATATCTTATTTCCTTTGTGTTTGGCCTGCCATTGCAAGAGGATATATTTTAATTTTTTATAAGCATGTAAAAACCTATTAGTTTCTAACATTGAGCCCTCAATATGAGGAGATCTGTAGGATCTGAAGACTATGAATATAACGATCTTCTAGACCACGTACATATACAAATACCATAGTTCTAGGAATGGAGATCTACTATTGAGTATGGGCTATCATTTTACAAAGTGAACCAGACCACTGTGTACTGTAATTCCCGAGGTGATAATCGTAGAATTAACAAATGATTTGTATAAATAATGACACCTCAAGACATTCATACTTTATGGCCTGAAAGGCGAATGGATTTCCTTATATTGACTCAACAAAATAGGTAACTACAATCTATTGACTCAACAAAATAGGAAGCATTTCAGATCAAGAGTATCAATTCCGTAACTTTGCTGCTAATATGTCCGTTCCATTGCATTTCCGGTGTGACATTGTAAACATGTTCCACACCAATCACACAATTTAGGTGTCATCTTTCCACATTTCGCGCATATACTTTCAGTGTCATGCTTTTTCGTCTCATGGAAATCATGCGGCGAACGAATTCTTGTCATACGAATTGAAATTCCATCACACCGATTAATATTCTTCACTGTCTCTCACAAATTACTCCATCTCAGATATGGGATATGAGATGATATTATTTCAATGCTTACTCTATTACAATAGAAAACTTACGAGTTTTGTTATGGCCTAACGGTTGAATATTCCCAACATTACATAATAAGCAGAGCTCTGATCGTGTCAGTCATGAGCTTCTGTAAATCGCGCTGGGTTATTATCCCTACATATTTGTCGTCTCGTTTTACCAAGACTCTTCGAATGTTTTTCTTTATCATCATCTGTGCTGCATCTCCTAACATAGCATCTTGTTCTACAGACAAAATAGGTGTACTCATTATATCTTCAATTTTAGTAATTTCAGGCCTTACGCGTCGATAGGCAATAGACTTTAGTATATCCCTCTCCGTTAGAATCCCAACAGGATTCGAATCTGCTGTTACAACAACAGAACCAATATTCTTTTTTACCATAAGTTTGATCGCAGATTTAATGGAGAAGCCTTTGTCTAGCGTTATCATTTTTCTATTCATTGCAGCCTTAACTCTCACCGTTGGATTAAGGGACATAAGACATGGAGGTTGACTCAATTATGATTATATTAATCTATCATCAGCAATTAAGAAATGGCAAAGTGATATTACCTCGGAGTTGCTCTCACAATTCATTCGTGTCGATAGGACGCCAATCAGGGCGACTTCGAGCTGTACCCACACGAATCATAATTAGTGCTTTGACTTTAATTATGGTATTATGATCCTACGTCTTACGGCTCAAAAAGGGGCTGAAGATACTATTCTACTATTTTCTATGTATTAATGTATCACCAAACCAATATTCTGCAAATCGTTCTTGTATTGTTTGTATATTTTGTGACATCATATTATCGGAAAGTGAGCTCTGTACCAAATTTTGATTTTTCATCAACATTCTAAAAATGTCTTTGTCAGTAACTATACCTACAATTTCACCTGTTTTTTCTTTATCAGATATGACGGGCAATCTTCTTATATTTTTCAAGTACATAGTTTGGGTTGCATCTCTCAGTGAAGCGCTCGAGCGTATGGTTACCAATGGTTTGCTCATCAATGCGCTCAATGGAGTGCTAAGGAGCCATGGCTCAAGTTTACCCAGAATACGTACCACGTCTCTCTCAGTGATAATTCCTATTGCCCTCTTATCTCTTTCATTATCAACAACAATAACACTTCCAATATTATTTTCATCCATCTTTTTAGATGCAGAAGAAATATTCTGGTCTTCTGTGTCTGTTACAATTTTCGTGGTCATAAAGCTGGATATTGATATTGAATCGATACTCAAGTACCTGTACCAATGTTATACTTCCTCACCTATCTCACTTTCGGTTCCTCTTAATCATTGCAACCTAATCTAATCTAAATTAGATTAGAATCATAGGTCAAAATTCATCGTTAGTGATAAGTTAGTTAGAGGTGAACTTGATAGAATGAAGCTTTGTTACGACAACGCATTTATTTACCTCTCGATTTTAGATATGATGCTTTGTCTTCATCAGCTACCTCTCACATTTCTAAAGGTACGTCCCTCATTCTTGTTCCCCACGACGGTACTGAAATATCAGAGAAAGCTCTTAATAAGACGGTGGAATTTGCCCAGGCGCTAAGGGCCAAGATTATTCTTCTGCATATTGTAGATGATAGGATTGTACCCGCAAGTGATACGATCGGCTTTGTAAGTGAAGAACAACCTTCGCTGGAAATCGCTAAAATGCAACTTATTAAAATTCTGAAACAAGGTGCTGAACTAATGCTTAAGGATAGGATATCAAAGGTGAAACAAGCGGGAATAGAGATTCAGTTCATGATGGGAGTTGGATCTCCTGCGGAAGAAATTGTCATTATTTCTGAATCTGAACATGTGGATCTTATTATTATGGGAAGTCGACGTTTGAATGAGATATTCAAAAATGTAGCTCTAGGTAGTGTGGCAAGCAAAGAAGGGTCTCCGAGATTGCCAAATGTCCTGTCATGTTAATTCATTAAGTATGACTTACCTGTGTAGATGACAATATGCTGAATAAATAGGATGACTGCCATTCTGTAAATAACTATTTAAAATCAGAATAATTTGAGTCTGATATATGAAAGAACAATCGATTGCAGACATGCCAATACTCTGCCGTAATTTTCCTCATTATCAATTGGGCTTGTGTGAAGGAAAAGATTATCTGGATATTTCACTATACAGTAACCAAATGGCCTCAAGACAGATGGTGACCGCGGAATAGGCTGACGACATGTTATTTTACAATTATGATGGTGTATCCACCGTAGTGAACAAGCTTAGAAGATGTACTTCCTAATAGAAAACTATCAGATGAGAGGTATTTACCTCTACCTCCAACCACAATGGCATCCATATTTTCTTCTCTAGCGATTTCTAATATTTTCTCGGCAACATCTGTACCTTTGCCTTCAATCACGTTCACATGAGAAGATTTCAACCCTGAATCTCTTGCTTTAGCTTGGTATTTTTGGAGAATTCGTTGGCTGTCTTGTTCCAATTCGCTCACGACGGAGTGCCCAACAGTCCCATGCTCTTCGATTACATGGGCTATGAGTAAACTGGATTCGAATTTCTTTGAGAGAGCAACAGCAAAATCAAAGGCCTTTTTACCTCCCTCAGAATCATCAACGGCTGCAAGAATTCTAGAAAGCATTTATTTGTAATGATTGTAGTTCGGTATATTTGTGTTATCTATAATCTACCTTATCACGTCTTTTTCTGACAATTATAAGATAATGTTTGGATAAAGTCAAAAGCAAGGCTAATATGTATAAACCCTAGCCATTCCAAAGGGTATCCACTAGGACTTCAGATGTGTGATTATCTATGTTTGTCCCCTTCAATAGTTTTATTGCAATGTGAAATCGAACATCGGTGCGTTGATTCTTCCTTGCCAACCTTATGAGAATCTCTTTAACTTTTTCTCTAGGCAATGTCCTGAAATGATCCATCAATAAATTGATGGCAAGTATCTTTTCCCATGTTCCCCCATTTGACATACTTTCTGCCTTATTTAAAATGGCAATACCATTTTCCATTTCACAATATATTGGGAAAGGAATATCTAAAAAAGTTTCTCAACTATTCTCATTCATTAGCAGGTAGATTCTACCATTTTCTCCAACTCTCTCTAAATAAATTTTCACCTAGTCTTTCTAGGAGGTCCTTGTGACTTATGAATGATTGATCAGTGAGAATCTCTGTCATGAAATTTTGATTATTGAATATAGCCTTGAATATGTCCTTGTCGGTAACAATTCCGATCAGCCTACTGGTCTTATGCGAATTTTCTTCGCTCTCTTTATTGGTACGACCTGAAAACTCGATCACAACAAGTCTTCGGATGTTTTTTCCTAGCATAGTTTGCATGGCATCCTTAATAGTATTATTTGGAAAAATGGTAGTAAGAGGAGTACTCATTATCTTGTTTGCAAACAACTCAAGAACAGAGGATCTGTAAGAAGCAGGGTCCAGTTTTAGCGCTATCTTGTTTACTATATCTCTTTCCGTAATAATGCCCACCGGTTCTATGGCGGCTTTACTCTCCCCTGTATCCGCCGCTTCCCTCTCTCGTTTCGTAATAACAACACTTCCTATATTGTTATCATGCATGATCTTGCAAATCTCATACAGACTTTGGTCTTCGTAGGCTATCTTTACATCCTTCGTCATAATAGATGAAATTGGAACTGTACCAAGAGAATTGCTACTATTACCACCATTTTTGCTTGCGCTCACTTAAATTCCCCCGTCCTATCCCCCATTTGATAGGTTATTATTGTTGCGATCTATTGGCTGAGTTTCACCATCTCATACGTTATCATACTCATCCGGGTGCCTTCTGAAAGAAATATGATCGATTTGATAATTACCGTAGAAATGATTATAATTATTACAACTATACTACTACTTTCTGATGTTACTCAAACCCTTGGTGCCCTACCACAGATGGTTGTTCCATCTATATATGTAAGAAGATGAGTGGGATAAGGATGAACTCGATTGCATTGCAGTGCAACCTATTTAATAATATAGATCGATATATTTTAAATTCATATGTCAACACCTCATGTTGATGATAAGACACTTTCAGTGGAATTGTTGATGACCACTCCGCCGCTTGAGACAGCCCAACCTTTGGATAATATTGTTAATTTGGCCAGAAATATGAAAGAGAAAGGCAGAGGATCTGTAGTTGTAACAAAATATGTTACCGATAGTGCTGGACATAAGACAGGATCGACGCCGCTGGGGATAGTCACTGAAAGGGATATAGTAAGAAGAGTCGTTGCGGAATCCAAGGACCCTAATTCCACAATCGCTTACGACATAATGTCAAAGCCTCTAATTACTGTAGGACCGGAAGCCACCATTTATGATGCTGCATTAATTATGACCAAATACGGTATCCGACGATTGCCCATTGTTCGAGACAACACACTGCGAGGAATCATTACCTCCTCAGATTTGGCTAGAAGAATGTACGAAGAAAACAGGAGCGATCCTATGTTAAGAGCTATGTCTAGGTTTGGAGATGTTGAGAGGTTGACAGAAGCGCAGCATAATCAAAATCGACAAGAACCAACGAATTCAGAACGCAATCATTCGACCAATAACGATCACATGCGGACAGAAGAACTATTCTTACAGAATATCCCTAAATTTAAGAGGATTTTGGTCCCATATGACGCATCACATATGTCAGATAAAGCCTTGAGATATGCAATTTATCTTTCCAAGATGTCTAATTCAGATATCTTCATCCTTAATGTAATCGAAAATTATGAGGATCTGAAGGATGTGCTGCCGGCCACTATTAGGGCGGAAGGAAAGCCAGAGAAATCTAGCAAGAATAACATGCAGGAAGATGATCTAAAAGTAAGCGTGGAAGGGGCCTTGAGGAAAGTGATTGAAGAAAAGATACATTTATGTCAAGAAGCAGGAATAAATACACAGGTAACGTACGAGATACATACAGGTAAGGCAAGCGACGAGATTATCAAGTCGGCTGAACTCAGAGATTTCGATTTAATAGTTATGGCTAGTCATAGAATAACCTCGACCCTCAAAAGCATAGGAAGTACTGCAAGAAAAGTAATGGACAATGTAAAGAAACCTGTTTTGCTGATACATGAGTAAGTGGCATACTAATTGATAGTAATTAATACTGGCATTTATAAATGAAGGATACAGAATTATGAAATGACAAATTCTTTGCCTATCGTTACCTGAAAGAGTGTTTTCCTCATCGGTAAAGATATCACTGGCAGAATCAGATGTACTGATATTTGCCGCCGAAATCTGTATACTGTATAATCTCTGCTTGACTGTCGGTTGAAACGGAGGCAGATGCATTTACATTCATAAAGAGTGAGTGATGTAATAGACAGAGCAATTAAAGAGGATACATATAATAACCAATGCTTATTTATCTCATTGTTTTCCTTTTTTTATACATAGATAACTTGAGTGTATACAAAGTAATACACTGCAACTTCGAACTATTGAATTACATGACCAAATGAGCCCAAGTTTTGGCATCGAGTTTTCTTGATGAGGATATCCTCTAACTACACGCCTTACAGTACTTTATTACTTTATATAGTAACCAAATTTCACCTATCGCTTATCACTATGAATGACATAACCGATATTAAGAGGATAGTTATATTTGTTGAAAAATGCAATGCGTAGGCATAATCAATTCCATAATTATCGTATATGTATTTGTAAAAAAAACCCAATGGTAGCAACATAAGTGCCACACTGACACTCACTCCCATCACCATATGCAAAAATGCCCAGATTACTACTCTTTTTAGATTTGTTCTAAAATAATACTCTTCAAAGTAATTTACATGAATAAATGTATAAACAAGAAAAGGTAAGAATGGTAGAACACCAATAAATCCTTGATCTGCATATGGACCTATTGCAATATTGTATCCTAACCATGATATATTGAACAAAGGAAACTGATTTAAGAAATCTAAGATAAAAAATACAAATACTAATAATGAGGCAACTGTTATGGGTAGGAATACAAGTCCTTTAATTCCGGCCTTCAGGTCCAGAATTCTTCTATACGTTTGTTTAACAAATAAGAGAGAAGGAGCCATAAGTGCAATGTAGATTAACAGATAAATGATACTACGCTGCAATTCATGTTCCAAAAATTAATTCGTAACATCAAATATAATCTAAACTCTGCGGTGATGTAATTGCAGTTTTGTTCACTTGGATAGGATGCAAACTGAAACAAATGAATGGTAGATAGCGAGTACAGAGCATTGATCGTAAAGAATTAATGAAGCTCAGTGGGAGGTTAAATTAAATGTCATCTACCCCTCCAAGTGCCGCTTCCTCTATCACCCTAGATCTATTGAGAAACATGCTGCTTGGCTTTAAGAGCGCCTGCAAACAAATACTCTCAAAAGCCAATCCTACTTTAATTGCAGATATTATTGAGCGACAACAAGAGAATCCAGAACCAATATATATGTTGGAAGTATTTACCAAAGATGGCGTAGATTCCGAAAAAATTAGAAACCTAATTCTCGAAAAGGTAGGGGTCACACCTGAAATATATGATAATGGTACTCATTATGTTACAAATCAAAAATTAACATTGGAAATGCTTAAGGAGATCTCAGATTATAATGACGTAGTGGCTGTCGAAGGTGATTATACAGAAGCAATAACAGGATTAGGCCCTTCGCATAGCTGGGACGAAGTTAGAGCAAGAATAGGAGATAAGGATAGTTATAAGTATCAATATTGAGTATCTTAAAAGAAGTGGGCCGAGAAAAACTAACGTTGACTGAAATAACCAACTATTTGCCTGGCTCTGGAAATTTCTGTCTTTCAAAATGAAATAGTTATGAATATATCATGTAATACTATATAAAATTCTGGTTTATTCAAATAATCTGGTCCATTTTGGAGTGCGAATCTTCCTTTTCACGTCAGCATGGGTATATGGCTTAATATCAAGTGTGGGGGTACCATTTACAGCATCAAGTCCTTTTACTTTGACAACGTTACGGTGCCTCTCTAACAACTCTACAACAGTTAAACCTAATGGATTGGGACGATACGGAGACCTTGTCGCAAAAAGGCCTACCTTTGTAATTTCTTTTCTTCCCCGAGGGTGGATTTTAAGCCCCTTGGTACGTCCAACTTTGTGCATATGAAATATTACAATTAAGTGTGAATATGACTTTATTCCATCGAGAGCAGAACCAAATCTATTATCTATGACAAGGGTAGATACTTTCGCTGCATGCTTTGTGGAATGTAATCCAATATCGTTTTCTCCTAGATTGCTTTGCACTTTCCCAATCGACTTGAAAGTTATGTGCGATCTCAATTTCAAAGAATATGGTAGGAGCTAGATTTGAACATTCTATTTGGTTACGGATGAATATACTCTAATGACGAAGGGGGTTGTAAACCAGTCGTACTATAAGATGGGACATTAGTCATATCAAATTGCTCACTTTTTATTGTCTCCGATAGACTAAAAATCTTAAATACGAACCTGAACGCATAATTCGGTCAAATTCATTTGTGTTGATATTGATGTGAAAATGGGCTGTACTTGCTAGTTCTTTGTCCGTAGTTCCGATGAATCTAACTATGTACTAAATAGAGTATAGAACACTCTGGATTAGTGAATCGTAGGTTAACTAATTCGGAAACCAGTTCCTTGAAGTGTCTTCGTCATATTTTCGTTCATGAACAACTATACCATATAATGATTCATTAGACATGATAACAAAAGGAAAGAAGGTTAAGCCACCAATTGATTCTCCAATGGAGCCTCTTCCAATAAGGATATATTTTCCCATGCATGTACCGGTTCAGACTCTTTCATGGTTGACTTTACCAAATCCACAAAAGATTCTCCTTCTATCATCTTAGAACACCACTGGCATCTCCATTTACCCATGTCTCTTTCTAATACTATATTGGCATACTTGTTTATTAATATACATGGGAATTACAGATAATAGGAATATGCAATAATAGTAATAACAGAGCTAAGACATCATTACGTAGCATTGGTAAGCGGGTTGATCTTTTAACTGATACTTCTGTAAACCGCTGAAAACATGCGATACCGAATAACTGTCGTCGGCTATAATTGGATAAAGATCTTAGAATGCATTGCACGGCAGTGCCTGTAGAAATCATAAATACAGGAGAGAACTGTGGGATCAATTTGAATACATTCGCATATGATATAAAGCATGTCAGAGTCCAATCCAGTCTATTAAATATCAGGGTTCATGCAGACAAAATTCTGGATATATCTCCACAGACCGTTTCTGGAATAGCTGCTGGCGATTGGGTTTTTCTGAAACCAAGCGTACTTCATTCTGGAAATCATGAAAGTCTCTTTCACCGGAGATGACGTATCTTATTCCTGACATATATTATTCATTAGGCATCATTAATGAGAATACTGAATGTGACAGTAAATAAAAATAGAGACGAATAGACAAACATAGGGCAAAAGAATCAATCGATTGCATGATCGCACTGCGCATTCATGAACTGTTTTCCTGTGCTCGTGGTCGCACTACTATTATCTATTAGTAATTCTATTATCCTCCATGCGTCACATACTCGACAAAATTGCTAGTTCTATATCTAAACTCATTCATAGAGAAAGATTAAGTTCCAATTTAAGTGAAAACAACATTTATTGCAGATTTTGCGGTAGAATGAATCCGGAGAATCGAACATCATGTAAGACTTGCAAATTGAGAATTGATGTTGCCCCTTCTGAAGTATTAAAGGTATGCGGAAAATGTGATTCTGCAGTCAATTATGATGACGAATATTGCTTCCGTTGCGGTACAGCGATCTTCTAGTTCTTATATTTGTAAGGCATTCTAAAATTGCGCACATTTGTTGATCCGTTCTAGCTGAACTCTAGTGCGTTTATAGCGATCTTCAGAAGTCAGACCTCTGACTTTGCTCCAGATATATTTCCGGTGAAGGAGTATTGTTAAGCGAGATTTATAGGGGTTGGATTGATTCTATATTGAACGATTTTCTCATATCATCTACTAGCATTTTTCCTTGAGTCGTAAGTTCATCCTCAAATTGATCCCTCGCATCAGTGATTGCACTAAATTCATCAGCACCTTCTTTCCCAACTGTACTACCCGCCTGAACATGCAAGTTATTGGAGACATTAACATGGACAGAATTACGAATCCCACGATTCGAGTAGTAAACCTAAGAGAAAAAGATCTACAGTTAAGGGTACACTACAGATACAATGTTAATGCTAAATAATGATAAATAATTTTCAAATACTTAAAACAACAGTGATGGGTTTCTGTAATCCTCTGCACATTCGGGCATCTCTTCTAGAGGGGTACATATCAGAAAGTTGAATAATACTCATATCCTTCTCGATTCATGAAAAAGACAGAATAATGGTGGTGAATCATTTAGGGGGGGCGCACCAATTGGTATTAAGCTAAGGCTACATATTTCTATTCATGGTGCCCTTATCAAACATATAGAGATTATTTTTATCCCAGAAAGATTATTATTATCACTAAGTGCGGGATCGAGTTGTGAAATATAGTAGTGGTATGGGTAGGCTAACCCACATTGTGTTCTTACTAACAATAGCCCTATCTATTATTCTATCTCTTCATATTAGTTCTTCGGCAGCTCCAGCTCATGCACAACCCTCAATTAGTGAACCCAATCTGTCAGCCGAATTAGTTTTAGATGGATTATCATCACCAACTAGTATTGCATTTTTAGATGAGAATAATATCTTGTTACTAGAAAAAGAAGGAAGTGTCAGGCTCATTTCAAATGGTCAAATGCAACCGCAACCCGTACTGCAGTTAGAAGGAGTTGAAAGCAAGAACGAACGGGGACTCTTAGGAATTGAGGCGATGGACGGTAAAGTCCTTCTCTATGTTACGGAGAGTGGAGCCCAAGTTGAAGGGATACCAACTGAAGGTGAAGTCAGAAACAGAGTTTATAGTTATACTTGGGACGGTACCTCCCTTACGAATCCTCAGTTACTTTTAGATCTTCCATCAGGTCCTGGAACTAACCATCAAGGGGGAAAGATAAAGATTGGTCCAGATAATCAGCTTTACGTGATAGTCGGGGAAATGCAAAGGGAGGGGCAGCTTCAAAACTTCCAAAGCGGTCCGGCTCCTGATGATACAGGTGTAATACTTAGAGTTAATCCTGCAGATGGATCCCCCAGTCCTGGTAATCCATTATCAAGTGAACCGGCTAGTCCTTTGAGTAAATATTATGCCTATGGTATTCGCAATAGTTTTGGAATTGATTTTGATCCGGTGACAGGGAAAATGTGGGATGCAGAGAACGGTGAGGATGTTTTTGATGAAATTAATCAGGTTGAACCAGGATTTAATAGTGGATGGAAGCAGGTAATGGGCCCAATGGGTAAGACAGGCGCATCCGAATCAAATCTAGTAAATATGCCCGGTGCACAATATACCGACCCTGCTTTTAGTTGGGCAGAATCAAGGGGAGTCACTGATATTGAGTTTTTCAATTCAACAGCGTTCGGACCCAGCTATGAAAACGGCATTTTCGTAGGAGATATAACTGCCGGCACACTCTTTTACTTTGAACCAAATGCGGATAGAACCGGGATAAATTTGGCCAGTGATCCATTATTAAGTGATCTAATTGCAGATAGTGATGATGAAATCTCTGGCGTGACATTTGGAACAGGTTTTACAGGCATCACTGACATAGAGACTGGACCTGATGGTAATCTGTATATTCTTACCTTTGATAGAGGAGCTGAGGGGCTAGGAAGTCTTTACAGGATATTGCCTAGTAGCTAAGGAGAGACCACGTCAGCCCTCCAGTATCTTCTCCCCCTCCTGCTACTGTTATTCCCACACCTTTTGGTGACCAGAATGAGGTTGATACTGAGGAACAATGTGTTGAAAATGATAACGACATCAACAATGAGTAATTATGAATGAGACGTGGTAAGAATACCTGAAAGGCCCAGTAAGTGAAATTCTCAATCTCAGAAAATGGAATTCAATTGAAGTATCTAAACCTCAAATTTTGAACTTATTTCTACCAAATGATATGAAACAATCCATTGATTTAACGCCTTCTGGAGCCAAGATGGTCATAGGAGAGTTTGATCGTCTCAGTATCTAAATTGTCGGAGAACGAATGCTTGACGCGGATGGACTATAGCGGGGTCTTCTTCCCTTTTTATCCATAAATCAATTGCTTCTTCTAACGCTCTGCTGATGTTTCCTTTTCTAACTCCACCGTGGCGAGCAACTCCTTCTCTGAACCTCTTTTCAGTTGGGTCGCTAATTACGAAGTTCATTCTTCCCATATTAGAAATACTTACATTCAAGAATATAAAATAAAATAACCTTAAAATCCTGAGATCTTAACGGGTGCCATAACCTTCTCTGTTTAGGCTATATCTTCCTTCTTTTCTCCATATCTTCCTTCCCACATGGATGACTCTATATCTTCTCTTATTCAATTGTTTTAAAAATCCCATTAATGTGAATCTCATTCACTTATTATCCTAAATTCACAGTACGGTACTAAAAATCATGAACCTTAATTTCTCCATATGAAAAACCCTGTTTCAAGCAAATTTAACAGTGCCTTGATCATTCCTTTTCAGTTTGTCAATCTCATCAAGTAAAAGAATCTTTGTGCCTGTTTTTGCTCCAAATAATTGATCTAGAACTCCTGCTCCTGTTGCATTTGATGCATCAATGAAATATGCGTGTTTGCAATACCTCATCATGCTCAACAAAAACAAGGTTTTGGCTGTTGCTGGTGCCCCTGTAAGCAGGGCATTAATCGATTCTTCTGACTCAAGAAATAGCTTCGGTGTTTCCTTGATATCTTCATATCCAGGTATAATAACACCAACATAAACTCTTGGGGGTATGCACATTGACATAAACCCTTGGAAGGACATGTCCTTCCTCGGAAGCCTATAGATTAGCCAGACATCTCTTGTCTCAATCTATTAATGCCTTGATACGGATGATATAAGTATAGTTTCTAATCTATTATATGTAACAAATCAGCTGATCCTCTTGTAATCTTTTCTTGCGGTTTTTCGCTTGAATATCCTATGCAACGGGCCTATAACCCTCGGGAAGGCCAATAATTTCGGAGACCCGATCTTCGTCCAGACAGAAGATAATCCTAGTGAGCATGATGCAAGCTGTGCGTAAGCGGCCGCAATTGTTGCATCCTGCACCGAGAATAGATACTTTCTTTCGCCGAATGTATCTAATGAACGTAAAGGATTAGCACAAAAAACAAGTAACAATGGAGCTTCAGCAACATACTGTTGGTCGTGAGCTGCATTTGCTTATTTTTGTTTTGAATCTTCACTCTTTATTCTGTAAATCTCAAAGGTTTGTAAACTCCCTGACGATGGTGTCATATTGCAGATCCTGATTATATGCTCGAGTTGCTGATCATCTACTCCGATATCTCTCAAAAGATCTTACGGAGCGTCTATTGCCGATTACATTTTCAAACGTATTGTAATTATTGTAATTATAATTCAACGTTATAATTATAAATCTCCCATTTTTATTTGGAGTAGCTCGCCTAGGAGTAGAAGAGGCAGGTCAGCTGGCTCTATGGACTTCCTAGACAACGTTAGATAGATGGTAGTATACTACCTTTCTATTATTGCCACAATGTTCTTAATTGTGTGATCTAGTTACACAATGCTCTTAATGTCGCTAGCGGATAATAATAGTACAATTTCAAGCAAGAGAATCAACCGCGTCAGGCAGGTAGACCAAACATTTTTGCGTATCCAACTTGCGCTACTTCATGGTCCCTGCCTTTAGTTTGACTTGTGACTAATACTATTCCAAATAATACTGGATATGACGACCCTTTTAGACTGTTTGTAAAACACGTGTGTAGTATTTATGAAATTACTGTTTGAGGACCTGAGCAGGTGTTAACTGAACTAGATATCGAAATCGACTATTCCGATGGAACCTATGTATAGATGTTAGATTTCGGTTGAACATCATCAACTTACTAGCTATAATTGGTAACTGATATTTCTAAGATTTGTTTGGAAGTCTTTTTTCACCAAAGCCAGATAAGCTAAGCAAGAATAGTCTTGATACTAATGAAGAGCCATAACTTTGTGGTATTTTAGATGCAGCAGCATCGATAATTTCATGTATAGCAGTACCTTCTATGGCATCGGAAAATGCATTACCATATAAGAAAAACCAAGCGACATCACAAACAAGTGATTGTGGAAATGACCTTATTCCTATAAATATAGGTTGCCAGAACACTGGCTCAGAGATTCAAGGCAATGAGAACGCGGCAGAAACTTGTATTTTTGTAAGATTATTATTTATGCCGTTGTAATTCTTCTTTGCTATGTCTGATGTCGAAATATCTTTGACTATAACCATAGACTACCGCACACAAATATCAGTTTCAAAATAAAGATATGTGAGACTTGCATCTGCCAGACGTGAATATGAAAACGTAGAAAATCGAATATTTCTTGTGACTAAAGGTCTTAAGACAAAGGACACAATTAAGAATTACAAGTCGGGATTTAGTGGTTTCATAAAACACATCATTAAACACAGTAATCTGAGATCGCTTCGTGACACTAAACCAACTGCAATTGAAAATTACATCATTGAATATGTCGAATATATGCGTAGAAAGAAATTATCCCGGTCCACTATCCAAGTGAATTGTGAAGGTGTTTTTCATTTTTTTGATATGAACGGGATTATTATAAATAAAAGTAAAGTTTGACGTTTCTGTCCTGAGGATGAAACATCTCACGATGACCGACCAACATCATCAACTTCGACTCCAAGAGATTTGGATGTCATAGAATCAAGTTTAGATTAAAAAGAATTATTGGATTATCGTTAAGCACCAGAACTATATACAAGATACTAAAGAGACATGACCTCAACATCCTCAAGTGTCAAACCAGAACTAGGGCGTACAAACGCTTCGCAATGAAGCATCCCAATGATATGGTACAAATGGACATACTTGGCCCATTCTATCTCAGTAACTCCGGTGAAAGGAATTACATTATTAGCTGCTTGGATGACTGCTCAAGAAAAGTAGCTAGCAGATGGTCTGAAAGAAAGAGGTCAGTAGATGTTCTCAATGTATTAGAGGATTGGATAATAGATAATGGCAAACCCAATATGGCGATGCATGATAATGGAAAGCAGTTTACATCTCACATTTTCAGACATTTCCTTGTACACAATCATATTAAGGATAAACGACTTCCAAATTCTTATCCACAGCAACGGGGAAAGATAGAAGCATATAACAGGATAGTAAAGAATGAATTTCTAGCATTAGAAGACATACCAAACATAGATGATGGTAAGCTGAGGTATCTTTGTTAAAGCATACAATGAAGCCAGGGAAAATGGAGGAATTAATGGCTACCTCAACCAAGGCGAGAACCTAGCGCTAATACTAGCGAGCGCGACATGTCATTGCTTACCAAGTCTTTCGACATCAGCAAACCGAGACATAGCCTTCAATGTAGGATCTGCCTTATTTTGTTCGTACATCCTTCTAGCCAAATCTGAGGAGGTAATGATTCCTAGCAGTGTGTTGTCTCGAACAATGGGCAATCGTCGGATACCGTATTTGGTCATAATTAATGCAGCATCATAAATGGTGGCTTCCGGTCCTACAGTAATTAGAGGCTTTGACATTATGTCGTAAGCGATTGTGGAATTAGGGTCCTTAGATTCCGCAACGACTCTTCTCACTATGTCTCGCTCAGTAATTATCCCCACCGGAGCAGTATTTGTCTTACTTCCAGCATTCGTAGAAGTAGTAGTATACTCTGTAACTATTACTGATCCTCTCCCTTTCTCTTTCATCTTTTTGGTCA
>Ga0315534_1000139_pt1 | contig 43298 bp, 35 predicted proteins | sample SalMarSW160240MG_FD_203094 | JGI IMG/M metagenome (GOLD analysis project Ga0315534, IMG submission 203094) | Salt marsh sediment microbial communities from the Plum Island Ecosystem LTER, Massachusetts, United States - Salt Marsh Sediment SW1602-40 ... | reverse complement strand
CCAGCCGAATTGACTTGCAGTCCAAATTCCGGATCGATAAAAGTCCCCTGAGCCTGGATTCTCACGACTGCATTCTGCACCTCATCCAGACTGGATATTGCTCCTGATTCCAATTTCGAGAGCGATTCTCTTGAGACACTACTCCCGGAATCCTGGCCTGTATTGCCCGCCTGTTCCGCATCATTCGAATTGGAACAAGCAGAAAGGATAAAAATAAACAATATAACCCCAAGAATGGCTAGCATTTTCCCCTTATGCAACAACACGGTGCACCTCCATAACAGCTGGTATTAACCTTCGTGAATGAGAATTGAATAGGTCAAAGCCCACGATTGCCTGCCAAGTTCTAGCTTCGGCATCTTTCCATCTCGAAATAGAAGAACGGTCAGGTATAGACATCGTTGCGCTATTCGGGCCTAGCAAAATCCCATCTTTGTTTAGTATAGAGTTGCTCATTAATCCCGAGCAAGCAAATTGTGCTTACAGTTTACTTTCATAAGGCATCGGATTCCCATTCCAATGCGGTACAATCGCAACTCGAGGAAATCATCATGCAAATCCTGCTCACAAACGACGACGGTGTCCAAGCTCCAGGATTACTGGCCTTGGCGAAATCAATATCTAACCTGGCACAGGTTCGCGTCGTAGCGCCCAACAAAAACTGGTCGGCGTCCGGTCACGTGAAAACGATGCATCGACCATTACGTGTCTGGCAAACCCAACTTGCCGACGGCACACCGGTATTAACCACGGATGGCGCTCCCTCCGACTGCGTAGCATTGGGTTTGTTGGGACTGATTGAAGAACCCATTGATCTTGTCATTTCAGGGATCAATCCGCACGCCAACATCGGACACGACCTTACCTACAGCAGCACCGTGATGGCTGCCCTCGAGGCGGTTATCGCAGGTATTCCGGGAATCGCATTCTCACTCGATTCACCATACAACCACGACGCACCCCTCGACTATGCCCCCTCAGCCAAAATAGCGGAAATCATCATACAACAACTCACGCGAAAAGAAAGTCTGCCGCAATGCCCGCTCAACGTGAATATCCCTTATGGAGCGATCGAAGACATGCGCGGCGTAAAAATAACCCGTCAAGGGACTCGTATTTATCGTGACGCACTTGACCAACGTGTAGACCCTCGCGGCGAGTGTTACTATTGGATCGGCGGAGACGCGCCTACAGGAGTGGCTGAACCAGGCACTGACTTCTGGGCACTCGCAGAAGGTTACGTCTCGATAACTCCCTTGAGAATGGATTTCACCGCAGATGAATTCATTCCGCAGCTTGCCGAATTAGATCTAACCCTGGCTTGAATACAAAATCAAGCGTATATAATCCCCGGCGCTGCGAGTTCGATAGCGCCGGGGATTGGCTGCTGCTTTTATCTTTGAAGACGACTGGATACTTCGTTATGCCTTTTCGGGAACACCGATCGGCTCTACGCGCACCGTGGAAAATTTGTATTCGGGAATCTTTGCCACGGGATCGATGTTGCTGGGTGTGAGGATGTTTGCTGCAGCTTCCGCGTAGTGGAAGGTCATAAACACGACGCCGCGTGGAGATCTTCGTGTGATTCGTGCCGAGGCAGAAATTTGACCGCGTCGAGAGCTAACTCGCACGGCCTGTCCGTCGGCGACACCAAGCCGCTGGGCGTCATCCGGGTGAATTTCCACTTCAGCCTGGGGTGCAAGCCGATCGAGGCCCGGAGAACGCCGCGACAATGTCCCACCATGCCAATGAAACAACACCCGTCCGGTTGAGAGAACGAAGGGGAAATCCTCATCCGGCAATTCAGCCGGCTCGATGTAGTCCACCGCGCTGAACAATCCCTTGCCACGCACAAATTTACCTGCATGCAGTATGGGCGTACCTGGATGGTCTGCGCTCGGACAAGGCCACTGCAGACCGCCTTCACCCTCCAGGCGTTCGTGGCTCATACCACCGTATTGCGGCGTTAGGCCTGCCATTTCGGTAAAGATCGCTGATGGATGATCATAAGACCAATCTGCATCCAAACGATTGGCCACGTCAGTGATGATTTTCCAATCCGCCCGACCTTCACCGCGCGGCTCGATCGCCGGGCGGATGAGCTGCACCCGTCGTTCGGTATTGGTGTACGTTCCCGATTTCTCGGCAAAACTCACACCCGGAAGGATGACATCCGCAAGCTCGGCAGTCTCGTTCAGAAAGATGTCCTGCACAACGAGGAAATCCACCGCTTCCAGCGCTTCCCTCACATGACTGAGATTGGGATCGGAGAGCATGGGGTTCTCACCCATGATATAGAACGCCCGTACTTTTCCTTCGAGCGCAGCGTCCATCATCTCCGTTACCGTCAACCCCGGCTTCGGATTTAATCGTTCGTATTCCACATCCCAGCCGCTGGCAAATTTCCGCCGGACTGTTTCGTCTGCCACTTGCTGATAGCCAGGAAAGACGTTGACCAAGCCACCCATATCGCAGGCGCCCTGGACATTGTTTTGTCCTCGCAGCGGGTTAAGGCCCGTCCCTGGGCGGCCGACGTGTCCGCACAAGAGTGCAAGGTTGGCGAGAGACTTAACGTTATCCGTTCCGGTCGTGTGCTGTGTAATTCCCATCGCCCAGAAAATCGACGAGGCCCGTGATTCGGCGTATAAATGCGCAGCTTCGACAATCTGGCTCGCGGGAACCCCGGAGATTTTCTCCGCACGTTCGGGCGCCCAATCGCGCACGATCGCCTCGAAAGTCTCGAAATTCTCCGTACGATCTTCGATGAACGCTCGATTTTCCAAACCATCGCGCAGGATGACGTGAGCCATGGCGTTGACGACAGCCACGTCGGAACCTGGCCAATGACGAAGGTGTAAGTGTGCAAATTGCAACATCTCTATCCGTCGAGGGTCGATGAGTATCAACTTGCTTCCGCGTTGGCGGACGGCTTTTTTCATCTGCAAGCTGAGCACCGGATGCGACTCGCTGGTGTTGCTTCCGATCACCAGCAGCACTTCCGCATCGGCGATGTCATTGATCGAGTTGGTCATTGCTCCGGACCCCAGCGTTGTGGCCAGACCGGCCACGCTGCTGGAGTGTCAAAGCCGGGCGCAGTGATCGACGTTGTTCGTTCCGATCACCACCCGGGCAAATTTTTGCAGCAAGTAATTTTCTTCGTTCGTGCACTTCGCAGAGGTCAGCACGGCAACGCTGTCCGGTCCATTTTCGTCACGAATTTCACGCAGCCGAGATGACACCGTATCTAACGCTTGTTCCCACGTTTCCGGTTTGAACTGCGCATCCCTGCTTCTTCGTACGAGTGGATGTACGAGACGATCGGGCGCGTGAATGTAATCGTACCCGAAGCGACCTTTCACACATAAATTGCCGAAATTGACAAAATTGTCGAAGCGACCCTCTACTCGAAAAACCAGATCATCCTTCACATGTAGATCGATCTGGCAGCCGACCCCACAATAGGGGCAGGTGCTGTGGACGATTCGATCCGCTTTAATCATACCTACCTCCACCATCCAGATGCGGCCCACGTCGTGATTGTTCACCCTGGCCTTGCAGGCGGGTCACGGCAAACACTTCCTCCGGCGCCACCCCTTGTTCAAGGAGATATTCGCGTTTGGCTTTCAAGGCTCCCGTAGGACATACGCCGACACACTGTCCACAGAAGACGCAAACAGTTTCGGGCATCGGTCTACTGAAAAATGTGGCGATTGAGGTTTTAAATCCTCGCCCGCTGAAATTGATGGCGTAATTGAATTGCGCGTCCTGCGCACATACCTGCACGCAGCGCCAACAAAGCACGCACTTGGCATAGTCGCGGATGTAAACCGGATTGTCATCGATCAACTCGGGTTTTCGTTCCACACCACCCTGGAAACGCTGGGGATCCGCCCCGTACTCCTCCAGAAGTTCTAACACCTGAGGGCTCTCGGACAGATCGACCGTGGAGGCCAGCATTTCCAGGATCGTCCGACGCGCCCGGCGGACATTCTCGGATTGGGTGTGTACGACCGCGCCTGCCCGGGCGGCAGTCACGCATGCGGCCGACAAGCCACGGGCACCTTCGATTTCCACGACACAAAGACGACACAATCCGTTGGCAGTGGTATGTGCGAAGTAGCACAGGACAGGTATCTCGATCCCCGCCGTCCGGGCTGCTTCCAATACCGTGACACCGGGTTCCACTTGCACGTCTACGCTATCGATGGTCAGTTGAATAGTCTCCGGCACTGGTTCCGCCTTTCCACGATATTCAGAGACAACGAGCGTGGCGTTAAAACCACCGCAGGTTTCTCATTCGCTCGATTTCGATACGATCGCTGCTTCCTCGCAACCCAGTCGTTCAGGGTGCGCATATACTCGCATCGAGTTTCGGCGCACATAACCTGCCAGGGTAACGTTCCACGCCTGCGCCATCTCCACGGACATCGATGTTGGGGAGTTACGCGAGGCGACGATCGGGCAACCCATCATCGCTCCCTTTCGCAGCATCTCCGATGACACCCGGCCGGTCGTCAGCAATATACGTTCCTCAGTCTCAATTCCATGCACAAGACAATATCCCTGCAGTTTATCGATCGTATTGTGTCGGCCTACGTCCTCCGTCACGAACAGCAGTTCTTGCTCATCAGCCAGACCTGCCGTGTGTACCCCGCGAGCTCTTACATGTAGGCTGTCCGGCCGATGGAGCTGATTGAACAACATGAATAAGGTCTCAGGGTCGATCGCAAGACCATCCGGCAGCGGTTCGAGGCCTTCGGAAGGGTCACGGAACGTCACCCCATCGCCACAACCCGAGGTGACAATCCTGCGCTCGGGCAACTGGACTTCGTGTTTTAGCCACACATCGACGCAACAACCATCTTCGCTGATGTGGACGTGATCGATCTCCGCAAGCTCCGTAAGGAAACCTTCATTCTTGAGAAATCCCAACGCTAGATAATTTTGCTCCTGCGGTGAACACATGAGCGTGGTCAATTCGACTCCGTTGATGAAGATCGTAACGCTCGATTCTACGATCACCTCGTCGGATTTCCGTCTCCATCCCTGCCGATATTCATACCAATCTATACCCATCGAACTTATACCCATCATTCCCGCTCAGCGTACTCGATGCTCAACCCACTCCATTTTGAAAGATCTCAGGCCAATGCTGTACGGCGGATTGGATCGCCGTTCCAGCCGTCATACCCAAGCCACACAGAGATGCGTTCGTCATCGTGTAAATGACATCCTGCAGTGCGCGCATATCGTTTCCATCCGCGCTTCCCTCTGCGGCTTTCGTTACGAGCTCAAGTTGTCGTTGGGTACCTAATTGGCATGGATAACATTTTCCACACGATTCGTGAGCGAAGAAATGCGCCAAGGCAACGATTGTTTCCCGCAAATCTCTCGTTTGGTTAATGGCCATCACCACACCCGAACCGAGAGTCAGACCCGCAGCCTGCAGGCCTTCGAAACTCATGGGAACGTTCAATTGACCTGGATCGGCAAAAACTCCTGCAGCGCCTCCCACCAGAACCGCTTGCAGATCCCCGCTCACTCCGCCTGCCAAGTCCAGTAGATCTCCCAGCGAGGTCCCGAATGGTGTCTCATAAACCCCCGGATTTGCGATATCTCCCGAGAGGCAGAAGAGTTTCGTGCCCGGTGATTTTTCCGTCCCTTGCGCTCGATACGCCTTTGCGTCATTCGCAACGATCCATGCCGCGGCACAGAGCGTCTCGACGTTGTTGATCGTTGTTGGCTGATGGAATAATCCATGCGTCGTCGGAAAAGGCGGCTTGAGTCGGGGATAGCCGCGCTTTCCCTCGATCGACTCAAACAACGCCGTCTCCTCCCCGCAGATGTAGGCTCCCGCTCCGGAGCGCAGTTCGATATCGAAGGAGAATTCCGAAGCGAGGATATTTTCACCGAGAAATCCTGCCTGGCGAGCTGCCTCGATTGCCTTCATCAGTTGACGCTGCGCGCGCGGGTATTCGCCGCGCACGTACAAGTAGCCTCGATGGGCACCGATTGCATATCCATTCAGGATCATCCCCTCGATTACTGCAAAGGGATCGCCCTCCATCAGGACGCGGTCTTTAAACGTTCCGGGTTCTGATTCATCGCCATTGCAGACCACGTAACGGGGCTCATTCTCCGCAGCGGCAGCATACTCCCACTTCAACCCCGTCGGGAAGGCGGCACCACCCCGCCCGACGAGCCCGGAGGCCTTGATTTCGGCGATTACTTCTTCTGGCTGCAGCGTCTTGACCGCCTTCTCCAAACCCGTAAAACCGCCGGCCGCTTTGAAGGCTTCGATATCGAGGGGTTCGATTTCCCCACAACGCCGCGTGAGCCATCGCGGCTCACCGCCGATCGTTCCCAACGGAGCTTCCTGCGGATTTTCGATCCAGGTTGCTGCCTCTCGTGGGTCGAGATGAGAAACCGGTGTATCTCCAACCAGCGCCGCCGGCGCGTGATCGCAGAGCCCCAAACACTGCACTTCTTCAACCATGTACTTGCCGTCAGCCGTCGGTTCGTTACAAGCTGCTCCGAGCCGCTCGCAAGCGGCCGCCATGGCTTTATTTCCACCCGCAATAGCGCACATCGGGCTGGTGCACACTCGTACGATCGTGCCTGCCGTTTCCCGCCGGTAGAACATGGAATAAAACTCGACCACCCCATACACTTCGGCCAGGGGAACACGCAATCTCTCCCCGATGGCAGCAACGACTGGTTTCGGCAAGTAACCATATATGAGTTGCGCTTCAAACAAAGCAGGTAGGAGCTGCGCACGACCCTGTGAGGCGAATTTCGCCAGGATGGGGTCCAGCAAACGAAGATCGAAAGAAGAGTTCTCAGCCACACGGACTCCTTTTCAGTGAGTCGACAGGGAATAAGCTAAACCGCTGGTGATCCTCTTCACTTTTCCGTATCGATACGGCATGCAATCCAACTGCTATTATACTCTTATGCGATTTGCCTGTACCCCCGCTCTAGCGTAGAATCTCGCCATGCCCCTAGCACTCGGATCCATACTGAAGGATCGCTATCGTATCGAAGAACAACTCGGAAAGGGAGGCATGGGCGCGGTCTACCTGGCACATGACCTCACACTTGACTTGCGCGTCGCCCTCAAAGAGAACCTGAGTATCAACCCCGACTCCGAGGAACAATTTCTGCGTGAAGCCCGGTTGCTCGCCGAGCTGCGCCATCCGAACCTGCCACGCGTCACGGACTACTTCGTCCTGAAAACTCGCCAATACCTGGTGATGGATTACATCGCCGGTGAGGATTTACACACGTGCACTCAGAAACAACCACCCACGGTCGCTGAAGTCCTCAATTGGGCGGATCAAGTCTGCTCCGCGCTCGCTTACCTGCATGCACAATCCCCGCCTGTAATCCACCGTGACGTAAAACCAGCCAACCTTAAATTACAGCCGGACGGCAGTGTTGTGTTGGTCGATTTTGGGTTGGCAAAGACCTCCGATCAAGCCATTACTGCCACCGGTGCCAGAGGACTCACACCCGGCTTTTCCCCGCCGGAGCAGTACGGGGCGCAGCGCACTGACGCCCGCAGTGATCAATATGCACTGGCAGCCACGCTCTACAATCTTTTCTCGCAACAGAAACCGGCCGACAGCATCCAGCGCATGATGAAGAAAGCTTTTTTAAAGCCGATTCTCGAAGTCAATCCCGCGGTACCCGACTACGTCAATGCAGCACTGCAGCGAGCGTTGTCGCTCGATCCGGACGAGCGTTTCCCCAGCATTCGGGAATTTCAAGCCGCACTGCGGGGCGCCCTGCAAGCAGAAACGGTACGCGCGCCGACGGCTCCGGTCGAGATCACGCTCGGGAAGCCGAAACGCAGGAACGTCTTCTTCGCGGGCGCTGTAATCACCGTAGCGCTCATCGGCGCCGGTTTGATCTTCGCTTTCGGCGGACAACTTGGTTTGCTTCAAGGCAGCAAAACCCCCACTGCAACGAATCCCATCGTGATTGCTGCGGCGACCGCCTCTGCTACCGAAGCGCTCACCGCTGCCAGCGACGAGACCCCGCTGGCGCCCGCTGCGCCCAGCAGTACACCGACCGAAGAGATAACCCCCTCTGAAACACCGGTCATGCTCGGCGGAGGCGGCCGTATTGCATTCGTCAGTGATCGCGGCGGAGACATCCTCCAAATTTGGACCATGAAACCTGACGGCAGCAACCCACGCCAACTTACATTCGGTCCGGGAGATAAGACACAGCCGAAATGGTCGCCCGATGGCAGGCGCCTTTTGTATGTCACCGAAGGCGGCCAGGATCAGTACGGCAACGATCTTGGCACCGACATTCGCATCATCAACGTGGACGGCACGGGAATCGAGTGGGTCGTCCACAGCGCAGGCGACGACAGCGATCCGACCTGGTCCCCCGACGGCCGCTTTATCGCTTTCACAAGCACGCGTGTCACCGACAGCCGACAAGTTTACGTTTTCGATACTTCATGCCTGGAAGAAACGGAGGGCTGTGTGGACGTCACATCGACTCCCGTCTCCTGCCACCCGGACTTCTGCGCTGTGGAATATTCCCCCGAATGGGCCCCGCTGAACATGTCGCCTCCGAGTTGGCTTCCCGCGAGTTACAATCTGGCTGTCATCGTTTCCATCAACACGGCGCCGGCCAAGATCTTCCTCCGCCCTCCAGCCGATGTCGTGCCCATCGACTTTGACCGCAGCGACAAGATCGTTGGTGTTGATCATGTCGCCTGGTCTCCCGATGGCACGTTGTTCGCGTATACCTGGTATTTGAATCGCGGCGTAAATGAAATCTTCATCTCACCGCTGGAGGATCGTGGTGCTACATGGACCCGATTGACCGAGAGCAACGGGAACAAGGAACCTTGCTTTTCACCGGACGGGAGATGGATCGTCTTCACCAGCACGCGCGACCAAAATCCTGAGGTATACATCATGATCACCAATGGGACCGGAGAAGTGAATCTCAGCAACAATCCCGCACGAGACATGCAGCCGGATTGGCAGCCCCCTGCGAATTAAATTCCCGTAGTTCGTGAAATGGCATTATTCTTTCACGCCGACATATCACTACCCGCTTGGTATGATTTAACCGAAAGGCAATGAAGGGGCGTTGGATGCAGATCCTCACGATCGACGTTGGCACGGGTACGCAAGACATCTATCTATTTCGCAGCGGCGTGAGTATCGAAAACGGATACAAAATGGTGATGCCTTCACCCACCATGCGCATCCGCGATCAGATTCAAGCGGCCACGCAGCGACAGCAACGCATCTTGCTCACCGGCGTCACGATGGGGGGTGGGCCTTGCCATTGGGCTGCAGAAGCACATTTGCGTGCGGGTAATCCGCTCTTCGCCACAGTGGAAGCCGCGCAAACTTTCAACGATGATTTGTCGTGGGTGGAAGAAGAAATGGGAATCACCATCGTCTCCGAGGATGAAGTAAAGCGGATGGACGATTTGCAGCACATTGAACTATACGATTTCAAATACCAACCGATTGCCGAGGCTTTTGAGAATCTCGGTGTCAAGCTTCATCCCCGAGCCATCGGTGTTGCGGTTTTCGATCACGGCGCGGCGCCTCCGGGAGAGTCCGATCGCCGTTTCCGTTTTGAGTACCTGCGCGAGCGGATCGCAGCCGAAAATCGCCTCTCAGCTTTTGCCTTTCTCGCCGAACACATTCCCTTGCGCATGACGCGTATGCAGGCCGTCGTGAAAAGCGCAGGAGCATTAGATTGCCCGCTCATCGTCATGGACACCGCTCCTGCCGCTGTGCTTGGGTCGATGCAGGACAAGAAAGTCGCCGCTCGTTCGCGCGTGATGGTGGTCAACATTGGCAACTTCCACACGTTGGCTTTCCGCCTGGGGCCTTCCGGAATCGAAGGGGTCTTCGAACATCACACCGGCGAAATCGACCTGCCGCGTTTGGAAAAGATGCTGCTGGCGTTCGCCGGGGGTGACTTGCGTAATGAAGATGTCTTCGACGATCACGGGCACGGCGCCTTGATCATTCACGATCAACCGCTTTCGCTATCCGCCGGCGACGACGCCATCGTCGTCAGCGGCCCGCGCCGATCCCTGATGCGCCATTCCAATCTTCGACTGTACTTCTCAGCACCCTTTGGAGACATGATGATCAGCGGTTGCTTTGGACTCTTGGCTGCCATGGCGGATCACCTTCCAGAACTCGCTTCCGTGATTCAAGCCGCGCTTTGCGGTGAGGAATCAGATGCGACTCCGTGGGATGCGTAGGATATCGATCTCCGGCCACGAAGCAACACTCGTTGTATTTCCACATCATTAAAAGCCACAACTTTTTCCACACGAGTTGTGGAATTCACACATAATCTGCGAAGCTTCTGATGCTGCGCCTCAATACGCCCGGATTAGACTATAATCACATCAACGGGCAGTTACGCTTAGCATCGTGACTGCAAAGCGGACCACAACACATCGCGAACTACAGATATCGGAGACGCCTTCGAAAATGCTGCAAGGCTTTTTCAAACGTGTGCTGCCACTGATTGTAGCTGTCAGCTTGGCAGTTGCATGCACCTCTACCAGGAAAGCCCAGACCACGCTCGCATCTGACGCCGCGACCGAAACGATGCAAGCCGCAGCCACATTGAGCGCCAGGGCGGAGCGAACGCCGGCCTCGCTCGAATCGGGCTCTCTCGAAGTCGTTACTCCCCAAGCCACACTTACGCCGACCTCTACACCGACGATCGACATCGTTCACATCGATTTCCCCAGTCAGCCCGGAGCGTATACCAGTAAACTCTCAGACCGCTCTTCAGCTCCGCTCGCCGATGAGAATCGCGCCATCGGAGACAGCTTTAATCGCAACATCTTTGAACGACCCTTCACGGCGGAGACAATGGAATACCAGGCGTATATCGATATCGCTCCCGGAGCGGAATTAAGTTTGGACCCGCCGTGGGTCTACATTTCGATCTTTCTCGAAGAACCACCACCGAGTGACGAAAAAGTCGTCTACGCCGTCGAGCTCGATCTCAACGTCGATGGTCGCGGGGATTGGCTGCTTACGGCAAGCACGCCGCTGAGCGACAACTGGTCAACAAAAGGCGTACAGGCGTACCTCGACTCAAACGGCGACGTAGGCGGTGACAATCCGACACAAGTTGATGACACGCCAAACGAAGGAAACGGCTATGAAACGCTACTTTTTAATGAAGGAAGCGGCATCGATCCGGATGCCGTGTTTTCCCGCATACTAACGGAACCGAGTACGACGGTTCAATTCGCCTTGAATCATTCAATCATTGCAAATGATCGAACCTTCATGTGGGGCGTTTGGGCGTTCGGAGAGAGTATTCAACCAGAACGGTTTGAATACAACGACAGTATAACCCTCGAGGAAGCAGGCTCACCAATATCCACGAATCGGCACTACCCCCTTAAGGGGTTGTACAGCGTGGACAGCACGTGCCGTTGGGTTCAGGGCATTGTCCCCAGGCGAGAGATGCCCAGTATTTGCGGATACCAACCCTGATGCTTATATCAAAGCAAGGATAGACGTATTTCGGTTGTGGGTCAGCGGGTAACGCTGAATATGATTTGTTCGCTCTCGCCGAGATTCCCCGCACGATCATAAGCTTTTACCTGAAACACATACTCCCCCTCAGCAAGCTGTGCCCAACGCATGGAATAAGGAGGTAGGTCAAACTCTGAAATCGCAGCCCCATTGATATAGAACCACTCTTACAACTTCAATCTCATCCTCCACTTCCGCTTCCAGAACGACCTCCTGGGTTTCATTGAGATCAATCAGCAGCCCTTGATCGGGTGAAAGCAGAAACACGCTGGGAGGCGAATTATCAACCGTGACGTAACTTTCCGAAGTGGCGAGCTGACCGTCCTGCATAACGGTAACGAGCTGCAGCGTAAAGAGACCGTTTAAATTATCTGTGTCCCAGGTCCCGAGCAAGCCATCCGTCACAGCGCTGCTGACGTCCTGGCCAATTTGAGTCCAGCGAATGGGGTTCAATCCTCTACCATACTGCAGCCGATAGAAATCCATCTCTTCGGGAAAGGCGTTCCCGCGAATCCGCACTTCGCCTCGAATCGTATCGAATGGGACCGGGAAGGTGATGTTGATTTCCGCCCGTTCGCTGTCTGACTCATACACCGTATCATATTCACTCGGCGGGGAGGCGATGTTCTCGCTTGCCGCCCAGGATTCGGCGCCCGGTGGTGGGATCATATACACGCGCTCTTCGATCAAATCCAGGGGCGTCATCATCGTCGCTAGTTTTCCAGTCTCTCTGTTTACCTGATAGGGCTGGAAGAGGTTGTCGGTAGTCGTGGGTTCTGTACCGGCGATAAACGTTTCGCGTACGACGACGGGGCAATATGCAGTAGGCAACAAACCCGAAGGATCGCAGACTTCGAGATTAACGATTCCGCTCGGTGTTGTCCACCCTGTTGGCGGAATGTCACGAGTTGCGTAGCGAATAACTGCGTGCCATATTGCCGCTGCTCCATTCAGTGCGTTGATGTCCTGCAGTTCGCCCTCCGAATTACCCACCCAGACACCGACGACCATCGCAGGCGTAAAACCAATCGCCCAGTTCTCTTGGTTTTGATACGAAATTCCTGTTTGCACTCCTGCGGGGCGGCCGATATCAAGCACACCAAACTGTCCGTATTCCGGCCTTCGTGCAGCCTCGTCCCCGAGAACGTCGGCCATGAGGTACGCCAATTGTGAACTCAAAACTGCTTGTACCTGCGTCTCCGCAGCATAGACCCAGCGACCAGCTGCATCTTGTACACTGAGAATCGAAACGGGCGAAACATAATCTTGGTCCGGAGTTTCTGAAGGTTCGGATACCCCCGCCATCTTTCCGTAATTGGCGAAAAGACTGTATGCATAAGCCGTGTCGATCAGGTTCGTTTTCAGCGTTCCAGCTACCGCGAGGACTTCATTGTCCCCCGACACTTCTGCCAGGTTGTGAAGCCCCATCAGATCAGCGGTCCGAAACACATTTTCAACACCGACAAGATCCACGGTTTGCAGCGCCGCTGCGCTGTAGGAATTCGCAAGAGCGGTTCGCATGCGGACTGGACCACGGAAGTTGTATGTGGAACGATCAAAAAGCGCTTCGGTGTCATCGGACATTTCCGATGATGGCGCCACGTCTAAAATCATCGAGCCCGGTGCATAACCCTGTGCAAATGCCGTCACATAAATGAATGGCTGGAAGACTGCTCCGCTTGTTCGCGGCTGCAGCGCTGGTCCCACCATGCTCAATATTTCACCCGTGCTCGGATCGAGGACGACGACGGAATATTCTGTCACGTAGTGATCAACGCCAACATCTCGAGGCCGTAAAGTTGGAAGAAGCCCTGCAGCAACACAGGCAGACTGGTCCTCTGCCTCCGCCACGAACTCCAGTGAACTTCCCGAGAGTCTTTCCAGGTGCGTTTGCGCAGCGCACTCCGTCTGCACCTGCAGATCGTAATCGATCGTCGTATTCACACGCAGGCCGCTGCGATGGACTGCATACGGACCTAACATCCTTTCCAATTGATTCCTGGCCTGCGTGGCAAACGAATATGAAAATGAGGACTGGTTTTCATGCTCCCGCTTGATTTCGACTGGAGCTTGCAAAGCACCTTCAGCGAGTGCAGCATCGACCATTCCCAACTTAATCATCTTGTCGATCACTTCTTCTTGGACGCTTTGAATTTCATTTTCATCGCCGGCCAGTGGCAGATTGGGGTGTTTCAAGAAGGCGGCCAATATCGCCGCTTCAGCAAATGATAAGTCCGCAGCATGTTTATCGAAATACAGAAGCGCTGCGGCGTCGATGCCGTAGGCCATGTTTCCGAAATTAGCGCTGTTTACAAACCATTCGAGGATTTGTTCTTTCGAATAGCGACGAGTCAGGTCAGCCGCTAGAAGCGAGCTGCGCAGAAAATCGATCGACTCGGGTTGCGGCGCTTCTCCGAGCGGCAGCAGGTAGGTCATCGCAAGCCGCTGCGTGATACTTGCTTCATATGATGCGCCGTCTTGCCGTCGAATGATGCCTCCAAGAAGCGAACGCAACGTTTCAGGATCATAACCCGGATTGGACCAATACGTCTCGTCGATGGCGGCAACAAGCGCATCGAGCACATGATCGGGAATGGTGGATACCCCACCAGGGCGAATGCGCATCCATTTTCGGTCAGTAGTTTTCGGATGGACGATCTCGAATATCAAGATTTGTCCGCTGCGGTCATAAAAACTTACCGGTTGAAACGTCTCGGCACCAGGAGTGCCAAACGCCAACTCAATCTCTTCTACAGCCGGAAATCCCGCGGTGAGGTCGGCGAAAATCACTGCGAGTGCGATGATGAAGGTTCCAGCAGCGATGCTCGTCAGGATAAGAACCCACTTGAGTAAATCGCTCAGGAGTGTGGGGCGAGGCGAACGTGTTCTACGCCGCCGAATGATGTCCGTCGCAGAAGGCATATCAAAATTCTACTCGTTTCTTTCCTTCAGGCCATAAGATTGCAAGTCCCATACCATGAACAGTAAAGAATCAACCTTCAAATGACATAATGGAATCGAGCAGCTGCCTGTAAGATCCATGCACCTTTATCATAGATAGAAATGCTGTATTTACGTTATCATACGCACCGAGCTGACCATGCGTTGCACAGTGTAAGCCTACCCAGAAAATTACGGACGATGAACGGAGCGCTCATGATCCCGTATGACTATCACATCCATACCCATTTTTCCTGCGACTGCGATGCAACGATGCTGCAAATGTGCCAGGCGGCGATAGAGAAAGGCATCCCGGAAATTGGAATCAGCGACCATCTCGATTTTCACCCCAGAGATGAGTGCAGCAACTACTTCAAGGCTGATGCTTGGTGGGACGAACTCGAGCGCTGTCGAGCGACTTTTAACGCTTCGCTGGTAATTCGTGCCGGAATCGAGATCGGAGAACCCCATCGTTTTTCCGAATCGGTCAGTCCGCTTCTGGAGCGATATCCGTGGGACTATTGCCTTGGATCGCTGCATTGGGTTGGAGACCTTTGTGTGTTTGATCCCCACTACTTCGATCGCGACGCCGCCGACACTTACCAGAGCTACTTTCACGAGCTTCTCAAGATGGTGTCACAGGGAGATTTTGATTCGCTGGCGCATATCGATATCGTCAAGCGATACGGCCATGACATTTACGGCCGCTACGACCCGTATCCGTGGGAAAAGGAGATCCGCAGCGTGCTGCGGAAGTGCGCCCAACGTGGAATCGCACTCGAAGTGAACACAGGCACACTTCGCCGCATGGTCGCCGAGACGTCTCCCCAACAGCCCCTTATAAACTGGTTTATAGAGGAAGGAGGCCAATGGTTGACGTTGGGTTCGGATGCGCATGAACCCGACCATATCGGTTTCGATCTCGATTTATGCATTTCAATGCTGCAGGAAGCGGGGTTTCCTGCTTTGGCCAGATTCGAATCCCGTCAGGTCCTGCCCCTTAAAATAACCGACGCTACCTAGTTATCATGTGATCATCGGCGTATTTTAATGACCTTCGCAGCGTATAAATCACACGGCGGCTGGACTCCGTTACCGGAGTCCTACTGACCGTTTTCCCTTAGTACTTAAGGATTATTCCACTCCAAGAGTTCCAATTTGTGCTTCATGCTATACTCGAACGGAATCTATTGTTAACCGCCCATCTGGATCGATCATGGCAGCCGAAGATGCTTGGAATGGGGAAACTGATTTCGCATCGACATTTTCTCGCATAACCAAATCTAGCGACCATCCATTCTACGCATGGATTGTATATAAACCAATCAGTTCCTTGCTTCACTAATCCACCGAACGCTAAAATCCTTACGAGGGAGGTGCATGATGGGGAAAAAGAAAAAGAAGAAAAAGAAGAAGGAAGAGGCGAAGAGTCAATTCTCGGGCAAATTTACACTTGAGCGTATCATGCTCATCGTCGTATCCGTACTTCTCATCGCCGCCGTTGCTTTTATCGCCATCTCAAACTTGAGCAAATCGGACGACGACGGACTGACCAGCGTCGCCTCTGGCGATACCCAGGAAATGGAAGAAGCTGCCGGATCCGAATCGGCAGGCGAGGAGCAGGGTGAGGAGGCCGCGTCCGGAGGTGGCGAGGGTATCGCAACGCCGACACCGCGACGCCGGGAGCTCGAACCCACTCACACTCCTGCCGCACCCATTTCAGAGGACGACCCTCGTAATTTGCTCGATCTAAATATCCCATTGGATGTTTCGTCCTTCGATGAACCCGTATGGTACGAATACGACACCGAGAATGCAACCTACGAACTCAAGGACGGTCAACTTGTCGGGATCGATCACGAACCGGAAGAGAAATACACCTATTACTCGGAGACTCGAATACGCCAATTTGCCAACGCGTATGCAGAAGTCACAGCGACGAATGGCGATTGCCTCGGCAAAGATTCAGTCGGTATTGTCATTCGCATCGACGCTGAATCGTTGCCCAGTGGCTACACATTCGAAGTATCCTGCGATGGATCCTACCGATTGCGAACACTTCAATCGACTCCTCCGAAAGGCGTATTCATCAATTGGACACCATCCGAGGCGATCAACACTGGGGCATTCGCCTCGAACCGACTCGGACTTTGGGGATATTGGGGCAAATTCTATTTGTTCGTAAACAACCAACTAATCGGAGATTTCTTCTACAGCGACTACGAGGCCGGTGGAGATGGGTTTGCCGTATATGTACGCGCATCGCAAACCTACGATTTATCCGCCACATTCGATGATTTCGCCATCTGGGATATCCCGTTCCATTAGATCTATCGAATGATCGATACGATCTTGCACGTGTGAATTTCAAATCGAAAAAGGCATGTCCAGTAATATGGATATGCCTTTTCTATTTAACGAACCCGAAGCCTCCTCCCAACATGTTTCTTTTAATGTATGCTTGGCGAAAATAATCGGCTTTGCAGTGAATGCTGGATAAACAATCCTCCATGAGAAAAACTAAACGTCAGCTTCTTCCATTATTTTCCATTCTGTGTGCACTTCCACTCATCGCACAGTTGATTGCATGCACACGAATCGCAAAAGAACCTTCGCGCGATTCGATATCCACTTACGTAGCCTCAACGCTCACTGCCGCACCTTCTCAACCGCCGACATCGACACCGCCTCCCACTGCCACGCCGATTCTCACTCCCAGTGCTACACCAACATTAACCCCCACAAGCGGCCCCAGCCCTACGGAAACGCCTCCGCAACTTCCGGAAGACGATCCGCGCTACGGCATTAACCTGGCGCAGCCTCATTACGTGGATAATTTTTCCTCCAGTCTCACGTGGGTTGGCCCCAATTTCGAGGGCGCCGTCAACGTGTGGGACGACGGTCGTATTCGGGCGACCGATCTTCTGGTCGACTCGAATATCTGGTGGAGCACGACCAGGCGTGAAATCGATGCCCTGAACGTCTATGCCGAAATCAGCGCAGAAATTGGGGCATGTCGAGGCAAGGACAGCTATGGATTTGCCGTGCGCGTAAGCGGGGAGCTTCGCAACAGCGGTTACACCCTCGAATTTTCATGTGACGGCTATTATCGGGCACGTAAATTTGTATCCGGCACGGTAAGTGTCATGATCGATTGGACGCCGTCCAATTTAATCCAAATGGGAGCCAACGCAGAGAACCAAATGGGGATCCTGGCACAGAACGAGATGTTGTACTTGGCTGCCAATGGCGAAATCATCGACGAGTTTGAAGACTTCGATTATCACGCAGGCACATATGGAATTTTCGCCAGCGCCATCGAAACCCCCGGCATTACAGTTTATTTCGATGATTTCAGACTATGGCTGGTCAAGCCATAGCAGCAATCGCCGTCAAACGCCTTCTCCCTTTTCCGGCCACACGCAAAGTGTTGTATCCTCTATAATAGGCCATTCAAGCAAATCTGATATCACAGATTTCAACCTGCTTTTTACGACGACGGATTACTTGCGTTCAATGTTGGAGTATCCTCTCGGAGGCCATCAATTTTGTACAGTTTGAACCTGGACAGCAATTACTTACAATCTAGACACCGCTTGGTGTTCGTTGGTCTCACCTCGAAGTCGCTGGCCACGTGCTTAATATCCCTCGTGCTGTGGGGTTGTGCAGCGCGCCAAACACCGTCCACTTCGAACCCAATGCCAGCGCAACCTACCCCATCAGCTACTTTTGATTTCCCTACTCTCATTCCAACCAACACCTCGACGAGCGCAGCCACATCCTCACCCACTCCCACGTCACCACTCGATATTGGCGAACAGCTGTTTCGTGCGACTTTCGAATCGAGTCAATCGTGGGATTTGCGAGAGACGGACCGTGGTGGTTCAAGCATTTATGACGGCCAGCTTAACTTAGCTGTGCGACAGCCAAATGCCTTTTTCTTCATCCGCACACCCGCCCCGGAGCAGGATGACTTTTACTTCGAAGTAAATTTGCGCAGCGAGGTCTGTGAGGATGGCGATGAATATGGCATTATGTTTCGGCTAGGCCGGCTTTACGACCATTACCGCTTTGCTTTGACCTGCGAAGGTCTTGCGCGTGTGTCACGCGTGATCCAAGAGCAGGAGGTTGTATTGATTCCGCCGACAGAGACATATGCAGTGTTTCCAGGCCTAAGAGTTGAAAATCACCTCGCTATTTGGGCTTCAGGTACACAGTTTCGCTTTTTCATAAACGATCTTGAAGTATTTTCAATCCAAGACAAAGAATTAGATTCGGGTGGTTTTGGATTATTCGTACGCTCGAGACACAGCCAGCAAACCACGGTCTCCTTCGATGACGTAGCGCTGCATGAGATCCAACTCACGCCGACGGCTACGGAGTACCCGGCAACTGTAACGGCACCTTAGGGAAACCATGACCCATAAAAGACCCTTTCGGAATCGACTAAACGACCTGGAGCCAAAAGAGTGGCTTAAATTTCAAAAATCCTGGTTTACCCACAAACCACCTCCGCGTCGAAAAGATGTCTTGCAGCATCCGGCAAAATTTCCAGAAACTCTCGCACAGGAATTTATCGAATTTTTCACCAAGCGAGGTGAGACGGTTCTCGACCCGATGGTTGGAACGGGATCGACGCTCGTCGCCTGCCTGCGTTCAGGTCGCAACAGTATTGGCATTGAATTGAATCCGACCTATGCCAAGATTGCCCGCAAGAGCGTAGCTATCGAGCAAGAATTGCTGGGTAAGGGTGCGCTGGACTTGCGCGCCGATGTGATTACCGGAGACGCCGCCTCCATTCCGGATTTCGATTTACCGAGCATTGATTACGTACTGACTTCACCGCCTTATTGGAACATGCTTCACGCTCGTGGTGCGGAAACCCAACAAAAACGGCGCACATCTTCCAACCTCGACGTCGTCTACTCTGAAGATCCTGCCGACGTTGGCAATATCGAAGACTACGACCACTTTTTAGACGCCCTCGTATCGATTTACGCCAAACTGAAACCCTTTCTCCGGCCGCGGGCGTACTTGACGATTATCGTCAAGAACGTAAAAAAAGGCGGACGGATTTTTCCTCTGGCCTGGGATCTGGCGCGACGACTTGGGACACTTTACACACTAAAAGACGAGAAGATTTGGTGCCAGGACGATATCCGCCTCGCACCCTACGGTCTTGGGAACGCATGGGTTAGCAACACGTTCCACCATTACTGCCTGCAATTCCGACATGAACCCAAACCCGAATCCAAATAATCCGATCCCCAGAATATTGGCTTCGGAAACAAAGCGACGCCGCTTGAGGGAAATCAGACTGCCGCTCGATGCAAGGTGGAGTCGCCGCCCCATCTATCAACATGCACATCGACAACCCGATGCGGGATCTCACACGAAATCAGTCAGCGTCTCAGTCGTTCAAGACGAAATCATCAATCAAATATGCCGGACTGCGTCGGATGCACGAGCTCTTGCGCTTTATACGCCAGAGTTAGGGTATTATCCGAATATGACCCCCACATTTGCATCCGCAGGGCTCTCCGGGTATCCTTGACGAAAAGATTACGATTCCGAATTTGAATTGGAAGTTAGATATGTATATTGCCATTGAAGGTATTATCGGTGTGGGAAAGACCTCCCTGGCTCGTCTGCTGCAGCCGGTGTTCGATGCGGAATTGCTATTGGAAGCGTTCGATGAAAATCCATTCCTTGCAGATTTTTACAGCGACCGAGATCGCTATGCTTTTCAAACACAGATATTCTTCCTGCTCAGCCGTTATCGTCAGCAACAATCGTTCATATCAGACACTCCGAGTGAGCGAAATTTAATCGCAGACTACTGTTATGAAAAGGATATGCTTTTCGCTCAATTAACTCTGGTCAACGATGAATTCACCACGTATCGACTCGTCTATGATGCCCTGGTCGAGCGAATTGTGCCGCCCGACCTAATCGTCTATCTAAAGGCAAAGCCCGAAATTGCAATGCAGCGCATCGCCATGCGTGATCGCAGCTACGAACGACAAATGGATATTAAGTATCTCGAAGCGCTTTATGAGGCCTACGAAACTTATTTCACGAATTTTGGTGACGTTCCAGTTCTGACTATTGATACCAACTCATTAAATTACATCCTTTTCCCCGAGGATCTTTCCTTCATTACGAAACGTATTCAAACAGCGCTGGGTATCCCTCCCTTCCAGCCGGAATTACCTCTTGATGGAGGCTAGTTACCTTGGAAGTAACCCGAGATAAATTGATTGAGTTGGCCGAGATAGAGACAAAACGTCGTGCAGAACAAAGTGGACTCGTTTCGAGTTATCTGATTGGATCGGTTGCTGCCGGAAATCCTGTCCTCGGTGAAACCGCAGATGTGGATTTAATTTTAATCCATGAGCATGAACCGAATGCACGGCGAGAAATTCAACGTTTATCCGAGAATATCCATTTAGACATCTACCACCATTCAAAGAATCGCTACATGCAGCCGCGAGAACTACGTATCGATCCATGGATTGGTCCTTCACTCAGCGCACCGGTATTTATCTACGATCCGCAACATTTTTTTGAGTGGGCGCAGGCTGGTGCCCGAGGACAATTCTTCCGCTCCGACCATGTCTATCACCGGGCGAACGCATTTTTTAAGCGCACTCGTCAGGCCATGTCTCTTCTATCGCTCTCCAATCGGTGGTTGAAGACGTACGCACGCATTGCCCTCGAGGCGGCCAACGCGGTCGTCACGCTTACCGCAAAGCCTGCCGCCGGCCGGCGTCTTGCAATCGAAATCGAACGCATCACAGAAGATGGGGGATATCCTGAAGTGTATCAGCAGTTCCTCCATCTGTTCGGTGGAGATGCGCTCAATACCACGCTCATTCCGCAATGGCTGTCCGCCTGGGGTTATGCCTTCGATACTGCGGCGACCCTGTCCAATGAGCCTGAACTCAATCCATGTCGGCGCATGTATTATTTACGTGGTTTTCAAGCCCTAGTAGACGCCGATAAACCAGAAGCCATTCTCTGGAAGTTATTGACGACCTGGGAACGTGCAATTCATACGTTGATAGAAGCTGACAAAGCGACACCCCATCAAGCGGATTGGGATTCAGTACTTCAACGACTACGACTTGGACCGTCATGCATGAAATCCCGTTTCGAAGAGCTCGAGCAATACTTGCATTCCGTCGAACACTTATTGAATTCATGGGCCGAACAAGCTGGCATTTGATTTTAAATCACAGGAGCAACGAGTGAAAAAATTCGTAGCCATAGCAGGAAACATCGGCGTTGGAAAATCAACCCTTGTCGGTCTGCTCTCAAAACGAATGAATTGGAAACCATTTTATGAACCCGAAGGCGAGAACCCTTACCTCGCAGACTTTTACCAGGACATGCGCGCTTGGGCATTTCCCTCTCAAATCTTCTTTCTTTCTCGGCGACTTCGAGATCAAAGGCAAATATTAAACCACCCCACATCTGTGATCCAGGATCGCACTGTATACGAGGATGCTGAAATCTTCGCCCGCAATCTTTTCCTGCAGGGGCAGATGACGGAACGAGACTATCTAACCTACTGCGAACTCTATCAAGTGCTTTGCGAATTCGTTCCTCCGCCCGATCTTGTTGTGTACCTTCGCGCTTCACTCGCCACTCTCACCAAACGAATCGCCAATCGAGGACGCAACTACGAAGCACGCATTCCGAAAGACTACCTCAGTCGTCTGAACGAGCTTTATGAAGACTGGATCAATCATTTTTCGCTGTGCCCCGTGCTTTCAATCCCTGCAGACGACCTCAATTACGTTGAAAACGGCGCGCATTTGGATTTGATCGTGTCCAAAATCAACAACAAACTCGCTGGAAAAGAGGAAGTTGTCTTTGGCGATGACGAGATTTAATCATTATCGCCACAACACAATCCATCCCTGGTATCCGCGTTGCTTGCTTCGCTCCTGTGAATCCTGTAAAATCAAATTGAGTCCATACGTGGAATCGGGCAATTGCATTGCCACTGCCAAGGGAGAGCCCGATGAACATCATCAAAGTCTCATCCGGGTCACGTACTTCAGCTGTCGCAGGCGCGATTGCAGGCGTCATTCGGGAGCATAACCGCGCAGAAGCTCAGGCGATCGGGGCTGGAGCTGTGAATCAAGCCATAAAGGCTATCGCCATTGCCAGGGGATATCTTCAAGAAGACGGCATTGATATAATTTGCATCCCGGAGTTCGTCTCTGTTGAAATTGACGGCAAAGAACGTACAGCAATAAAGCTGGTTATCGAGCCGCGTTAATGTCGTGAATTTCGTCAAGTCTGGAAACCACACCCGGGTATCCAGGCGGTTCTACCGAGAGAGCGTTCTCTTCGCTCGCATTCCCCCTGTCATTTCATAAATTCGGGTTACCCCGTACCAGCCTCAATCAATCACCGCTGCGAATTTTACCTGCGGCACAGTCTTTCCTGCTGGTTGGATTATCCTCTGTGGCGTTGAAGGGATGCGATGATGTTCGATCCCAAGAGAAATTCGTGCTACTTCGAAAGCTGCGGTAAATCTAACATTAGTGTTTCAAGCACCAAGCGTACGTTTCCGAAACGCTGGATCTGGTCGATGCCGTCCATCGTTTTACGCAGTGCATGAAATATTTGATCAGGGGTAAACTTCGATGCCAAACGCTCGATGTCTTCACTTCGATCAGGATTGTGGATGTCTGTCTCGGCACCCGATGTTTGAATAAGCATATCTCGCCAGAGGCTCCCCCAACAAATCAACACATCTTCAACCTGTTCACGTAAAATCTGTAGATTTTTTCCCCGTGTTATTTCATCAACGTATGCGAAGCGTAACGCACGATTTTGCCCCAACAAGCGGACGAAGTCATCCAAATGCTGAGTACGTTGCTCCAGCACGTCTGGATTTCCAAGCGCACGCAGCGCATATCCGGGCCGTCCCGTGCTTATACCCGCTAACAAACGAGCGCTTTCCTCGTTTTCACCTTTCTCCACCAAGGCTACCTGCAGTTCATCACGAGTTGGTGCACGCAAATTAAACAATTCACAACGGGAGACGATGGTGGGCAATAACGATTCCACCGAACGAGCTGTTAATAAGATCACGACCTGGGGTGATGGTTCCTCGAGAGTCTTCAACAAGGCATTCGCCGCACTTTCATGCGCTTCATGAAATCGGAGCAAAATGGCGATGCGCCACTTTGCTTCGTATGGAGTGAGCGCCAATTCATGCTGCAAGGTGCGGATTTGTCCCACCTTAATTACAGAAGCGCCCTCCTCCGCCTCAACGATGTGTGTATCGGGGAACGTTCCCACCTGGGTCAAACGGCATATACGGCACTCACCACACGCCGTGCCTGCCTGGGAAGCTTCCTGACAATTCAAGGCTTGCGCAAAACGCAAGGCGAGCGTTCGCTTGCCAATTGAATCCGGACCCGTGAATAAGTATGCGTGACGGACTTGTCTACTGGCGATGTGCTTCATTAACAGCCGCACTGCCCAATCATGTCCGATAATATCCCATGGCATACGGTCATTGTAGCCGACCTGCACTTGGGTTCACAAGGTCTGAACCCAAACAACATGCAGTCTCTATCGATCCCATCACAAAGTACTTAATGCACTCCAAATCTGCGACGTATCGAAGATGTTCAATGAATATTCTTGTGTACACTGGTCTGCATGAGGTATAAAACGATCATGCCAGGCGAAAATGCAGCATTTTATATCGGTCGTGTTCCCATACACGGAAGATTGATTTTGGCGCCCATAGACGGATACGGCGATTCACCCTTCCGTCTTCTTTGTCGCCAGTTCGGCTCTGCCATGAGCTACATCGCATTCATCAGCGCTCGGGAATTACTACAGGACCACCATCTTTTGAGAAAAGGTTTACAGTTTGATCCGCGAGAACGACCCGTAGCCATTCAGCTCTACGATAACGACATCGACCGGCTGCGCCAGGCGGCGTTACGCCTCCAAAGCTTGAGACCCGACATGATCGATATCAACATGGGCTGTTCGACCCGGCGTGTTTCACGGCGAGGGGCAGGGGCAGGTTTACTGCGCGACACACAAAAGATCGCCACCCTCATCGCAGACCTGAGTGCCACCCTGGACGTTCCGGTGACGGCCAAGATTCGACTTGGATGGGACGATCATCATCGCAACTACCTCGATGTTGCAAAAATCATCGAAGAAAATAACGGCGCCTTGATCGCCGTGCACGGCCGAACTCGCCAACAAGGATTCAAAGGAGAAGCCGATTGGGATGCAATTGCCGAGATCAAAGCAGCGCTATCCATTCCGGTAATCGGCAACGGGGATGTCAGGTCTCCCGAGGACATCCGTCGTTTCTTTACACACACCGCTTGCGATGCCGTCATGATCGGCCGAGCAGCCATTGGAAATCCCTGGATCTTCCAACGTCGGCACCGTCAAGAAGTATCCATGCAAGAATTGTCCACCGTTATTTACGCCCACTACGAAGGGATGATTAACGAGTACGGTGAGAAGCTCGGATTACTGCGCTTCAGGAAGCATCTTTGCCGCTACCTCAATTTTGCACCACACACTGATCAAATCCGAAAAGCCTTGTTAACCGCTGAGAATCATACAACCTTTCTCGAATTGCTTGTGCGGGCCGGACTCACTCGTCCACTGAAAGCCGATTCCCAATTTTATTTTAAGCGGCTCGGCCAGGCTAACTGAAGGTCGACGATTAACCGCAAATACCGCATACACGTTCGATGGCCGGTTTCTACACCGATAACGGAAAAACATTCGATAGGACCACAAAGAATTGTAGAAGGTATAATCGCATAAAGCCCACTTCGAGGTGATCAATGGGTGCTCATTCATACCGAAACCAGGTACAACGATTCTTTTCCAGAATACGAAAGAATCATGCACTTGAACATGCTACCGTCCATCTTCTCAGCCAACGATATCCGCATAAATCTCTGATCGGTCGTTCTGACAACAAGGGGTTTTTCATTCACGGTGATCTCTCGGCTGATACATTGCAGCATGTTGCGGACGAAGCACTGCTGCGGCTGCGAAATGGTGAAACCCAACTTGCAATTCATCCTAACTGCGGCACGAATCTCGTAACTTCGGCTCTACTTGCCGGACTCGCATCATTCTTTTCGCTTTTCGGCAGTAAAGACGATGATTGGCGGCAACGACTCGAACGGCTTCCATCCGCAATCATGCTCGCTCTCCTCGCACTCCTCGTTTCCCAACCCCTGGGAAATTACTTTCAAAGACGGTTTACGACGAATGCCGACCTCGGCTCGCTGGAAATTCTCTCCACTCGACGCATCGAACGCGGTTCATCTTCCTACTTGCGCGTCCTGACGAGTGATCAGCATGGGTGACCGTACACCTACCGTTTATCTCTTTTACGGCAACGACAAGTTCACGATAAACGAGACCATCGCATCCATGCGGTCGAAACTTGGCGACTCAACCACGGCAGACATGAATTTTCAGCGTTATATGGGCCCGGAGCTTGAGATAAGTGAGCTCATACAAAGTTGTACGAGTGTTCCCTTCATCGCCCACCGGCGTCTCACGATCGTCGATAAAGCCGAGCGTCTTCCGACCAATTCAAACTGGCAAACCCGGCTGCTCGAATTACTCGATACCTTACCGACAACCAGCGCTCTCGTTTTCATCGAAGATACTGAGTTCTACCGGGAGAAGAAGAAAAAACTCGAATCTTCTTCACCAATTTATCAATGGGCACAAAATCACCCGGAATCCTCATACGTTCAATCATTTTTCGTTCCGAGGGATGCAGCGTTCGTTTCCTGGATACAAAATCACTGCCAGCTGATGGGTGGAAAAATTGAACCGGCCGCCGCTCAACTTCTGTCCGACTGGGTCTCCGAAGACCCATTCCTGTCGATCGAAGAACTCGAAAAATTACTCGATTACGTCGACCGCAGTCGCCCTATTGAAGTCGAGGACGTTCAGCTTTTAACCCCCTACCGAGGACAGGAAGACATTTTTTCTATGGTCGATGCACTGGGACAGCGTCGCGGAAAACAAGCGCAGAAATATCTACACCTTTTGCTAGCTGAAGAGGATATTGGCTATGTATTTGCGATGATTGTGCGCCAATTCAGATTGCTTATTCTTGCACGTGAGGCGTTGGATGAAGGAGGTTCACTGAAACAAGCGCTTCCTAAAAACACACCGGATTTTGTGGTGACTAAAATTAGTGCACAAGCCAACAAATTCTCAACGCAGCTACTGGAACGGATCTACCACGAACTCCTCAATATCGATCTGGCGAGCAAGTTTGGCGGCCTCGATCTCGCCCTCTCACTCGATTCTTTCATGGCGAAATACTGCAGCTAGTCTTCGAAAGCGGTCATTTGTGTGCGTTATCGAATCCTGCTTCACCGGTATGTACCATCACGCTTCCTCGATTCCCAACCAGAAGTGATCTGGAAGGACGGAGGTACTTTTTTCGATGCGCACACCCGCAATGCGCTTGGCCGTTCCGTCCTCAATCGTGGTCGGATGAGAAACACATATTTCAGGCGTGGATCCGTACTTAGTTCGATAGTATGAAACGGCACGTTCGATACGCTGGTTCAAGTCGGTTTCACGATCGGCATCAAACCACAACATTCCGACCTTCATTTAAGCCCTCCAAATCGTCTTAACAAGACACACTATATCTTCGAATTCGTTGACGACTACCTGTCCATTCGAACCCCAGGTCAAACACGTTGGCCGCCCGTATAGATGGAAGTACGATTTTCCCCGTTCATACAAGTTCACCCACGCATACTCTGCATGAATTCAGCCTCGGATTGGGTATCGACCCACTCGAAAATACGCTGCTGCGGATCGGTTATTTCACCAGCGAGCGGACTGCGCAGCATCAACTCATCCCATATCACTTGATCATCGAGCGCCTGCGCCTCAAACGCTGTGCAGTCGAGAATCGAGATTTCACAGCGTGTCCGCGACAGGTAAAGAGCAAGAATCCTGCCAACAATCGCATGCAGTACCAGTGCAGCGAATGCTACAAAAAGCGCCAAACCCAATCCTGCCAACGGACTTCCGTCTGCAGCCACGCCGCTGCGTTCATATAAACCTGGCACCATCGAAGCAGTGGACAAGATGCACGCAATCACGATCGATCCCCGACATCCAAGCGGCAAGACATTGATGCCGGAGCCGGACGCCATCCGGAATTCGCAAGTTGAACGACGGTATCCAGATCTCGTACACTTAGATATGCCACATCTACATCACGCTGAACCGAGCTTGTGCTCAACCGAAATCTGCCGGTCTTGTTCCCTGAACCGCCGTTTATATTCTCAATCGGGACAGCCGAAACCAACCCACCTCGCTGCTGAGCACTGTGCACCGGCAGTGAGATACGATCTCTCGAGGCGCCGATGACGTGTACGCCGCTTTCGAATCCTTTCATCACGATCTCGTTCAAGGCTGCAACGACAGATCGATCGTCTTCCGCTGCCAGACCGGCAAAATCATCCACAAAGAGCACAAGATGCGGTTTGGAGATGCCATATTCCAAACGGCGCTGGACTTCGCGGACCAGCCAGTAGATGAGCTCCTTAGCAAAATCTCGATCCGTCGCCAAGTCAGTAAGCATATGGGGCAGGGCTTCGATCAATCCCAGCTCTCGTCCGCCGATATCGATCCCAAGAACGTTGAGCTGCGATCGTCGGCTCGTCAGGCACATGGATGCTAACAAAGTGCGTACCAACTCGGATTTACCGCAAGCGGCTTTACCATACACCATCAAGTGCCAGGTGCGCTGTTTATTCATATCAAGGATCAACGGCTTTCCAGAAGTCTGCATTCCGATAACGGCGTTCATACCCGAAATCTCATCGATGGCATGCATCAGGGGGAGCAAGCGCAATGCTTTCCTCCGGATGTGCGGCACTTCGATGGCTATCCCATCCCCACGTTCAGCCACTCGAATCCTTGTTGCTCCGATCGCATCCGCAACGGCTTCAGCGACTTGCTCAACATGCATGGCTCGCATTTCACCGGTTGGCTCCAGAAGATAACGAACCCATTGGTCCGTCACTTGTCCACCTTGAACTCTCGCCGGAATAGACATCGTTGTCAAAGCACGTTCAATTTGATTTGCCTGTCGATCGAGATAGGTCCGGTTTAAATATGCTTTTTCCATTTCCATTTTCCTTCTCCTCAGACGTTAAAAGATAGAACGCCTGTTCTACTCGTCCATCATAGCAGAACATATGTTCGCTTGTCAAGTACGATTTTTACCCGTCGATGAGAAGGTAAGAACCCGCCATGGAATCACACACATACGCCACCGCGGTCGACACCTATGCTACAATTCCGAACAGGAGATCGTTACGCCCGGATGGAAGAAACACGCCCCTCACCAATCGCCGGCACCTGGTATCCCGGCGACCCCAAGGTTTTGGCTGCGTCCGTCGATGAATTTCTGCACGCGGCCGATTGTGCACATATCGATGGGGACATCATTGGAATCATCACGCCCCACGCAGGACATCGTTATTCCGGATCCGTGGCCGCGCATGCTTTTTGCTGCCTCGAAGGCCTAGCGCTGGATGTCGTCGCCATCCTTTCGCCGCTTCACAATCCCCACCCCGCGAAAATTCTCACCTCCGCCCACACTGCATACGCAACCCCGCTGGGGTCGATCGAGATCGATATTGAAAGGTTGAACCAATTCGAGGTGGATCTAGAAACCAATTGGGGGATCGGCATCCAGCACGTCCTTCATGATCGTGAACATTCGCTAGAAATCGAACTCCCCTTCGCACAAAGGTGCTTCCCCGGCGGATTCAAATTGCTGCCCATCATGCTGCGCGATCAAAGCGAAGCCACAGCGAAGGCTGTCGGATCATCCCTGGCAAAAACACTCAGGGGCACGTCGTCCATCATCATCGGCAGCAGCGACCTGTCTCACTTTTATTCCCAGGAAATCGCCGAACGCCTCGATGGAGAAATCCTCTCCCGCCTGGGACAATTCGATCCCTCAGGCATCATCACCGCCGATGAAGAGGGTGTAGGATTTGCCTGCGGCCGCGGCGCCATCGCCGCTGCGCTGTGGGCGTCCCGGGATTTGGGCGCCGACAGCGTTGAAGTCGTTGATTACGCCACATCTGGCGCTGTAACCGATGATTATCATTCGGTCGTAGGCTACGGTGCTGCGGTAATTTACCGCAGTTCTAAACCATCCTGATGGCAACTTCAACAACGTATCTATAAAAAGCATGTCGCATACGAACCAAATGGATACCTCATGGAAAATCAAATCTGGCTCGATTTATTAAAACTTGGCGGCGTTGCCTTACTCGTCTTGGCGAATGGATTTTTCGTTGCGGCCGAGTTTGCGCTCGTTGGCGTCCGGCGCACACGCATCGCCGAACTCATCGATAAAGGCAGCGTCTCCGCCCAATGGGTGCAGAAGGCGATCGAAGAGCCCGATCGATTCATCGCCGCAACACAGCTCGGCATCACACTCGCCAGTCTGGGGTTGGGCTGGATCGGAGAACCTGCCCTCAGCAACTTGCTGCAACCGGTTATCGAATTATTTCCACCTGCCATCGAATCGGGAGTGTCTCACAGTCTTTCCGCCGTATTGGCCTTCTTGGTCATCACCTTTCTACACGTCGTCATCGGTGAACTCACGCCAAAGTCGATCGCCCTCCAAAATCCGGAACGCACTTCCCTCACCGTCGCCAGACCCACCATCTGGGCCGAGTGGATCTTCCGCCCGGTGATATGGCTGCTCAACGGGGCAGGCAATTTGCTCCTGCGCCTGCTGAAGATTCAACCCGCCTCGGGCCACGAACGCGTGCATTCCATCGAAGAATTAAAAATGCTGGTTTCAGACAGTGCGGGAATCGGTGTGGTCGAAGACGACGCCGAGGAAATGCTTTATGCTGTGTTTGACCTAGGGCATACCCTGGTGCGCTCCGTGATGGTGCCGCGCACCGAAATGATCGCTGTTCCTTCCAACTCCACCCTGGAGGACATCATCCAACTCTACTTGCAGCACTCGTTCACGAAACTTCCGGTCTACGGCAGAAACCTGGATCAGGTACTCGGCATCGTCCATCTCAATGATCTCTTGAGCGCCTTGTATGACAAATCGCAGCGCGTCAGTTCGACGCAGGACCTGATGCGGGAGGCGATCTTTATTCCGGAGACCGCCAGAGTAAGTGGGCTTTTGAGGCTTTTCCGTGACCGCCAGCAGCACATCGCCATCGTGCTCGACGAATACGGAGGCACGGCCGGAATCGTAACGCTCGAAGACTTACTGGAAGAAATCATCGGCGAAGTCGGCGATCCATTCGATACGCAGCCCGAAATCCAGAGTTTTCCCGATGGCTCCAGCCTCGTGGACGGCTTGATGCCCATCGAGGATTTCAACGAGCGCTTCAGCCTTTCCCTGGATGATCCCGATTACAACACCGTAGCGGGTTTCGTCATCGGCAAACTCGGACGCTTGGCGCAAGTCGGCGACGTCGTTAATACCGCAGGATTGCGTTTAGAAGTGGAAGCTATGGATGGGCTGCGGATCGCCCGTCTTTCGATCCGTAAAATTTCAGATACCCGCAGCCAATCGAAGCCTCCTCAAAAACCGGCTGATTGATGTCCATGTTTGTCGAAGTTGCCGTCAACCTACCTCCCGTCCGGGGCACCTTCGATTATCATCTCCCGCCTTCGCTGCGCGGACACGTGACCCCGGGCCATCTGGTCACCGCACCGTTCGGAAACCGCCGCGTTCAGGGCGTCGTCGTCCGTTTACTGAAGAAATCTTCGATTCCCGAAACCAAGCCGGTCGAAGCAGTGCTCGATCCCCTTCCCGTTCTAACGCAGCATCAATTGGCGTTGGCACGTTGGCTGAGTGAGCATACCGTATCTCCGCTGATTGAATGCATCACGTTGATGCTGCCTCCGGGATTGAGCCAGAAAGCCGATTCCCTGTATACGCTTCTCGATCAAGACGCTCAGGCCACTTCCACCATTCAAAATCGAGTGCTCGACCTGCTGCGCCGTAGAGGGCCATTGCGAGGCAGGCAGATGGCCCGCGCCCTTCCAAGACAGGCCTGGCGAGCCGCTGTCGAATCCCTGGTGCGCGATGGCGCGCTGGAACGGACCTCCGTCCTCGATCCCCCAAGAGTCGGAGCACGCAGAATTCGAACCGTTCGGCTGGCCGTAACGCCCGATGCTGCCAGGGCACACTTTGGAAACCTGGGGCGAGAAGCAAGCGAGGCGGCCCAACGGCGGGAAGCGATTCTCAAAATGCTCATCGACGAGGGCCAGCCGATCGAAGTCACATGGATTTATGCCGAACTCGGTGCGAAGTTGGCAGACCTGCGTTATTTGGAAGGGCGCGACCTTATCTCCTTCGGCGAGACCGAAATCTGGCGCGACCCGATCGAAGCGATCGATTTCGTTCCAACAAGTCCTCCCCCGCTCACGAGCGATCAAGCCGAGGTATGGGATACGTTACAAACCGCGCTTCATGCAGTTCCGTCCGATGTGAATCGGAATTTCTTGATCCACGGGGTCACGGGATCCGGAAAGACCGAATTGTATATGCGTGCGGTAGCCGAGACGCTTGCACTGGGTCGCCAGGCGATCGTACTGGTTCCTGAAATCGCCTTGACGCCCCAAACTGTGCGGCGTTTCCTCACACGCTTTCCAGGACAAGTCGGATTGATCCATTCGCAGCTGTCGGAAGGGGAGCGATACGACACCTGGCGCCGCGCTCGACAAGGCGCAATTCCCGTCATCATCGGCGCCCGCAGTGCACTCTTTACCCCGCTCCCGGACATCGGACTGATCGTTTTGGACGAGTCACATGACGAATCCTACAAACAATTTGGAAGAGGTCCGCTCTATCATGCCCGCGAAACGGCACTGGCTTATGCCGCCATACTCGATGCGACCTGTGTTCTCGGAAGCGCCACACCGGACGTGGTGACCACTTACCGCGCCTCGCAAGGATCGATCACGCGCCTTCAGCTGCCCAATCGAATCATGGGGCACCAGAAACGGATCGGCCAGCAAGCGTCTCGTTTGGGAATTACACCTTCGTACAAAAAAGCTGAGGGAGATGCCAGCTACATCGATCTTCCGCCCGTCAAGATCGTTGACATGCGTCAAGAATTACGCGCCGGAAATCGTTCGATCTTCAGTCGTGCCTTGCGGAAGTCTCTCGAAACGACGCTTGACGCCAGGCAGCAAGCAATTCTCTTTCTCAACCGCCGTGGCGCATCCACGTATGTATTTTGTCGCGACTGCGGCTGGGTTCTTCGCTGTCCCAAGTGTGAAACCAATCTCACCTTTCACACTGCCAACCGGCAGCTGATGTGCCATCACTGCGGATACACACGCAGCCTGCCCAAGAAGTGTCCGCAATGTGACAGTACGAGAATCAAACACTTTGGCACGGGCACACAGGGGATTCAAAGCGATTTGGAAGCTGCGTTCCCAGGCGTAAGAAGTATCCGTTGGGATCGAGATACAACCCGCACGAAAGGCGCCCATCAAGCCATCCTGGCCAAATTCGCAGAACATCAGGCGGATGTGTTGATTGGTACCCAAATGGTGGCAAAGGGACTCGATTTGCCGTTGGTCACTTTCGTCGGCGTGATATCCGCCGACACAGGACTCAATCTACCCGACTATCGCGCCGCAGAACGCACCTTTCAAATCCTCACCCAGGTCGCCGGAAGAGCCGGGCGCGGATTACTTGGTGGACATGCAATCCTGCAAACTTATCAACCTGAACACTACGTCATTCAGGCAGCCGCAAAGCACGATTACCGGGGATTTTACGAAGCAGAAATCCAACAACGAAAACGGTTGGGCTATCCACCGTATAAACGCCTGGCGCGCTTCACCATCACGGAATTATCGTCGTCATCCGCCGAAAAAGAAGCTCGTCGCCTCTCGATAATCATCCAAGAACGAATAGCCAGCATGGCGGTGCCTGCAGACATCATCGGCCCGGCGCCATGTTTTTTCCGCAAACTGCGAGGTGCATACTGCTGGCATTTCATCCTACGGGCGTCCGACCCGCTGCAGCTCATCCCGGAAGCCATCCCCGATCGTTGGAAGGTGGACATCGATCCAGTCTCGTTGCTCTAAAATCGGAGACGGATTACCTTCGCTCACATCCTGGGATTCGTCTTTTCGACCCAAATGGCGGATAGTAGACCACGAGAGACCCAAATCGCGTGGCCGTCTGCCAGCAACAAAAGCAGAGGCCAACCAACACTCTCCGTGTTAATCGTATTAAGCTTATCGAGCCGAGGGGATTTACATCAGAACGAGAGCGGGTGGACAAAGCTCGCACCACCCGGGAGGATGACGTCCAATGATAAAACTTATTGTCGACAGTACCTGTAACTTGCCCGAAGACATCATCAAGAAATACGATATTCGCGTTGCGCCCATTTCGATCCAATTCAAGACAGAAAGTTACGAGGAGGGCATAGAAATCGAGCAAAGCCTTTTCTATCAAAAGATCGAAGAAATGGGAATCATCCCCACAACTGCACAACCCACGCCTGCATGGTTTGCCAAGTTTTACCGCGAGCTGTCTGAAGCAGGACATACCATACTGGTGATCACCATTACATCAAAACACAGCGGCACGTACGATTCGGCGATCCTGGCCAAATCGATGGTGGAGGAAGCCCAGGTCGAAGTTTTTGATTCCCTAACGATTTCTCTCGGAACGGGTTTTATGGTTCTCGAGGCGGCCCGCGCCATCGAGGCGGGGAAAGACATGCAATCCATCATCTCCCGTCTGGAGCAGATCCGCTCACGCAGCACCTTGATGTTTACCCCGGCGACCCTCAAATATTTACAGATGAGTGGACGCGTGGGGCTTTTAAAAGGCGCCCTGGGATCATTGTTGGATCTCAAACCGATCATCATCTTGGAGGATGGCGAACTGGCGGTCAAAGAAAACGTGCGTACGCGCGGGAAGGCGATTAACCGCATTCTGGAATTGACCGAGCAGGCCGTCGGCACCAGCGACCCGGTAAACGTGGGCGTTTTCCATGCAAACGTTGAAGCAGAAGGTCAGGAATTCCTCGAAAAAGTTCGAGATCGATTCAACGTAAACGAAGTTCTCTTCGCCGATCTCGTCTCGTCGCTGGCCGTTCACGGTGGACCGGGAATCCTGGCGCTGACCGCTTATCGAGTCTAAGGAAAAACCAAAACGTCGTAAGCCGGCCGATTCGCAATCAGGCTTTCCCAACCCGGTGGAAGCGATCGTCCAGCACTGCTTGGCAATGGACTGTCCGCCTCCTCAGCTTCCTTCACACGCCGCAAGGATAAGCTCGGGGCTTTGATTCATATATGGTCCGAATAAAAGGATTGTTGTTCGAGTTGTGGAAGTGAGATTTACCTGGATGGCGGTGAATTAATCCCCGCTCGCCGTGAAATCGAGTACAACGATTACATTGTTACACGAGATTCGATACCGTGCTGATCGATAGCAGCCGCTGCCGAATTTATATCACCACGCCCGATTCCTGATAAAGGCGCTCGCGCACGATACTGACCTGTCTCCGCAGGCTGTCGTCTGTTTCGAGAAGATCTTCGATTTTTTCACACCCGTACATGACCGTCGTATGATCGCGACCCCCGAGAATCTCGCCAATTGCCGGAAGGGATGCCGACGTTTCCGTGCGCAGCAAATACATCACGACCTGTCGCGCAAGGGCGACATCGTGTGAACGGCCTCTTCCGAGCAATCGTTCTTCTTCGATGTGGAATTGATCGGCGACGCTTCGGATGATTTGATCCGCCGTTAAGCCATCTCCCCGAGGCAGCATGTCGGCAAGCGCTGTTTCAACCAGGCTGACGTCGAGCGGCGCCCCGCTGAGATCGGCGTACGCCAGAACTCTGGTCAGCGCACCTTCCAGTTCCCGGATGTTGGTTTGCACCCTGCGGGCGATCGCTTCGAGCAAAGATGGATCGATGAAGCGCTTGGCTCTCTCGGAATTAAAGCGCAGGATCGCCAATCTCGTCTCGTAGTCCGGCTGTTGAATGTCTGCGGTGAGGCCCCAATCGAAACGTGAACGCAATCGCTCCTCGAGCGTGACCAGGGCTTTCGGAGGGCGATCCGACGAAATCACGATTTGCTTGTCCTGACTGTGCAGCGTGTTGAAGGTGTGGAAGAATTCTTCCTGGGTCGATTCCTTCCCGGCGATGAACTGAATGTCATCGATCAGCAGGACATCAATTTTTCGGTATCTGCCGCGGAACAACTCTGTGGTGTGATTGCGGATGGCGTTGATCAGGTCGTTTGTGAAATCCTCGGAGGGGGCGTAGAGCACATTCAACCCGGCGGCGAGACAGGCATTCCCGACGGCGTGCAGCAGGTGCGTTTTCCCCAGACCGACTCCCCCATAGAGAAATAGTGGATTGTAGGCGCGTGCCGGACTCTCGGACACTGCCTGCGCCGCGGCATGAGCCAGTCGATTGCTCGTACCTACGACGAACGTCTCGAACGTATAGCGGCTGTTGAGATTGCAACTGGGTGCTTCTTTGCCGGAGATTTGTTCCTTCTTCATCCACAGGGGTGTGATTTCTTTTTCATCCACTTCGTCTTGCCAGACCACAAAGCGCACATCTACGGTTGCCCCCACCATTTTGGTAAGCACACGCTTGACGGTCGACAACAGACGCTCGTGCAGCCAATCGCGAGCATAAGCATTCTGCACGCCGATAACAAACGATCCGTCTTCAAAAGTTAGCAACTCTGCATCTCGTACCCAGGTGTCGAACGTCGCTCGCGGCATTTCCATCTGCAGTTCCCCGAGGGCAGCCTGCCAGAGTTGCTTCGCGTTCATACACGCCTCCAGTCGTTGTCGCGACACGATCTCGAGCCAATCGCATTAAATCACTGTATTGGATTTTTTTAACTTTCAATTATTCAGTTTTTCTGCGTGTTGGTGTTCAGCCGCCGAGGATGCGGCTGTGCGCCATTTGGGCAAGAACGATATACCCCAGGGTGCTCTCCTCCTCAGTACAGCCCACCTCTCACGTGGATGCATTCTAGCAAATCATGCGCTGCGATTCAATCAAAATACCCTTCTCCTCCCTAAAAAGATTTAAATCTTTAAGATCGGATAATGTTAAAGGAATAGGTAACTTTCAAAAATTAGCGGGGCTCTCGAAGGATTTCAGCAGCCAACGGATATACCCAATTTATGGGCATAGAACAACATCTAACCCCCACATCTGAGGTAATTTCGATACCGGATGAAACGCATTTATCCCTGGTTTGTAAAATCTTAAAATGTTAAATACATAATAAGCGAACCAAACTTCCAACGCTATGTGAAAAATCGCGGCTTCGTTGGTATCGGCAAACCCTGCAAACCAGGATCAACACCTGTCGGGCCACTTCGCTGACCTCCGATCTGGACAAACGTCAACCTCATTGGTCTTAGAACCCGCCAAAAGCCGCTTCGAGCGCTTCTCCTACTGAACGAACGGGAATGATTTCGATGCCCTGCGGCGGTTTCTCGCTCGCACGCACTCGCTTTGGAACGAGGATGCGTTTAAATCCAAGCTTCGCCGCCTCCTTAAGGCGCGCATCGAGTTGCGACACGGTTCGCAGTTCCCCGGATAAACCGATTTCACCGATCAGCGCCAGATTTGCCGGAAGGGCGGCATCCCGAATCGAGGAGGCCACCGCCGCTGCCACCGCCAAATCCGCCGCCGGTTCTTGCACGCGCAGCCCACCGACAACGTTTACAAACACATCCTGATCCGCGAGTTTCAAGCCGACCCTGCGCGACAACACCGCAATCGTCAATAATAGCCGGTTGTAATCGACGCCGTTTGCCGTCCGCCTCGGATGGCCAAAGGACGTTGCACTCGTAAGTCCTTGGATCTCGACAATCAGCGGGCGAGTGCCCTCCATGGTAACGACGATGGCAGAACCGGGAGCGTTGACCATTCGTTCCGCCAAAAAGACCTCCGATGGATTTTCGACCTCCACCATCCCTCCCGCTTGCATCTCGAACACTCCCACTTCCGTCGTGGCGCCGAAGCGATTCTTAACGGAACGCAGCAAGCGGTAGGCATGGAAAGAATCCCCCTCCAGGTAGAGTACGGTATCTACGATATGTTCGAGAACCTTGGGACCAGCAATTGACCCTTCCTTCGTGACGTGCCCAACAATGAAGGTCGCAACATCGCACGCTTTGGCGAGCGCATGCAGCCTCGAGGCACACTCGCGTACCTGAGAGAGGGAACCTGCGCTGGAAGATATGTCCGAACTGTAAATCGACTGAATCGAATCCACCACGACAAGAAGCGGAGCCAGCGCTTCGATATGCGCCATGATGGCTTCGAGATTGGTTTCCGTCAGGAGGTAAAAATCTTCCGGCACCCCCTTCTGTGGAAGCACCCGGGATACGCGACCCTTAACTTGTCGGGCAGATTCCTCCCCCGATACATACAACACCTTTCCGTTCGCAGCGGTAAGAGCCGCGGCCTGCAGCAAGAGCGTCGACTTGCCAATTCCCGGCTCTCCACCGATCAATACCACGGAACCCGGGATGATGCCGCCTCCCAGAACACGGGAAAATTCACTCATCACAAGTGGAACACGATCGTCCTGTTTGCCATCGATTTCCGCCAGACGGCGCGGCAAAGAACCAGCGCCAATATTGCCTGATTTCCCGGCGGCTTTTTTCGGCGCTAAGACCTCCTCGACCATGCTGTTCCAGCTGTTACACTGCGGACATCGTCCCATCGGTTTGATGGAAATTCTTCCACACTGCTGACAAACATATTGCGTTTTTGATTTCGCCACGCCGCCTCCTCCCAAGGATTATAACGCCTGGCGGAACATCTACAGATATCCCCCGTCAGATTTGCTTATCGGGTTTTAAGAACGAACGGAGTGGGGTCTCTCCCACTCCGTTGAGCAAACAAACCTGCTGCCCATGATTTACACTTGCGGTTACCCCGCCGGTACGGCTTCCTCGGCCTGATCCTCCGGTTCGGACTTCTTCGTTCGCAAGACGACTTCGCCTTCATTGGCGTCGATCAGGATGATGTCGCCTGGTTGGAACCGATCGGATAGCAAGGCGTCGGAGAGTTTGTCTTCAACCTCACTTTGGATGACACGCTTCAGCGGGCGAGCCCCCATTTCCGGATCGTATCCCAAATCCGCCATAAGATCTCGACCTTCGCTGGTGACCTCCAGGGTCATGTCGTGCTCGATGAGCCGCTTGGCGACCTTGGCAAGTTCCAAATCCACAATCGTAACGATCTGCTCTTTGGTGAGGGCATGGAACACGATGATCGCATCCACACGATTGATGAATTCGGGGCGGAATACTTTCTTCAACGCTTCGAGCAGCTTCTTGCGCATTTCGTCATACGCCAAGCGTTCTTCCACTTCCTCATCGCGTGGCAAATCAAAGCCGAGGGACGTCTGCCGACGGATCATCTCTGCGCCGACGTTCGAGGTCATGACGATGATTGTGTTGCGGAAATCGACTTTATGACCTCGCGCATCTGAGAGATGTCCCTCTTCCATGATTTGCAGCAACATGTTGTGCGCTTCCGGATGGGCCTTTTCGACTTCATCAAAGACCACGATGGAATATGGGCGTCGTCGAATAGCTTCCGTCAGCTGACCGGCATCATCATAGCCGACGTATCCAGGCGGAGCACCGACGAGCCGGCTGACGCTGTGCCGTTCCATGAACTCCGACATGTCGATTTGGATCAAGGCATCCTCGGTGCCAAAAATGAATTCGGCGAGCGCCTTGGTCAATTCGGTCTTCCCCACACCCGTCGGTCCCAGAAACACGAAGGAACCAATCGGGCGCTTCGGATCCTTCAAACCAGCCCGGGCGCGACGGACAGCCTTGGATATCACCTGAATGGCATCGTCCTGCCCCACGATGCGCCTGTGGAGCATATCTTCCATCTTCAATAAATGCTCCGACTCTTCCTCCGCCATCTGCATCACGGGTATGCCGGTCCACATTGCAACGACTTCAGCAACATCTTCTTCCGTCACCTGAGGTCCATCGTTGGCGTGATCCCAGGCATCGCGCAGTTCATCCAACTTTTCCTCGAGTTCGGCTTGTCGCTCGACCAACGCTTCTGCGTCTTCGAAACGCGCTTCGTCCATTGCCTGTAAATGCGATGCGCGCGTGTTGCGTAGTTCGGTGATTGTCTCTTTCAGGGATACTGCTTCCGGGCTCTTATACATGCGTACGCGTGAAGCGGCCTCATCGATCAAATCAATGGCTTTGTCGGGAAGAAACCGATCCGTTACGTACCGGGAAGAAAGGTGGACCGCAGCTTTAAGCGCCTCGTCTGAGATGCCCAGCTTGTGGTGCTCTTCGTAAGGTCGCCGTACGCCTCGCAGAATGTCGATTGTCTCCTCGATTGATGGTTCCTCGACCATAACGGGTTGGAAACGCCGCTCCAGCGCTGCATCGTTCTCGATATTCTTGCGATATTCGTCGAGCGTCGTTGCGCCAATGACTTGCAGTTCCCCGCGTGCCAGCGCCGGCTTGAGGATGTTGGCTGCGTCCACCGAGGATCCGGCCGATCCGGCGCCCACGAGCATATGCACTTCGTCGATGAAAAGAATCGAGTCGGACGACTTGAGCTCATCAATCACACGTTTGAGCCGCTCTTCGAACTGCCCGCGATACATCGTTCCGGCGACCAGAGAACCCACGTCCAATTGCAGCACGCGCTTCCCCAACAGGGGTCCCGGCGTTTCCCCCGCGACGATACGCTGCGCCAGGCCCTCAATAATCGCCGTCTTGCCGACACCCGGTTCCCCGATCAGTGCCGGATTGTTCTTGGTTCTACGGGCGAGAATCTGGATAACGCGCTCGATTTCCTGTTCACGTCCCACCACGGGGTCCAGCTTCTTCTCTTCCGCCAATGTGGTTAAATCGGTGGCCAATTGGTCGACGAGCGGAGTTTTTTCGCGTTTTTCCTTCCGCTCCGTCTGTGAAGACCGCGTCACCCTGCGACTTGGAGCTTCCTGTAAAAGCCGTCGTGTTTGCCGCCGAATCTGCTCTGGGGTGACGCCCAGGCGGCGGAGTACATCGAGGCCTACGCCTTCCTTTTGGCGTACCAAGCCCAGCAGAAGATGCTCGGTCCCGATGTAATGATGTCCCATACGGCGAGCTTCTTCGATCGCAATCTGCAATACCTGCTCCGTACCGGGAGCCAACTCGATCCGTCCACCCTTATGGCGACCGATGCCCATCAGACGTTCTACAACTTCCTTGACCCGAGCTGGTTCCAGGCCCAGTTCACGCAACACTCGACCCGCAACCCCACCCTCCTCGCGAATCAAACCAAGAAGAAGGTGTTCGGTGCCGATGTAGTTATGATGCATCCTCTCAGCTTCCTCATGTGCCAAGCTGAGAACTCTACGGGCTCGTTGTGTAAAACGCTCCATTTTATCTTTATCGGTCACGACCCAGTCCTCCGAATAAACCTCCGAAACCAGCGTTTACTTCTCCTCATTTTACCAAAATATCCTATCACACCTGCTCGATTAGGAAATAATTCCCTGCTAAACAAACGGCCGGGTTCCTTGTTCAGGCACCCGGCCGGATGATTACTCCACATCGACCTCATCTCCCTGGGGATCATCGGACGGTGGATCACCACCCGTATCTGCGTCCTGCAGTTCGACTGAAGGTGGTTGTGCGTCTTCAGCCTCGGGTTCGCTATCCGCCGCAGGCTTCTCCGCCTCGGCTTTGTCCGATTCGACTTGCATTTCGCTTTCCGCCTGCGCTTCTACCACGTCGCTTGTTTCGGCACCTTCGTCTTCAGCAGGCGTCTCTTGCGCGACTTCCATCTCTGATGTTTCGGCGTCGGGCGTCTCAACGATTGCCGCTTCAGCCGCGCTCACTTCGGAATCCTCGTCTGCGTCGGCCTCTTCCTCGGCAGCGGGTATATCCTCGGCTGCCGCTTCCAACGCTGCGTCAAAATCCTCCACCACCTCAACTTGCGCTTCCCCTTCCGAGTCTTGGGTTTGCATTTCCTGCATCGCCACGCGCCAGTCTTGTTCCGAATATTCGGCGGAGGTGACTCGCTTTAGGCTCAACCCGATCCGTCTGCGGTTGTTATCGATTTTGATGATGCGCAGAGTGACAACCTGTCCCTCCTGCACCACTTCGCGCGGGTGTTCAACGCGGTGATCGATCAACTCCGATACGTGGATCAGTCCCTCAATATCGTAGTCGTCCGTCCCAGACAACGAGGCGAAGGCGCCAAAATCGGTCAGTTTGGTAATGATGCCCTCCACCAATTGTCCTTCTTCAAAGCTCTCAACGACCCGATCCCACGGATTCGATTCGAGCTCTCGGATCGAGAGGCTAATACGTTTCCGCTCTTTATCCACACCGAGAACTTTCACATCAACTTTCTGCCCTACCTTGAGCACCTCCCGAGGGTGAGAGACCCGCTTCCAAGTGATTTCGGAAAGGTGCACCAGACCGTCCGCGCCGCCAATGTCCACAAAGGCACCGAAGTCGGCCAAGCTGATGACGTGGCCCGTACGGACTTCACCGATTTCCAATTCATCGATGAGGCGTTCTTTCAACGCATCGCGCGCTTCTCGAGTCGCTGCGCGCTCGGACATGATCAAACGATTGCGGCTTCTGTCGACTTCGATCACCTTGGCGATCAGGGGTTCGTCGACCATCTTTCCCCAACGTTGATCCGGGGTATTGCCATGTGCTCGTCGTCGTCTGGAAAGACTTACCTGGGAAGCGGGAATGAAACCTCGCACGTTCCCCAGTTTAATGATCAATCCGCCCTTGTTGTAGCCAGCAACCGTGCCTTCATACAGATCCTGGCTCTTGAGAAGAGATTCCGCCGTCTGCCAATCTCGTTCTTCGCGAGCCTTGGACATTGAAAGAATCAATTGCCCATCGCGCCCGCCCGATCGCAGTATATAGACATCCACCTGCTGACCGACCGCCATTTCGCTGCGCTGCTCATCCGTCAGGCGTTCGAGCTCCCTAGAGGAAATGACCCCCTCGGATTTGGCACCGATATCCACCAACACATCCGTTTCCGTAACGCGCGCGATCGTACCAACACGAATCTCCCCGCGGCGAGGCATCTCCAAATCATAAGATTCCTCCTCGAGCAGCACGTCCATCGGATGCGTTTCTATCTCGGAATCATTAACACCTTCATCGTCACGATCCTGGTTGGAGGGTTGAGACTCGTCTTCTGCGGATTTCTCGGCGGATGTATCTCCGGTCTCCTCTTTTACCTCCTCCACCTCGGATTCGCTTGCTTCGAGGGTATTCATCGGCGCCTGTTGCGACTCTTCAGTTGTCTCCAGGGAAGGTGGCTCGGCGCCAACGGGCTCTTGATCTTGGCTCATAAAATTCGGCTTTCTCCGTTTTCTAAAGTTATGGAGGCATTATAAAGGCGAAGAGCGCTCTTGACAACCTCTGTTGGATTCTAGGAGTTCGATTGCGGTATAATCCGGCCGGAGATCGTAAAATGTCTTCTGTATACCCTTTCACCGCCATCGTTGGCCAACATCGCATGCTGCGTTCGCTGATTCTCAACGCCGTCAATCCGCGCATCGGCGGCGTTTTAATCCGTGGTGAACGGGGCACGGGCAAGTCCACCGCGGCGCGCGCACTCGCCGCCTTGCTGCCCGTTGTTAAAGTCGTCAGCGGATGTCGTTTTGGGTGCGATCCGGATCGCCCCACAACCTGGTGTACGGAATGTAGG
>Ga0315534_1000138_pt1 | contig 43326 bp, 43 predicted proteins | sample SalMarSW160240MG_FD_203094 | JGI IMG/M metagenome (GOLD analysis project Ga0315534, IMG submission 203094) | Salt marsh sediment microbial communities from the Plum Island Ecosystem LTER, Massachusetts, United States - Salt Marsh Sediment SW1602-40 ... | reverse complement strand
CCATCATTATCTTCAGGACGGTAGGTCTCCCTTGGGTTATTTGCTGTATTCGGCTGCGTCACATAGGAATCATTGGCATCTACATTCAATCCCGGAAGGATATAAAATGTTGTACTATTAACCAGTTCATAGACATAGGGGTCGTAATCATAGCGTGAAAGGAGGTACCACATCAGGTAGAGTGAACAGGTTATACCGTTTACTTCATTCCCGTGGATTGCACCGTCGACCCACATGGCTGGTTTCGAAGCATGATCACCGGTGGATTTGGCAGTGATGGTAATCAGGTACTGATCCCTTCCCATCCTGCTTTTTCCAATACTTTCAATGTCAGAAAGATGTGGATATTTCTTCTGGATATCATGCATTATCCCGGTCCATTCATCAAAGGAATAGTATCGTTTCCAGCTGATCGGAAAATCAAGCTCCCCGTGATAGCCGCCCGGACTTTCCTGCTTTTTATCCTGTGCGAAGAGGGGCATACTCATCAGAAAGGCAAGAACGATCAGCACGTTATAAACAACCTTTTTTTGAAAATATGTTCGTTTTTTCATGGTTTGCCCTCCTGTTAATAGATTATTGATTTAACCTTTGTACCGCCTTTCTGGGATGACAGGATCACCTGTAAAGGGACATCCCCTTCAACGGCAATTACCCATTTCACCACCCGTCCGGGTCCGGTCTGTTTTTCTCCGGGCTGGTCATAACTTACACGTTGTCTCATGTACCGGTACATCATGGGTGAGTAGGGTGTAATGCTTCTTTGTCGGGCTTGACTGGTGGAGGATTGCTCCCTCCTGGGTCTGTATCCCGGGATTCTCATTTTCCCTTCCAGCACTCCCAATTTTTGATAAGGTGTACCCTGAAGAAAGGTTATTTTATCACGATCGCCCGTCAGCCAGATCACATCAGGCCGGTTGCCTGCCAGCTCCGCTCCCTGGCCAATATGTGTTGCCAGTTTACCCTGGTTCTCAACATTAACCGTAACCTCAACCACCTTATATTTACCAGTTCCACTACCTTTCTTGACAACAACATTATCTTCATTACCTGAAGCGGTAGCCATCTGAGCTTTATTGGTAGTGTAAAGGACTTTCGCTGTTGCATCCGTAATCTCTACCTCCGGGAGCAGGGTAGCCCGGAATAATTCGAACTGCCAGTGTTTTTCACATACATTGATCAAGGGTGTTCCCGGAAAGGCATTGTTCGTTCCAACGGGTGATTTCCATCCGCCAATCTCTCCCTCACCCAATTCGGGATGATTAAAGGTTTTCCAATCGATAAAATAATCTCCTCCGTAATGTTCGTCCTGATAGTTCAGCAGTTCTCTGTTCCGGTTCAAATAAGCATCGTCCCCTTCAAATTGAGGAAAACCATCGATATCATTCATGGGATTCCATAGTTCAGTAGTCACGGAATAAAGACCATATTGCATATACATCCAGTCGGATGCCATTCCGTAGTTGTATCGCTGATCCCTCTCCTCATTATAGCTAACTCTCCATCCACGAGGCAATTCATACCCCCGCTGTTTTGCATATTTGTTGGCTGAAGTCTTTTGCAGCTCTTCCTTATAATGAGCCAGTGAATCCGGATACAACCAGGCTTTGGGCACTTCCTGCCCAAGAATTTCAAGGTACTTTCTCCCCATGATCATGTCCATTACAGCCACATCTTTGGGGTGCAGATTTTGGTGGGGTGAGGTACCCAGAGGCCTGTAAGTAAAACCACCGGATGTATGATAATACTGTCCCATAAGGATGTTGGTGTGGTTTGTGAAAAACTCCGCGATTGCATGTGCTTCAGGTGATGAGGTAGGGTATTTGCCGCTACCACCTTGCATGCCATCCTCCCTGAACCACACTTCCGGGAAATTCCGGTTTACATCGATACCCCTCTCTGAATCTTCTCCCCGCTTACCATCCTTATCGTTGTCCTTATCTTCGGTTATCACGGAATACCTTTCTTTCGTTGTTTTTTCATTATTACCGAGTCTTACCATTAACCTCGGATCCACGTCATCTTTCACATACCTGCCGTTAGGATCTTTATACCGGAATTGTGTGTAATAACCATCATTGTTCAGGTCATCCGGTCCATCCTCATTGATCTTTCCATCCCCATCATTGTCTATTTTCTCGCTGTTTTGCCGCTGGGCAATTCCCACTTCCACACTATTATAGACACCATCCGGATTAACGACCGGGCAGATGTAGAACACTTTCCTGTCAATAAGTTCCTTTATTTGAGGGTCTTCTTCATAACCGGCAACCAGCTTATCAATGATGTAAAGACAAACTTCCGTTCCTGTATATTCATTTCCATGCATGCTGGCACAGATCCATTGTCCTGGTTTCCCCTGGTGCGGTTTCATGGCTGGAACATTTTTAACCCCCTCTTTCCTTATATTCCGCAAATCAATATGCCCGTCGAGGGTGGTTCCTGTCTGCAAATTGGTAATGACCAGCACATAAATCGCCCGGTCAAAATTGCTTTTACCAATTTCAATTAATTCCGTAATGGAAGGATACGCTTTTGCAATATCCTTCAGGTACTTCACAGTGCCCGTATATCCGTGGTACTTATCAAAGGATATGGGTACTTTTTGACCTGAGCAAACATTGGACTGGCCTGTACCATACAGAAGGAACAGTCCAATGAGCATTAATAGCTTCAAATGACGACTTCCCATAATTAAACTCTCCCTGAATTTTAAAAGTTAGAAATGACTCTGAGTTACTGAAGGCAAAAGGTTAAAAGTAACAATTATTTTAGTGCCGGAATATGATGAAGAACATATGCCTGTAATTCGTTGCCCGAATTCCGTATAGCGGTTCCTTTGGAAAAATCGAGCGACGAAAAGGTTTTCTTAAAGAATTTTAATATCAAAACCGACACACGAAAATTCTGGTTCGGGGTACGACTTAAGTTCGTGCCCCGAATAAAAAGACCATTAAAACATATATATTTGTTCTATGGAAAGAAAAAGTGAGATCTACTGCACAAACCGATCTGAGTGGCGCAAGTGGCTTACAAAAAATCATAATAAGGAGAAAGAGGTCTGGTTGATCTATTATAAGAAACACACCGGCAAACCAAGAGTTTCCTACGACGATGCCGTTGAAGAAGCCATCTGCTTCGGATGGATTGACAGCACCATCCAGCGAATGGATGACGAGAGATACAGGCAAAGATACACACCCAGGAACAGGGATAGTAAATGGTCAGCACACAATGTCAGAAGGGCAAACAAGATGATCCGTGAAGGAAAAATGATGAAAGAAGGTCTGTCGCTCTTCGAAGAATGGAAAGCACGTAATAAGGACCCGGTGTCCCGAGCCCCCACACAGGAAGAGCAGGTCCCCCCGGATGACCTGCTCAGGGCACTGAAAAAGAATAAAAAGGCAATGGATCATTTTAGTAAAATGGCTCCCTCACACAAAAGGAATTACTTCCTGTGGATCAACGATGCAAAAAAAGAGGAAACAAGAAACCGTAGAATTGACAAAGCAGTTGTGATGCTTGAAAAGAACATTAAATCGTTTATGTAACTTAATCCATGGTGCTATTCACTTAGAGTATGATGAAGAAACAATGGTATGAGGAACTTTTTCAGAACTACGCTGAAAATTATGATAAGGAACCGTTTACAAAAGGGACAACCGGTGAAGTTGATTTTATTGAACAAGAGATAAACTTTAACCGGGATCTGAAGATTCTGGATATTGGCTGCGGAACCGGCAGACATGCTGTTGAACTGGCAAAAAGAGGCTATACAGTAACGGGAGTGGATCTGGCAGAATCACAGTTAGCCAGGGCAAGGGAGAAAGCTGAAATGGAAAACGTACGTGTGAATTTTCAGCGGGCTGATGCAAGAAACCTTGCCTTTTCTGATGAGTTTGACCTTGTAATCATGATCTGTGAAGGGGGCTTCTCCCTCATGGAGACGGATGAAATGAACTACGCCATCCTGAAGAACGCATACACCGCTCTCAAAAAAGGAGGAAAACTGATTCTTACCTGCCTGAATGCCCTGTTCCCTCTCTTCCATTCGGTAAAGGAGTTCATGGAAAAAAACGACCAGAAATCAAGAAGTAACACCTTTGACCTGATGACCCTGCGTGATACTTCAACCGTTGAAATCACCGATGATGCAGGCATTGTAAGAAAATTGAAATGCAACGAACGATATTTTGTCCCTTCAGAAATAACCTGGTACCTCAAATCCCTGCATTTTAAAAAAATCGGGATTTTTGGATGCAAACTGGGGAATTTCAGCAGAGAAGAGGCCCTTACAACGGAAGATTTCGAGATGCTTGTTGTGGTGGAGAAAAGTTGACAGGAAGGGGATTGGTGAGTATAATGAGGAGAGAAGTGAGTGGTGAGGTGGAACAGTTATATGGTATGCCAAATGAAATTTAGAACCTGGTTATCAAAAATGAAAAAAGTACTCCTCTGGAGTTTAGTAATTGTTGCTTTATGGTTGCTATACATGGTTATAAACCTCAAACCAGTTAATAAACCTTTATCTCCACAAATAACTTTTTTGCAAAATCAGCCAGTGGTCGATGGTCTTCTGGATGAGAGCCTGAAAGAAATATTGCCCATACGAAAATATAACTTCAGATTTAATATTAACTTTCTAAAAGGATCGGCAGGTTCAAATTACCGCATTGCATATGGAACCAATTTTATTTATCTCTACCTTGAAGCCAGCGCAGATAGTCTTATTTGCCGTGACAGGGGCTATCAGAATGGCGACGGTTTCATTCTTACCATTTCGAATAGGATACCGGGTAAGAATAAAACGGATGAACATTATGTGATGGGATTTTCATCTCAATACGAACCGAATCAGGAGTGGGCAAAAAAAGTTCTATGGAACTACAATGGAAATGTTATGCTCTACAGACTGCCGGAGGATGTTCTTTTTGAATACCAGGCAAAAGATGGCAGGATTGGATTTGAAGTTGTTATCCCATGGCCGATTATTTACCCCTATCACCCATTTTTATCAGGGGATATTGGTTTTAACCTCTGGTTTGTAAAAGCACATCCTGGTAAACGTTTCCCGAATGTACAGGGTGTTGCCTTTGAGTTCCCCTCTGAAACCGGGGCAAGAAGGTATAGAAAAGTTGTTTTTGAACAGCCAAAAATTGATCAAGATTGTCAATCTTACCTGATACTTGATAAAAATCACTGTTTTCATGGTGAAAATATACAATTCAATGCAACTGTTTTATCTGCCCAACCATTGAAAGAAAAGTTTCAAGTAGTTGTTTTTGATGAAAGTAAGGAGTTGGTTACAAAAACGATATTCACAATAGATACGGAGGTTGGAATATCAAATAACCGGTTTATTTTCGATGCTCACGAAATATCACCGGGCAACTATAGTATTGAATGGTTGGGTACTGCAAGCAACTCATCGGGGAAATTGAACCTTACTGTTTTTCCTGAATTTGATTACACAACACTTGTTGAAAGACTGGAAAAGCTAAAAACAAATATCAAGGAAGGAAGTTACACCACTTTCAGGTTTTATATTGAAGAAATTGATCGAAAACTGAATAGGCTGAAAGATTATGAGAATTACCCTGAAGGTTTGACTGATATAACCGATTTACTGGATTACCTTAAATTCATGGAGTCAGGTAAGGACACCATCTCGGCACAGACCGGTATCTTCAGAAGAGCATTCTGTTCTGAACTGGACAGTACCCTGCGACCCTATAAAATAAAGATTCCTGAGAACTACAACAAATCCGAAAAATATCCACTGCTGGTTTTTTTACACGGAAGCGGGAGAACTGATGAAGACATGTTCGACAAGTACCATCGTTACCTCAGTCAGGACAATCTAATTCAAATTGCACCCAATGCAAGAGGAGTATCTCACTATTATGGAACACCAGAAGCTCAATTCGACATCAAAGAGGCAATTCAGGATGCTATCCAAAATTATAGTGTAGATACAGCAAATATCTTTCTTACAGGCTTCTCAATGGGTGGTTATGGTGTTTACCGTACATACTTTGAAAATCCAGGATTGTTTAAAGGATTGGCAATATTTTCAGGGATGCCTAAAGTTGGTCTGTTAAGAAAATCCAGAAAAGGGGAATACCCGAATTTCCTCAAAAAGAAGAACTATGAAAAACTGACCGGTGTGCCGATCTTTATTTACCATGGAAAGAATGACCTGAATTGTCCCTTTGAACTAACCAGGAAATTTGTTGATAAACTATTGGATTCAGATGCAAGTGTTCAAATGGCTTTCAATGAAGGTACCGGCCATTCTTCACCTGATAAAAGGGAAATATTAATCCAGTATTACAGCTGGTTAAACAGGTTGATCGCATCAAATGAGTGACAGGTGCCAGGGTAACATTGTTCAACGTTCCATCCTGACGATCATAAAATTCGGTCAGGGTTTCTGCCTGCTGGCAGGCAGAAATCTTCAGTCCCGAATTTCTAAGAAACGATACAACAAAAGAAAATAAATTCGACGAAAATGAGCTTACAGGAATACCTTCTTCCCTACATCATGTCAAATGCTGTAGGGCTGCTATCAATCTATATCTGTTACCGGTGGTTCAGAGCAGGACGGATCCTATTTGGTCTGATATTTCTTGCTGCAGGCGTTTTCAATTTTTATATTACCTGTAAATCGCCCGAAATTTATGTTGAAGTGTATGGAGCATCTGCAGTGTTTTCGTTTTATAAAAACTTCATCTACGGTTTTTTCAACCAGCATGTAGCGTTATTTGTCCGGTTAATAGCGATTGGACAGGTAACCGTGGGAATCCTGCTGTTCACGCGTAAGGTGTACTTTAAGATCGGAATTGCCGGTGGGGTACTTTTTCTTTTGGCCATTTCTCCCCTGGGGATTGGATCAGCGTTCCCCTGTACGGTATTCATGGCGATTGGTCTTTATCTGCTTTACCGGAATAAAATGAAAAATGAAACGTAACTTTACAGTCATTCACGTTCAAAAGATTAATTTCCATTGATGGAGAAAGATGCAATAGCTGATTTTATTCTGAAAAACTACGGTCTGCAAGGAGACATTATCCCCCTGGGTAGTTACATTGACACGAATTTCATGCTTGTAACGGATCAGGGGAATAAGTACATCTTCAAACTCTCATCTCCAACCGACTCAATAGAATTTCTAAAGGAGCAAAGCAGGATCCTGGTTGCCCTTGCCAGCAAACTGGGTCCGGGCAGGCATGTCCCCTGTGTGGTTCCATCCCGGGATAACCTGGAAATTGTGCCTTATAAGGCATCCGATGGAAAAACAGTAAATGGCCGGTTACTCAGTTTCATCGAAGGGGAATTTTTTGCAAACGTGGCTCATTCATCCAAAATCCTGTCTGATCTCGGAGTATTTCTTGGAGAAATGGATCAGATCCTTCAAAAAGAAACAACATCCCATATTGCAGATCGCAAGCTTTTCTGGGACCTTCAGAACTTTCCCGATATCGAAGAGTATATCATTTGCATTGAAGAGGTTTCTATTCGCCGGTTAGTCCGTTATTTTCTTCTTCAATTTCGTAGCATTGTACAACCGGTTTTACGGGATTTACGAAAACAGGTCATTCATTGTGATGCAAACGACTGGAACCTGCTGATCAGGGAAGGCAGGGTTACCGGTATCATTGATTTTGGAGACATGGTTTTCTCTCAGACCGTCAATGAATTGGCGATTGCTCTGACTTATGCAATCATGGGCACGAAAGATCTCATAGGCACGGCTATTGAGGTAATCAGGGGATATCATTCCGTTTTACCACTCGAGGAAAGAGAAATCCGGTTGCTCTATTATCTCATTGCAACCAGGTTGTCAATCAGTCTCTGCATGTCAGCCCGGACAAAAAAAGCAGATCCATCCAATAAACACGCTTCCATCAGTGAAAAATCCGCCATTGATCTCTTAACCCGGTGGATTAAAATCAGCCCGCTACATACAACGAACAGGTTCATGGAAGCGTGCGGATATTCCCTACCCGGGGAAGGAAATCATACCTTGCAATTGAAAAAACGTCAAACGTTCATAAGTTCCGCCCTCAGCCTGAGCTATGACAAACCAATCCGGATGGTGAAAGCAGCATTTCAGTACATGTACGATGACCGGGGATATACCTACCTCGATTGTGTTAATAACATTTGTCATGTTGGACATTGCCATCCAAGGGTGGTGGAAGCAGGACAGAAGCAGATGGCACACCTGAATACAAACACACGGTACATTTATGATGAGCTGAACAGGTATGCTGAAAAGCTCTGTTCCACTTTCCCCGATAAACTGAACAAAGTTTTCTTTGTAAACTCGGGAAGCGCAGCAACTGACCTGGCATTGCGATTAGCCAGAACCCACACAAAACGGGAAAATATAATTGTCGTAGACCATGCCTACCATGGGAATACATCCTCGGCAATTGAGATCAGCCCCTACAAGTTTAATGGGAAGGGTGGCATGGGTTGTGTTCCCACAACGCTTAAAACGATGATACCAGACACCTTCCGGGGGAGGTACCGGAAGGACAATCCAGATGCCGGGTATAAATACGCTGCTGATGTTGAAGATATCATCGGGAGATCAGAACAGCAGGGGAAACATGTTGCTGCTTTTATCTGCGAATCCATCATTGGTTGCGGGGGCCAGGTAATGTTACCTCCGGGTTATCTTCAGGAAGTATACCGGATGACAAGAGAAAACGGGGGGATTTGCATTGCAGATGAAGTGCAGGTTGGATTTGGCCGGGTGGGATCAGCTTTCTGGGGATTTGAACTTCAGAATGTTGTGCCGGATATTGTTATCCTGGGCAAACCGATGGGCAATGGACATCCCCTGTCAGCTGTGGTGACAACCAAAACCATAGCCCGTTCGTTCGAAAATGGAATGGAATTCTTCAGCTCTTTTGGTGGAAACCCGGTTTCCTGTGCTATTGGAGAGGCAGTTCTCGATGTGATCATGGAAGAAAAACTCCGGGAGAATGCGTTGGAAACAGGGAGTTTTTTACAATCCGGATTGATTGAAATGCAAAGAAAATATCCAATAATTGGAGATGTCAGGGGATCCGGACTATTTATTGGTATCGAATTTGTGTTGGATAGAGAAAGCCTTAAACCGGCTACAAGTGAGACCAAAAGAATTGTTGAGGAGATGAAGAAAAGGAAAATTCTGGTAAGTACGGATGGCCCTTACCAGAATGTGATTAAATTTAAGCCCCCAATGGTTTTTTCCCTCGGGAATGCAGGCTGTTTTTTAAATAACCTTGCTGATGTTCTCAAGAAATTTTAATTGTTGTTATTCATGAAACTATTTCGAATTTCATTCCCGGCTTTTGTATTGCTTTTTTTTATGGTTTCAGCTGATTTGGCAGAGACTACCGTTGTGATTCAATTCCATAATATCAGGGGTGAGGAGGGAAACATGTTGATTTCGATGTATGACGCTCCGAACCAATTCCCATACCAACCAAAGTGGAAGTACTTGATATCAAAATCCAGGTTAATGGAGCAGGGTAACCGGTTTCACATCAAAGAAGTTAAATCCGGGAAGTACGCCATTGCTATTTTCGATGATGAAAACTGTGATACGGTTATGCAAAAGAATTTCCTGGGTATACCAAAAGAGGGCTACGGGTTTTCAAACAATCCGAAACCGTCCATCAAAGGAGCTCCTGCTTTTGATGACTGTATGTTTGCTGTAAGTGAAGGGGCAGAGAACCTCGTGGAGATTGAGCTGCAATATCTATTCAGAAAGCCGGATGAAGAGATTCATTAGACCGGGTCAGTAATACTCAAAACAAAACAGGATCAGCAATGAAAAATAATTATTTGTTCAGAACAGGATTCAGTAGTATGCTGCCATTGATCTTCATGGCACTCATTCTCTTCTCCTGTACCAGGCAGGAGGATATTCGGTTGCCCAACGTAGTCATCATTTTCATTGATGATATGGGGTATGGGGATATTGGATCATTTGGCGCAACGGAGTATGCTACACCGCACCTTGACAGGTTAGCATCGGAGGGAATGCGGTTCACCAATTTTTATGCAGCACAGGCTGTTTGTAGTGCCTCACGGGCTGCGTTGCTTACCGGGTGCTATCCGAATCGCATTGGAATTTCCGGTGCGTTGGGACCAAATGCCAGGGTGGGTATCCACGATGATGAGGAGACAATCGCAGAACTCTTGAAGAACAAAGGGTACGCAACTGGTGTCTTTGGAAAATGGCACCTGGGGCACCATGTACAATTCCTGCCGCTTCAACATGGATTTGATGAATACCTGGGACTGCCCTACTCCAATGACATGTGGCCGGTTTACTACGATGGGGGAGCAATCAGCGATAGTTCCATCAATCCCCATCGCAGAAATTACCCGGTTCTTCCCCTGATTGAAGGAAACGAAAAGATTGAAGAGATCAGGACACTTGATGACCAGGCAAAACTGACGACCCTCTATACGGAACGTGCGGTTGATTTTATCCGGCGGCACCAGGGTGAACCATTCTTCCTCTATCTTCCCCATACCATGGTTCATGTTCCACTGGGCGTATCGGAAAAATTCAAAGGGAAAAGCGAACAGGGATTGTTCGGTGATGTGGTAATGGAAGTAGACTGGTCCGTCGGACAGGTGATAAATACATTAAAAGAACTGGGGCTCGATAAGAACACACTGGTCCTGTTCACCAGCGACAATGGTCCCTGGCTCAATTACGGGAATCACGCAGGTTCAACCGGTGGACTCAGAGAAGGCAAAGGAACCAGTTTTGAAGGGGGACAGCGTGTTCCCTGCATTGTACGCTGGCCCGGCGTAACAGAAGCCGGAACAATAAGCAATAAAATGGCTTCAACCATTGACATACTGCCGACACTGGCTGAAATAACCGGATCACCATTGCCTGACCATATCATCGATGGTGTAAGCATACTACCCTTGCTCCGGGGAGATGAAACGGCAAATCCACGGGACCACTTTTACTATTACTACCAGCGAAACTCACTGGAGGCTGTAAGGAAAGATCATTGGAAGCTGGTATTGCCTCATACTCATCGAACCTATGAAGGAGTATTGCCCGGAAACGATGGATTTCCCGGTCCCTATGCATGGAAGGAGGCAGAATACGCGCTTTATGACCTCAGAAGGGATCCGGGAGAACGGTACGATGTAAAGGATCTTTATCCGGAAATCGTTGCAGAACTGGAAACCCTGGTCGAAAAAGCCCGGCAAGACCTGGGCGATGACCTGACCGAACGGACCGGAAAGAATGTGCGGGAGATTGGCAGGCTGGAGGATGATGAATGACGAAAAAAGAGCTTTTTACGATCCAGATAAACAGAGGGTATGATATATCAAGCTCGCATTTAATAGCTTACCAACATGATCAAAGCACGCTCCAAAACAGGGTCTCTTTTTATCTGTTTCGTGAGTTATTTCATCACGCTTGGTTTTTGTATCCTTATCCTGCGACATACAGACAGGGGTAATCCATTGGTTAATGCTGCAATCCTGGATCTATTTGCCACACTCCTGATTTTTGCTGTGAGCTATACGTTTAACAATTCCAGCCTCTATGATCCATACTGGAGTGTAGCTCCCTTCCCCATTCTCCTGTATTGGAGCCTTTCAACAGGAAGTGACATGTTCATCTTGCGGCAAATGATCATACTGGTACTCGTGTTATTCTGGGGAAGCCGCTTAACGTACAACTGGATCAGACGCTGGAAAGGGCTGCAGGATGAAGACTGGCGCTATGTCAATTTTCGAAAGAAGTTTCCACGCTCTTACTGGATCGTAAGTCTTTTTGGGATCCATCTATTGCCCACGATTACGGTTTTTTTAGCCTGCCTCTCCATCTACCCGGCAATTGTTTTCAAACCCGATTCCCTGGATCTGTTCGATCTGGTTGCCATTGGGGTAACCCTCTGTGCCATATTGATCGAAACCATTGCTGACGAGCAGTTGAGGAAATTCCTGCTCAGACCAACCGGTCAATCCTTTTTATCATCCGGATTGTGGAAGTACTCCAGGCACCCGAACTATTTTGGTGAAGTCCTGTTCTGGTTCGGGTTGTTCCTCTTTTCTTACGAATCAGGTTCCTTCTACTGGTGGACCCTTCCAGGCCCGTTCGGTATGGTTGCACTCTTTCTTTTTGTCAGTGTGCCCATGATCGATAAACGAATGCTGCAAAGAAAAGAGGGATATGCAACGTATATGAGAAATACCTCGGGATTGGTTTTATGGTTTGTTAAGAAGATTGAGTAATGAGAAGTGAGTGGTGAGTATTGAGTTATTAGAAATAGGTACTCAGACCTAGGTCCTGGGTGCTCGGTAAAAGATTGGAATACATTTTTAGCTCCGTAGGCCGTGCCTGCCCTCCTGCGGCGGGTAAACCCTGCCAGTCCGGCAGGCTGGCGGCAGGCAGAAGCGAAATATTGGTAGACGTCAAACAACAATTCCGATATTGTATCGGACATTTTTGCATGTAGAGGCTGTCTCAAGAGTAAATATAAAAAGTTTCACGCAGAGAACGCAGAGAACTGCAAAGTACGCAAAAGTCTAATTATTAGGCATATAATCTTTGCGATCTTTGCGAACTTAGCGTGAAATCATCTCTTTGTGTATTTTTGACAGCCCCTGCTTCCCAAACGGAAAGCCAATCTGCAGTTCTACTAAAAGGTAAAAACGGACAGCCGGTGTTTTCGGGCTGTGCCAGGGTTGTCCGAGTTCGTCTTCAAGGTAATATCCATGTTTTGTTGGATAAGCTATTCCGGCCACACTACCTAAATTCATTGACCGGCGGGACTTAAAAAGCCATTTGTGACCAAAAGCAAAAATACCTGGTCCGTCTGCTCTTGTTTATGTTTGTAAAAAACATATTACCTTTAGTTATTTCAGTAAACTTACAAATCTTTATCCTTACTGCATTCTTAAGACGGCATATAAACTCCCAAAAAACAGTAATCCATTGATAAAAACTTCTACAGACAAGCTCCTGAAATACAGCCTCGGACACATGTTACCACCCATTGCGGTCTACATGGGATATTTTTTTATGCTGGTTGGTATTCCAAGTACTATTTTCGGGAATCCTTTTCTCGGGGGAGGTATAATTCTGTTGGGAATGTTTATCAGTTTTACTTTTCGGGGAGTGATCATTGATGTGCAGAAAAGGGAAGTGTTAACCTATACCAGCATTATCTGGATAAAAAGAGACAAACAGGTAAAGAACCTGGATGATTACAGGATCATTACGGTGAACCGATCCTCCATGAGCTACCGTTCCTATAGCTGGTCGAACCGGTCGGCTGTCTTTACCAATTACTATTATACCCTCTTCCTGTCAAAAGACACAAACAAAAAAGGAATTCCGGTAGCTACGTTTAAAAAGAGGGAAACAGCCCTGGAGGAGGCACAGAAACTGGAGAAATTGTTTGATCTGAGACTGCAGGCAACAAGGATGTAACTTCTCTGTTGGTAGAATTTGCAGATCGATTTTTTTCTAATTGAGTATTCGGTTTTCGCCTGCCATACGGCAGGTAAAGTTACGAAACCAATATCGTTAGTCGCCTGCCCAGCCGGCAGGCTGGGTAAAGAAGTTCGGGTTGCAGCTAGTTAATCGGTATTGGTAACGATACTCCCCCGATTGAAAGAAATTACTTTGATCCTTTGGATAGTTGTATAATGAGTTTATTTAATTATAGTATGTTTGTTTAACAAAACCGTTGATTATGCACTTTCTACATCCTCACCTCCTTCGGGCCGGCATCTTTTTGATTTTTACCGGTTTATTGCATTTATCCTGTAATCGTGCAGAAGAACAGACTCCACCGGAGGACAGGCCATACCTTTTTGTATTGGGAACCAGTCAGGACGGGGGATTCCCCCAGGCCGGATGCAGCAGGGAGTGCTGCAGGAATGCCTGGGAAAATCCGGAAATCAGACGGCTGGTTGCCTGCATCGCTATTGTCGATCCGCTGGATGGGAAGCAATGGATCATCGATGCAACACCTGACTTCAGGGAACAATTTTTCAAGCTGGGACAGATTTCAGGAAATTACGGCAGGCAGTCGATAACAGGTATCATTCTCACCCATGCCCATATCGGACACTATACCGGTCTGATACACCTGGGCAGGGAGGTAATGGGAACAGAGAATATCCCGGTGTATGCCATGCCAAGTATGAAAAAATTCCTGATGGAAAATGGTCCCTGGAACCAGCTGGTAACCCTGAAAAATATCGAGATTCAACCCATGAAGAGTGATTCCTCCATTCAACTGAACGAAAGGATCTCAATTACTCCAATCCTGGTCCCCCACAGGGATGAATATTCTGAAACCGTGGGGATACTGATTGAAAGTGATCAGAAAAAAGTCCTCTATATTCCTGATATCGACAAATGGGCAGACTGGGAAAGGGATATATGCACAATGATTTCATCGGTTGATATAGCTTTTCTGGATGGTACCTTTTACCGGAATGGGGAGATTCCCGGCAGGGATATGAGTGAAATCCCCCATCCCTTCATCGTAGAGAGTTTTAAACAATTTGAAGAACTTTCACCCGCAGACAGATCAAAAGTTCATTTTATCCATTTTAACCACACCAACCCTGTTGTTATTGAGGGGAGCGAACCCTATAGAGAAGTGTATAATAAAGGATTTAACATTACCAGGGAAGGACAAATAGTAATCTTTTAATTACATATTTCTATGAAAGCACTCACCTTTCAGGGTATCCGGAAGATAGTATTCCGGGAGGTACCGGATCCGATAATTCTCCATCCAACAGATGTTATCATAAAGAACATTTATTCAGCCGTTTGTGGATCAGACCTTCATGTATACCACGGGCGGGAAACAGGAATTGATCCCGGTACGGTGATGGGGCATGAATTTGTTGGTGAGATCATTGAAACGGGATCAGATGTCCAAAGGTTCACAACAGGCGATCATGTCATCAGTCCGTTTACAACCAATTGTGGTGAATGTTTTTTCTGCAGGAATGGAATGACAGCCCGGTGTGTTCATGGACAACTGTTCGGATGGGTAGAGAATGGCAGCGGACTGCAGGGTGTTCAGGCTGAGTTTGTCAGGGTGCCGCTTGCCGATTCAACGCTCGTGAAGTATCCCGGACATATTCCAGCGGAAAAAGCCATGCTGGCGGGAGATATTCTCTCCACGGGATATTACTGTGCAGATATGGCAAAGGTAAACCGGGATGGAAGCTATGCCGTGCTTGGTTGCGGACCCGTGGGGTTACTGGCGATCATGAGTGCAATTGAAATGGGAGCCGGGAAAATATGGGCAATTGATTCCATTCCCTATCGCCTGGAATCAGCTGGCTCTCTTGGTGCCGAACCGGTTAATCTCAAAAACGGATCACCGATTGACAAGATCATGAACAGCACAAAGGGTGTTGGAGTGGATGCGGTGATGGAAGCCGTGGGTAGCCACGAAGCCACGAAACTTGCCTACGAACTGGTACGGCCAGGAGGCATTATCTCCACTGTAGGTGTTCATACCGATCACCAGTTTGCTTTCTCCCCTATTCAGGCATATGATAAAAACATTACCTTTAAAATTGGCCGCTGCCCTGCTCGGTTCTATATGGAGAAGCTCTTGAAGAAAATGGAAGAAGATAAGTTTGACCTGGACAGGATACTTACTCACCGGTATCCCCTTTCAGCTGGTGAAAAAGCATACAAGGTTTTTGACAGGAAGGAAGATGATTGTTTGAAAATAATTCTCGAGACATGATACCTCTTTTTGAAAAATACCCAACGCTAAGAGAAAAACTTGCTTACGTCAGCTTGTGCGAGTTACCCACACCTGTCCTTCGTCTGACCAGGATCGGTGAACAACTGGGTATCAAGCACCTGTACCTTAAACAGGACGGATTGACCAGCAAACACTATGGCGGAAATAAGATCCGGAAACTGGAATTTCTGCTCGGTGAAGCAAAGCAGAAGGGATATAAAAAAGTGATGACTTTCGGGTATTCAGGCTCCAATCATGCCACGGCAACTGCGATTCATGCAAACATTCTTGGTATGAAAAGTATCTCCATGCTTGTTTCCCAGAAAAATGCCGATTACGTGAGAAAAAACCTGCTGCTGAGTTTTACAGCAAACGCCGAGATCCATCATTACCCCAACCGGAAAGAGAGAGCAAGGGGTGAAAAACTGCAAAAGCTCAAACACCTGATCCTGGATCGAAAACCGGTATACACCATCCCATTGGGCGGATCATCACCCCCGGGTATTACCGGCTTTGTAAATGCCGCTTTTGAACTAAAGTCACAGGTAGATAATAACCTGGTGCCTGAGCCGGACCTGATTTACATTGCATTAGGAAGCGCAGGAACTGCGGTTGGTTTGTTCCTGGGTATCAAGCTCCTCGGAGTGAAAACGAACATTGTTCCTGTTCGTGTAATCGAGCCTGAAATTACCGGAGAGGAGCGTATCCGTTCAGCATTTTCTGATACCATTGCATTTCTTCATAATCACGATCCATCTATTCCCCTTTTACCATTCAGCATGGATGATTTTGCTGTGCGGGACGAATTTCTGGGCAAAGGGTATGGGAAATTTACCGATGAGGGGATTCATGCCATACGCTTACTTGGAGAGATGGAAGGCATACAGCTTGACGGAACGTATACCGGGAAAGCCATGGCAGCCCTGTTGCAGGATGCAGCATCCGGGCTTCTGAAGGATAAAACCGTTTTATTCTGGAATACACTCAATGCACTCGACTTTTCAGAGAAAATAAAAGATATCGACTACAGGAGGTTACCCAAAAAAGTGCATTGGTTTTTCGAATCGGAAGTACAGGATCCATCCGTCAGATAATTAATCCAATCCCTCCATTTGGTTAATAGGTAGTGTGGAGAAGTAACGTATTCGGTTGTTTCAGACCCGCCGTTTAGGTATTGATCTGAATCCACCCAAACTAGCCGATACCAGGTAAAACAGGAGGTAGATGCCTTCTTTCATATCCAGGCTCCCACCAAAAATTTTGTTTTGCAGGAAACTGAAAATGGCGATTATAATCCCTACCAGGATCCCATGCAGGAGAAACTGTCCGCCTGCTTTTCTTGCAACCAACATCCCACCAAAGAAAGCAAGAATAATCGTTAGCAGGGGGCTAAGCCACATGCCCAGCCATTCGGCGAATTGCCCGATCATTTCGGTGTCAGGTGCTCCCCGCTCCCTGAATGCCAGGATAAATGCATAAACGGTTGCCACCAGCATCAGGACCAGGAAAGCGATAACAACAGCAGCTATTCCGGTGAGGACAGCCCGAAGCCAGAGAATTTTACTTGATGTTTCAGACATGGGTCAGTGATTTTTTATGGGTAATTTCTTATGAGTAATAAGGTTGTTCACCCTGGTGCCTTCCCTTCTCTGTCTCAGGACTTTTTCCTGCTCTTTCTCCTCAGGTATGAAGCAAGCTTCTTATTGTTTCCTTCCGTGGCATAATCCATTGCGGTTTTTCCATGGTTGTCCTTCAGGTGTATCTCTGCGCCATACTTCTTCAACAGAAAAAAGGTCCGCCGGTTGTCTGATGGATTGCCAGCCTTGTAAAACAGTACTGTTTTCCCATCTTTGTCCTGTATATTGACATCCGTGTAGGTTAACAAAACTTCCAATGCATGAAGGTGTCCCATTTTAAATGGATTCTTCAATGCATATAAACCCAGTGCGGTTTTTCCTGTATTATCCTGAATATTCGGGTCCGCTCCTGCTCCAAGCAAGAACAGGATCAGCCGGTGCTTCCTGTTCATCCACTCGGTGGTCAGATGAAGCGATGTCATTCCTGCATCATCTTTTGAGTTCACATCGGCACCCTGCTCAAGCAGTGCAGAGATAAAACCAAAGTCCGGGTTTCTTTCGCTGCAGGCCAAACGAAATTCCCGGTTGAGTTTCTTCTGTCCCTGTTCATCGGGTTTCCTGTTTTTCAGAATGATCTCGCGGCTTACTTTAGTTTCCCTCAATTTCTTATCCAGTTTCCTGAATCTCAGGGTGGGGGTACCGGCCCTCTTCCCGGCTCCTACCCTTCTCCTGAAAGAAGCTAACCTGATCCGGTAGAAAAATAAAAACAACAGGGGTTCGACAATCAGGACAGCAACGGGAATACCGACCTTCAAATACCAGAAATCAGTGATGGATTCTATGGGTTCCATATTCAGGTTATCCAGAATGACGTACAAGGCAACAGCAAACCAGGGAAGTCCAAAAAGCAAAACCACAAATTTCACCATCCCATCTTTCATCGAAACGATGAAAGTCACTAGAATAAAAACAACAATCCAAAGAGCCAGGTGAACCCATGAGTTCTCTATGATCGATTCAATTAATGTTTGTTCCATAATCCATTACATAAATAGACCGATTAAATTCAGATTTTGTATTTTAGCCCGCAACCTAACTTAGGATTTCCAGACAACAAATCGATTGAAAAATTAACAAAAAAATAGGGAAAAAACAACCCATAACAATCATCAGCTATGAAAGGTTATTATTTTGCCCCACTCTATGATCTGTTCATCAATCCATTCCTGAAGAACCTGCGCAAAAAAATCCTGAAAGTCATTGTTGAATTAGAACCTGAACGCATCATGGATGTATGTTGTGGTACCGGATACCAGGTAAAATTGCTTAACCGGAGCGGATTTTCAGCTGTGGGCATTGATCTTTCCAGTGAAATGCTTGCTGTTTCAAAAAGGGGAAAATGGAAGGCACCCTGTTTCAAGCAGGATGCAACTGCTATCGATTATCCGGATGAAAGTTTTGATCTGGTATTGATCACCATGGCATTGCATGAAAAAGATCCTGCTGCAAGGCAAAAAATCGTAGCAGAGATGGACCGGATACTCCAGCCAGACGGACATCTTTTAATTGCTGACTATTGGATGGTTTCAGACACTCCCTGGTTTACCGGGAAAGTAATTGGTTTTATTGAATTTCTTGCAGGAGGTGAGCATTATAAAAATTTCCGGGATTTTAAAAATTCCGGAAGTTTAAAAAACACAATAACGGACACCCGGTTCACCCATATCAGGGATTACTTTTTTGGCAATGGGGCCATCATCCTGCGGATTTTTCAAAAGAAGTACTAACGTTCAAATACCACCTTCCCCCCAACAATGGTATAATCAATCCTGGTTTTCATGATCTCCTCTTCGGGTATGGTCATCAGATCCTGATTCACGATTACCACATCGCCAAGGTACCCTTTTTTAATCATCCCCTTTCTGTTCTCCATGAATTGAGCATAAGCAGAGCCGAGTGTATAGAGTTTAATGGCTTCCTCCATGGTCAGTTTCTGTTCCGGGAACCAGCCATCTCCCTCCTCTCCCATCCGATCTTTGCGGGTAACTGCTGCATACAATCCTTCCATCGGGTTAAGGGGTTCCACCGAATAGTCCGTACCGAAAGCAATCTTTGCATCGGCATCCAGCAAACTCCTCCATGCATAGGCATATTTACTTCTCTCCTTTCCTATCCTTTTTTCACAAAACCGCTTATCGGTTATGCAGTGTGTTGGTTGCATGGAAGCAATAACACCAAGTTCCGCAAATCTGGGAATATCATTTTCAATGAGTATCTGGGCGTGTTCACTACGGTGCCTGCTATCCCTGCTTCCATTTACTTCAGCAGCTTTTGCATAAGCATTCAGGATCCAGGTATTGGCTTTGGGGCCAATGGCATGTATTCCGATCTGGAATCCCATCCGGTCACACGCGAGTACTTTTTCTTCCAGTTCTTCATACGACATCTGAGGTAAACCCGTTTTATCCGGCTCATCGAGAAACGGTTCATAAACCATCATGGTTGCTGATCCCAATGTTCCATCCATGAATCCTTTCAGGTATCCGAACCGGATCCAGTTTCCTTCCTGCGGATAATTCATTCTCAATTCATCGTATTTTGCCAGTTCCTCTTCATCGGCAGTAATCCTGCCTGCAACATCCATCCGGCATGTCAGTTCTCCTTTGTCCTTCAGTTCACTGTACAATTCAGCATCGCCTCCTCCCGGATGTTGAATAGAGGTAACACCCAGTTCAGCAGCCATTTTGAATGCAGCTTGCCAACCTTCCATTGCACGTTGCTTCTTCTCCTCTTCTGTTCTCTGTACCGGTATTGCCCCGGTTTTGATCAACTGCTGTGCTGATTCCTTCAGTATCCCGGTCGGTTCTCCGGTTGCCGGATCTCTCTGAATCTCCCCACCATATGGATCGGGTGTATCTTTTGTTATTCCCGAGTTCTTGAGAACATAACTATTGACCAGTACTGAATGGCCATCTGCCCTGCTCAGAACAACTGGATTATCAGGAGAAACAGGGTCTATTAACTCCTTGGTTGGCCATTGTTTGTCCGTAAACATCTCATGCTCCCAGTGTCCTCCGCGAATTAATTCACCGGGCAGGGATTGTTCCGCTTTTTCCCTAACCTTTTCTGTGATTATTGTGGGATCGGTGATATACCGCAGTTCGATATAATCGAGATTCACAGGTGCGAAATGGGCATGGGCATCATTAAAACCGGGAACAACCAGCTTTCCACCAGCATCAATCACCTTTGTTTTACCCTCTTCAATGTATTTTTCTATTGCTTTATTGGTGGTTACATCAACAATAGATTCACCAATAAAGGCAACGGCTTCTGCCCTGGGATTTTCTTTGTCAATTGTGACAACCTTGGCGTTCTTAATGACCAGGTCAGCCGTATCCCCTTCATCGGGTGTTCCACATCCAGAAATTATTAAAACCATAACTGCTAACATATTAATTAAAAATACAGACCGGTACTTTTTCATGGTATGAGTATTTGATTAATGATCATTGTATCAAAATGATGGCATGAATGATCTGCAGGAAGTAAAAAACAGATCTACCAGCATGTAAATATAAACACTATAATGGTATTTTCCTTCGGAAAAAAATTGTTATTTGTTAAATGTTTAATGGTTAATTAACTCAAGTTGCTAGTTACAGATGAAGTGCCAGACATATTGTATGTATAGAAAACACCTTTGGAGAACGACTTTCCAAGTCGTTTGCGCTCTCCAGAGCGCTCTGTAAACTCCCGCTGATGGCGGGAGGAGCGACTCGGAGAGTCACTCTCCAATGGGAAATTCTATAATTTAAGCAAATCATATAACTTTTTGCAATAGCTAGCAACTTGAGTTAATTAAATGTTTGAATTGTTTTTAATAGCAAAATGGGTTAATGTGTTACAATTGAGTTACTATCGAACCGGGCGTAGCCTGCCTGACTGCGGCATTTTCGCCCCCGCCAGAATGAAAGAACCATTCTTTCGGGCTGGCGGATGACCTCCGGTCGCCCGCCTGAACGATTTAGTCGGGCAGGGATGGGCAGGCGGGCGAGCTCACGGACGGCTGTAAAGCCGTGAGTAATTACCACCACATTACTATTGAAAGTACGATGCCGGCTTATAGATTCGTGAAAACAGTCCTTCGATATCGCTCCGGAAATAAGATTTGGGATTCAGGCTTGAATTGAGCACGTATTGATCATCCGGAAGCATAAAAGCCTGGATGGATAGCGGTGAGAAATTATTGCCTTCAATAGTCAGTTGAAAATCAGGGTTCAGCAGTGGTTTAAAATCATCTGCAAAGTCCGAATGGTTCATATAGGAGAGTGAGGAAAGGAACTGATCCATGGCTAACGAATCCACAGCGTTATCGTTAATCATCCAGAGGGTGTCTTTTTTAATGGCAATAAAACCGGAATCAGCAGGATAGGTAAATATTAGTTTGGTAACATCCTTTTTTGGGGTGTTTACTACCCGCTGGTCACGCCAGGTATTAAATTCCCGGTTTATGCTCATTGTGAGAAATCCATCAACCGCATACACCTCTTCTTCATCCCATAATCTCACGTAGGTGGTTCCCATTACGTTACCCCGTCCCCCATAGGGATTATTGCTTTGCTGATACGTAAATTTACCAATCATTAAATCAATTGTTTCTTTGCCCCCTTTTTCGATCACTTTAATTCGCGTAGCCAATGAATCGGTTAGCTGGAACTCTTCCCATTTATCCTTACTTCTTGCTGCCAGTCTTTTGGGTTTAACCTCCATCAGTTGAGCCAGCAGGCTTTTTACGGAGTTTTCTTCCGCATCGGTTGTTATTTCACCTTTTGTCACTGTCCAGTTAATACCATCGCGCGAAAAACGGATCTCTTCAAGATTTTCAGCTTTCGGATAGATCAAAATGGTCGAAACATCAGCTGTATCAAGGGTAAACAGTTCGGTCTTAAAACTCTTTTCGGTTTTTCCGGTTTTCAAAAACCTGGCAACCAGGAAAACAGCTACAAGCAAAACCAGAACGCTGAACAGAATTCTATTATCGAGTTTCTTAGACATAACTTTCCTCCAGTCGTTTAATTCTTATAGTACGGTTGCGTTGCATCCTGAATATTCCATAAAGGATAACCAGGACAAGGGGCAACAGGAAATTCAGGAGTTTCAGGAAGGTTTTGGTATCATCTTCCAGTTGATCGATAGGACGGTAAACAATTCCCTTGGTTCGAAGTTCTATTAAACCGGTATCATCCGATAACCAATCGATACTGTTTACCATCAGGCTCACATTGTCCGGTTGAAGCTGCTGGCTCTGTCCCCTGGGACCATTCACCACAAAATCACCATCAGAGACAACAACCATTTTTGTGGGTTCATCACCACCAAAATCTCCCTCAAGTGAAGCGGCAATGACCTGGTGGCTTAATGGAAAATCATTTCCTGTCCACTCTTTCTGGATGTCAAAATATAACGGAGTACGAAAGCTGCCCGATTTTTCAGAGGTCATAGCCAGGGGGGTGAATAATTTTGTGGAATCGCCAATGTAGTGAATTGAACTGGCAAATTGGAGGATTACCGCTTCCAATCCTTCTGTTATCGGATGTTCTCTAAAATTATTTATTACTGGCAGGTAGGGAAACTGAATGTTTCGGCTGATGGTAAAATACCCCTGTTGCTGCTGAACGGTTACGGACCCGCAATTGACATCTGTTATAAAATTATCCTCTACCTCAATGCCTTTGTTCCTTAACCAGGTTTCGAGACCGGTGGTAACAGCAGTACCATAGGCAGTTGAAAAATCGCCTTTCACCCGGTTCAAGGCAACAAACAGTCTGCCTCCTTTAGCCAGGAATTCGTCAATCTTCTGAAAATGTGATAGTGGGATGGAATCGGTTGGTCTGACCAGTGCTACCGTTCTGTAATGGTCCGGGATGGAAGTGGTATCTGTGAGTGCCAGGGATTCAAATGAATACAGTACATCAAGGTTGGCAAAAACCTGTTGCATCTCAAAGATTCCCGGCTCACCATGCCCCTGAATCAGGGCAATTGCTGGTTTTTCGGTTACCGATATTTTTTTAATGGCAGTTGAGAGGCTATATTCCATAGCTGCCCCGGGCTGAAGGAACGGGATACTCTCCTTCTGTTCTCCCAGTTGGATCAGGGCACCCAGAAATGCTTTCTGTTGCTTCATCTGATCTTTTTCACGAATGTTGATCATGACAGGCTGGATTCCATTTTGCACGGCTTCCATCTCCGTTTCTTCATCCTCATTTGGATTCAGGAATTCATACACCACCATTCCATCGGAGAGGTTTTCATATTCAATTAACATCTCCTGGAAATCCCGTTTTACTTTTGAAACATCCGGTGGGAGATCTTCTGAGAAAAATGCCCTGACGGTGACCGGTTCCTGAAGTTCTTTCAGTATGTTTTTCGTTGCTTTACTCAGGGTGTATTGATGGTCTTCGGTAAAATCAAGCCTGAGGAAAAACTGATTGGAAAACAGGTTTATTACAATTACGATTCCAACAATTAAGAATATGGTCAGATATACATTACTGGTTTTCATCATCGTTGATTTATTCAATTAGCAATATTACGGCGCGACAGGGAGATTTCTGCAAAAAACAATCCCATGAAGATCAAGGAGAGGAAATAGATGATATCTTTTGTATCCATCACACCACGCGAGATGCTCTCAAAGTGGACAGACAGGCTCAGATAATGAAAGACCTCCCCGAAAAATCCGTGGAATGTCGAGGCCAAAACATCAAAAATGATGTGAAAGAAAATCCCGATGAACAGTGCAATAAGAAAAGCAACAATCTGATTGGTTGTGATACTGCTTGCAAACAGGCCTATACTGAGGTATACGGCACTCATCAGGAACAGTCCCAGGTAACCGCAAATCACTCCACCATTGTCCAGGTTCCCAATATTTGCAACCGTTATAACATAAGGCAATGTAAAAGCAAGAGCGATGGCAACCAGGATCAGGGTTGAGAGAAATTTCCCCATAACTACCTGCCTGTCACTCACAGCCTTTGTGAGCAGCAGTTCAAGAGTTCCCGATCGCTTTTCCTCTGCCAGTAAGCGCATGGTTAATGCAGGTGCAAAAAAGAAAAGTGTCCAGTAGGCAATCCCAAAAAATGAACGGAGGCTTGCCTGACCAACTAAAAATACATCGGATCCGACAAGCCAGGTAAATAGTCCGCTGAATCCGAGAAACAATAGCAACATGACATAAGCGATCAGGGAATCAAAAAAAGATCCCAGTTCACGTCGTGTAATAATCCATACCGATTTCATATATCAAGTCGTTTAATTCATGGTTAATTCCCTGAAAATATCTTCCAGTTTTGTCTCAAGGGGGATCATTTCGGTGATGACCCAGTTTTTCTTAACGCAAAGGTTAAAAACATCTCTTTTGGAGGAGCGTTCAGGATGGCTCTGCACCTGGAAGAAGTTCTGGGTTCTCTCCAGGAAATCCACCACCGATACAGAGGGTAGCTTTTGCAATTCCGAAAAGATCGTGTTGGCATCACCATCTTCAATCCTGACCTTTAACATCTCCTGTCCCTGTGCTTGTTTACGCAGGCTGTCGGATGATCCGTCGGCAACGATTTTACCATTGTGTATGATCAGGATACGATCACAGGTGGCTTCAACCTCAGGAAGAATATGCGTACTGAGAATAACCGTCTTTTCACTCCCCAGTTCCCGGATCAGTTTCCTGATCTCAACAATCTGGTTCGGATCAAGTCCTGAAGTCGGCTCATCCATGATCAAGATATCCGGATCATGAATCATCGCCTGTGCCAGTCCAACCCGTTGTTTATAACCCTTCGACAGCTCACCGATTTTCTTGTGCTTCTCGGCAGTCACACCACAGATGTGAATCATTTCACGGACCCTGTCATCCATGTTCTTCTTTTCAATACCCTGCAGCGCTCCGCAGAATCGCAGGTAATCGATCACTGTCATCTCCTGGTACAGGGGATTGTTCTCCGGTAAATAGCCAATGTGCTTCTTTAATTCATCTGCATGATCCGCCAACAATTTGCCACCAATGGTTATTACTCCTTCACCAGGGGTAATATAATTGGTGATCATTTTCATCGTCGTGGTTTTGCCCGCACCATTCGGCCCCAGGAATCCGAGAATCTCGCCTGTCCGCACCTCAAAAGAGATGTTGTCAACAGCTCGCTGAACACCAAATTTTTTTGTAAGGTTTTCAATTTTTATGTCCATAAGTAACCCGTTTTGCTGGAATTATCCCGGGCGACAACATGAAATATCCAGGAAAGGTTCCCGAATGCCTCCTGTTTCCGGGAAATGTTGTGCAAAAATAAAAAAAATTGCCGATGGTAAAACCGCAACGTTTTCATTTAACATTATTTAACAAAGAAAAAATGTTATTGGGTTATTGGGTTATTATGGTGCCTGATTGAAAATCATAAGAGTCGGTGCAGGGTAATAAAGAATTCAAATAATATCAAATCTATACCTTTTTATCAAGGGTTTACACCACTGTACTCAATAATCCCGAAAATTAGAAAATCTATTGATTTTCGTCAATTTTCGAGGATCCTCGAGAATCATTCCCCGCAATTTGCGGAGTGATTCTCGGGACTTACTAACTACGAATAACTTAATAACTATTTTTAGAAGGGGAATGTTGAACGTTTTGCCGTAGGCATGCCTTTGGCAGATGTTGAATGTTGTTCGTTCATTCAAAAAGTCCTTCATCCCGGATCAGGAGAAGGATAGCAGAATGGGGAACAATGACATACTTCTCATTCTTGAATTCTATCTCGAACCCACTGCTCTGGATATACACCGCCACATCCCCTTCCTTGGGCTGCAGGGGAACATATTTTAATTCATTGCTTTTGTCTTTCCACGGCTCATCCTCATCACTGATGGCAGGAATGGGATAACCCGGGCCAACTTTCAGCACATATCCCGATTGTATCTTCTCTTTTTCCTGAACTCCTGGAGGCAGGTATAAGCCTGACTTGGTCTTTTGTTGCGGTGATTTGGGCTTGATCAAAACCCGGTCGCCAACAACAATGAATTTTTTCAGATCCTTTTCATCAATATTCAGCGACATCATCCTTATATTAATAGTATTGTAAATATAGTACTTTTATACTCTACTATTATAAAAACAAGATGATAATGAATTTGAGGAAATTCAATGCAATCCGAATAATCATAACTACTCTTGCCCTCGCGAATGGGACATTCCTCTTAGCCCAGGACAGAGAAGTTAAAATTGCCATCGTCCAGATATTCTGTCTCGATGGTGACCGGTCAGGGAATTTTGTCCGGATTGAAAATGCTATTGATGAAGCAAGTAAAAAAGGGGCAGATATCGTCATTCTGAATTTATTTCAGAATCTTAATCTATTGTTAATCAGAATTATGAGATCCTGAAACAAGTTCAGGATGACTGAAAAATCGACTTTTGATACACCCCCTATTTGTCGACTCTTCCAAAGGAATGCCTGCCCGACCGGCATGCGGGCCTTCGGCAAGGAGCCCTGCCTGCCAGGCAGGGTCGACCTACATTAATCCATTTATTTTTATCATATTCGTAAAATTTGGATATTCGATAAAAATCATGAATGTTTACTTCATACTTGTCAACCCTGGAGTTCCTGAAAACGTCGGAGCCAGTGCACGCGCCATGAATACCATGGGCTTTCGTGAATTGAGACTGGTCAATCCGTGTGATTACCTGAACGAAAAAGCACTGATGCTTGCCCATGGATCGCATGCGGTTCTTCAAGAAGCCAGTATTTATCATTCGCTGAAAGAGGCCATAAAGGACCTCGATTTCGTCATCGGCTCAACGGCAAAGAAACGATCGGCAAAGCAGGATTCCTATCCCGCTCAACAAATTCCCGATCTCCTGGAAAAGAAAGGAAAATCAATTGAAAAAATTGCCCTGGTATTCGGAAGAGAAGAGTCGGGACTGACTAATGACGAGATCTCACTTTGCGACCTGGTTACAACCATTCCCATGGATGCATCCTATCCTTCCCTGAACCTGTCGCAAGCAGTGATGATTTACGCTTACGTTGCTTCCGGGTATGCTTCACCGGGAAATGGCACTCCCCCCGCCCCACCCGATCCCGAATCGTATCTTTCACTGAAGCAACGAATCATTGAAATTCTGGATCAGACAGCGATCGGTGAGAACAAAACCCTCCTCAACAGGATCATGGAACGGGTTGCATTGCTTGAAGAGGATGATATCCACCTGCTTCATTCCATTACCCATGAGATTTCTTCGAAGTTAAAAAGCAGTGGACGAAACCGATCCTGATTAAAAAATTGCCGTAGAGACGCCATGCATGGCGTTTCTACCTTGCACACATTATTGTTGTATAGAGAATAAGAAAAACAAAACAGTATGGATCAAGTAACTGAATTAGCAAAAATGATTGATCATTCAATCTTGCATCCGACCTTTACAGATGCAGATTTAAAACGTGAATGTGAACTGTCTGTACGCTACAATACAGCTTCAGTTTGTGTAAAACCATATCATGTCAAGCTGGCAACAGAATATATAAAAGATTCTGATGTATTCACCTGCGCAGTCATTGGTTTTCCACATGGAAATAGCAAAACAAAAGTAAAAGTATTTGAAACCATTGAAGCGATAAAAGACGGAGCAGCAGAAATAGACATGGTGGCAAATATTGGAAAAGTATTAAGTGAAGAATGGGATTATGTGGAATCAGAAATAAAAGCCATTAATGATGCCTGCACCAAACATGCAGCAGTATTAAAAGTCATTTTTGAAAATGATTTTCTCCCGGATGATAAATACAAAATTAAGCTGTGTGATATCTGCAACAGATTGGAAGTTGCTTTTGTGAAAACATCAACAGGGTACGGCTTTGTGAAAGGTGCTGATGGAAAATACTCCTATCAGGGAGCTACTGTCCCTGATTTAAAATTAATGAGAAGCCACTTAAAACCAGTGATACAGGTCAAAGCAGCAGGGGGAATCAGAACCCTGGATGATCTTTTAAAAGTGAAGGAACTGGGCATAACCCGTATCGGAGCAACAGCAACAGCCAGCATCTTAAACGAAGCCATTAAACGCTTTGGTCATTGACTACCTTGGGGCAGATCCTTAAAACTATTCAACGTATAACTATTAACTTTTACCTTTGTTCTTTATTTCTGGCATTTTGTCATTCATCATGGAACAATGTTACCGGTTTTTATGACAACAATTGCATGGAGATTGTTTGGCATGAAATCTGAAAGTGAAGTGGCAAATTTTTATGTATTGTTAGAAAGAAGACGATTCATTCAATGGAATTCAAAAAAGTTACGTCACACGATCAATTGCTAAGAGAGGTCCGGGCCGTAGAGAAATCATTCGTTTTATTGTATAAGGAAGGGTCGGAAATAAGCGAGTGTGCAATAAACAATATCACAACAGCAGGTAAGGAGATTAACGATCTGCGCCTGTTTATGGTAGATGTTTCCAATGTAAAGGATGTTCATGAACGGTATGCTATCATCTCCGTACCCACCCTGCTTATTTTTGAGGGCGGGAAAATGGTAAATACCATCAAGGGGTGTCATGACAGTAACTATTTCAAATCGGTTTTTGAAAGCCTGGTTCCCCGGCACCATGGACCCGGTTCTGACACCAGGAAGAATGTTGTTGTCTATTCCACACCCTCCTGTTCATGGTGTGCGACCCTGAAAACCCACCTCAGGAAGCACGGCATTCCATTCCGGGATGTCGATGTTTCAAGGGATCAGCGTATAGCAGAAGAATTGGTACGCAGGAGCGGACAGCAGGGTGTGCCGCAAACAGAAATCGATGGACAGATCGTTGTGGGATTTGACAGGGGAAGAATCAACAAATTGTTGGGTATAGAAAATTAGTAAATCATAAAACATAACAAAAAATGAAAGAACTACAACCCGTAAATCAGAACGTTCTACTGGACATAACCGATGAGCCAGCAGAACAGAAGACTGCCGGTGGAATCATCATTCCGGATTCGGCAAAAGAGAAACCTAAATTTGCCCGTGTGGTTGCACTCAGCACCATTGAAAATGTTGAAATAGCGGTAGGTGATATGGTGTTTTTTAAGGATTTTTCAGGAACAGAAACGGAATTTGAAGGAAAAAAATACCTGGTGATCCCCTATGCCGACATCATGGCAAAAATTGTTGAAACGGAAAAGATCTAAAAAACGCCCTCACGAAGGCCGTTTTTTAATAAGCCATCGGAAGCGTTAGCAAGTAATGAACGATAATTGCGTTTCTATAGGTGGAATATCTTATTTTAATCCTCGATTCGCTCAGCTTCCTCAATTATAATTTGGATCCAGTTTCCCCAGGGAAATGGTGGTTCTCCATAGGTGGATAAGCAACCAAAATAAACAAATTCATTTTTTTTGGACTTGTGGTATTTAAACCTGATATTAAATTCATTTTGCAAGCTATCCGGGAAAAAATATGGACCTCCATTATTTAGATTATGACTTATTAACAATTCCGGTGAGAAATCAATCAAATCTTCGGGTAATGTAAAAGTTACAAAGGAATATTTATGATTTTCTATAATAATACAAAACCCATGTTCGGTTAGTTTACCAGTTCCCTGTCCGTCTTCCGTGAATTCGTCACACTGAACATGCCCAACGATATAACCTTCAGCAATAACAGACATTGGACCGTTCTCCTTGGTACAACCGAATATTATGAAAATAAGTGTTTCAAGTGCAATTATGAATTTGATTATTTTTTTCATGATCCCAGGTATTGTAATTCCCAAATTTAATGCCAGAGTCATTACTTTTATTGATATTTTATTATTAAACAACTCTGTTTATAAAAACAATTAACATTTAACATCTAACAAATAACATTTTATTCATTTTTATCTTTTAACTTTTTACTTTTATCTTTTATCTTTTATCTTGGCTTCATGTCCTATCTGGCCCTCAGCATTCTCTGTTCGACATTCATCCTGATCCTGTTTAAGCTACTGGATAAAAGGGGATTGAATACATTCAGTGCAATTATCATTAATTATTTCGTTGCATCGGTTCTTGGATTTTTCCTGGGGTATTCGGAGATGCATGTTTTTTTTGAAAATCCCGGAAGGTGGATGCTGTTTGCCCTGATCATCGGGGTCTCGTTTGTGATCATGTTTTACATCATTGCAATCACGACTCAAAAGTTGGGTATCACAGTCAGCTCTGTTTCGGGCAGGATGTCAGTCATCATCCCGATTGTGTTCAGTATACTCTATGAAAATGAGGTGGTGGGTATGATAAAAGTATCCGGGATTGTATTCGCGCTACTGGCACTCTTCCTCATGGTGTTCCGGGAAAGCGATCAACCCGTTGACCGCAAATTGTTATTCCTCCCATTTATCATGTTCTTTGGTATGGGTACGATTGATTCACTGATCAAATACTCACAGGCTGAATTTCTTGAAAGCGTACATCTGACTTCCTTCATGACCCTTCTGTTCGGAATCTCTGCTATTTCTTCCTTTTTGTTTCATCTGATAAGACCTAAAAGAAGCAGAACCTTCAGTAAGAAGACTGTTTTGTTCGGGCTGGTTCTGGGACTGGTGAATTTCGGATCCCTTTATTTCTTTGTGCTGGCTTTATCGCATAGCGGAGTTGACAGTTCAATAATTTTCGGGATCAACAATCTTGGTATTGTTACATTAAGCATACTCGTTGCCCTTTTGGTTTTTCAAGAAAAATTAAGCAAATTGAACTGGGTTGGTGTTCTACTGTCCCTTATCACCATCATCATTTTATCAATCAGTGGTTAAATGGGAACCACCAGTCAATATAAGAGCATATCGTCCATCTCCCGGGGAGAATACAAAGAGAAAGGGAGCCGGTTCATTGGTATTGCATACCCGGTCCACTCGGAAGATGAGGTTAAAGAGATCCTGACCGGTTTGAAAAAAGAGTACCACGATGCACGTCATCACTGCTATGCTTATGTTATCGGACCAGACAAAGAGTTTATTCGCACAAATGACGATGGAGAGCCATCCCATTCTGCAGGCAAACCGATCCTGACGCAAATCGAAACCAGGGATCTTACGAATATCCTGGTGGTCGTAATCCGTTATTTTGGCGGAACATTGCTCGGAGTGGGCGGATTGATCAACGCCTATAAAAGTGCTGCATCCGAAGCGCTGGAGAACGCAAACATTTATATCCGAACCGTGAAAGAACGTTACCGCCTGGTGTTTGAGTACCCTCAGATGAACCCGGTGATGTCCCTGTTAAAAGAAAAAGATCTGAATGTTATCAGCCGTAATTTTGAACTGAGCTGTTCCATTATCATTGAAATTCCGCAGGACAAGGCAGGCGAATTCATTGAACGGTGCAAACGGATCGAAAACCTGAAGGTAACGAGGGAATAGGAAAGTTCGGTATTCGCCCGCCTGACCGCTTGCCTGACGATCTCCGGGCGCCTACCCCGCCGGTTGGCGGAGTAGGCACGCAGTCAGGGACGGGCAGGGTAACGGCAAACGATTTCCCATATTCCTTTTTTTTCAACTATCTGTTAACAACCTGCACGATATTTTGCTCATCTTATGTATCTTTACAGCTAATCTAAACAGACTACCAATCCACAATCTGAATGAAGAACAGAAGCCTTGTATCCATCGATGATTATAGCAAAGATGAGATCATAAAAATCCTTGACCTGGCTGAAGAATTTGAAAAATCCCCTGCTCCAAACCTCCTTGAAGGAAAGGTAATTGCAACACTCTTTTTTGAACCGTCCACACGCACACGGTTAAGTTTTGAAAGTGCAGTGAACCGGTTTGGAGGCCGGATTGTAGGATTTACCGATTCCTCAACATCGAGTGTTACCAAAGGAGAAACACTGAAGGATACCATAAAAACGGTCAGCAACTATAGTGACCTCATCGTGATCCGGCATCCACTGGAAGGAAGTGCACGATATGCCAGCGAGGTCGCCTCCGTACCAGTAGTCAATGCCGGTGACGGGGCTAATCAACATCCCACACAAACCCTGCTTGATCTCTATTCCATCCGGAAGACACAGGGAACCCTGGACAACCTGAACATATTCCTTGTTGGAGACCTGAAATATGGCCGAACGGTTCATTCGCTGCTGATGGCCATGTCACACTTCAATACAACCTTCAATTTCATTTCTCCCGAGGAGTTACGCATGCCGGATGAATACAAGATCTTTCTGGATAACCTCGGTTTGAAATATTACGAACACCTGGATTTTACTGATATCATTTCAAGGGCCGATATTGTTTATATGACACGGGTGCAGAAAGAAAGATTCTCCGATCCGATGGAATACGAAAAAGTGAAAAATGTATATGTCCTGCGTAAAAAAATGCTAAAAAACACCAAAGATAATATGCGGATCCTGCACCCGTTACCACGCGTAAATGAAATTCATGACGAGGTGGACAGCAGCGAAAAAGCGTACTATTTTCCACAGGCTCTGAATGGTGTCTACACCAGGCAGGCAATTATTGCTTCGATTCTGGGTTTAACCTAACATCGCTCTCATGAAAGAACGGAAACAATTAAGTGTCAGTGCAATAAAAAACGGAACAGTCATTGACCATATACCCGCTAAAAACGTGTTCAAGGTCCTTCAGATCCTTGGACTTGACAACGTTGATGAGATGATCACGTTTGGGACCAATTTTGAGAGCAAGAAGCTGGGAAAGAAAGGACTCATAAAAGTATCCAATGTGTTCTTCCTGGATGAAGAGATCAATAAAATAGCCCTCGTGGCACCGGAAGCCAAGTTGAATATCATTAAAGAGTATGAAGTGGTAGAAAAAAAGGTTGTTGAAGTTCCAGATAAGATTATCGGTATAGCCCGGTGTGTAAATCCCCAATGCATTACCAACCATGAGACCATTACTACCCGCTTTCAGGTGGTATCGAAAAAAGATGTCTCACTGAAATGCCACTATTGCGGTAAAATAACCGACCAGGAAAACCTGGTGATTGTTTAAAGAGATGGTTACTGGTTACTCGGTTCTGGTTGCTCGGTAAAAAAATCGGTTTCAAATCGTTTCATGCAATTTCGCCATAAGCATCCTTTCGGATCAATTCTTTTCCAGTTCCTGTCGTTACTATGAACACTTAACAAATAAAAATTAACAGTTACTTTTTTCTTATCAACTTATACACTTATAACGTATAACTTTCCCACTCACTTCTCTCCGTCTCCCCCTCTCACTCCCTCTCTCAGTCAATTCATCCCTTCTCATCTTATCCGATCATATGACCGGATCAACTCCTCATCTTTCTTCACTCCACGTAATGCTAGATAGGTCAAAATAGCGGATACAATGGGAAGAACAGCATATAGTGTGAAGTAGGCATCGGCATTGAGATGCATCATTCCCTGCCTTCGGTAGAAATAGAAAAGGGCCAGTGAGCCGATCATTAAAACCATACTGAAGACAGACAACCGCATTTGCACCATTCGCTTCCTGAATGAGAACATCGCAACCAGCAATAGACATAGAACAACAAGGAAAAGTATTAAAAGCGGAATAGTACTGAGTACAACAGGTGGTGATTCTTTTCCAGCCTCGACAATACCCCATGTATGGAGTAGGTACACCTGCCCATTATCTCCGATAAAGCGGCTTACAGGCAGGAAAGCACCAAATGCCATGAGGATCGTTGCCAGAGCGTAATAAACGGTTTGAATGCGTTGTATCATTGTTGTAATCCTTTTAAGCACAGGTAAAATGAAAATGAATGTTCGTTTTGCTCTCATCTTCCCACTGAAACCAATCCCCATTTCTCCTAAAGTAATGAAATGGCGGTCAATTTTTAATGCCGCAAATCAATAACAAAAATGGATAAGAAAAAAAGCATCCCGTTGAGAGATGCTTCAATCAGGATTATCGATTATCAGTTACCTCCCAGTATTAGCGGCATACCTTCATTTCCACCACCAATGACCACAACTTTTGCATTGGCTGATTCAGCCAGTTTCAGTGTGGCATCTATTCCTTTCTGTCGCAGGATCATGGTTGTCAGACTGGCACTGATAATCCGGTTATAAGTTGCAATACCTTCAGCCTCAATTTCTTTCCTATCTGCTTCCAGTCTTTCTCTTTCATTGATGAAGGTCATAGCCAGTGCTTCCTGCTCACGGGTCAGCTTACTCTCAATGGCAATCTTTATATCGGCTGGCAGATTTATAGAACGAATCATGAGAGCCTTCATATCAATGAAGTTAGTCAACAGTACTGAAGCTGTTTCATTGATAATAGCATCTTCAACCTCTTGTCTCTTTGTTGAGTAGATCTCTTCAGCTGTATATCGGCCTGTAACCCGTCTTACAGTTGAGCGAACTTCAGGGATTACAAGACTATTGATATAGTTGACTCCAAACGTTTCATGCAGGTGTCCTATTTTATCATATGTTGGATTGAAACGAACCGTAATATCTACATTGACGGAAAGTCCATTCTTATCAAGGACATCCATGGTCTCTTCACTTTTTTGTTCCTTTACATTGTATTTGTCCAGGTCATTCCATGGGGCAATTACCTTCAGCCCGGTTCCAACAATATTTTCCTTATCGAGGAATCCCGATATTTTATGGAAAATAACAGCCCGTTCACCCGGTCTGACAATATAAAACATCCTGCTGCCAAATAACAATAACACAACAATAACTACTGCTGAAGTAATAATTAATACTTGCTTTCTTTTCATATTTCTGAGTTTTTAAAGTTAATTCGCGTTTACGAATTGCAAAAATAAAGGAATTATCTGTAAAGCACAGATTTTCCTGTTTTTTTTACAACCGTGAAGTCCTGGCCGGACATCTTCACTGACCAGAAAGAATTGTTGGTTTCGGAAAATTTAGATAGTTTTGAAACAACCTTGGATCTGTAAAGATCATCATGTTATCTTATGATCAAAACATCTGAGCTCATATTAAATCCAGACGGCTCTCTTTTTCATTTGCACCTGTTATCAGGACAGATTGCCGGGACAATCATTCTCGTGGGAGATCCGGCCCGGGTTGAAATGGTATCCTCACATTTTGACCGGATTGACGTGAAAATCCAGAACCGTGAATTTGTTACTCACACCGGAACATACAGGGGGCAGCAAATCACTGCCCTTTCTACGGGTATTGGAACAGACAACATTGACATTGTTGTGAATGAGCTTGATGCACTGGTTAATCTCGATATGGAGACCAGGAGACCAAAAGCTAAACTGAACAGACTAAACCTGATCCGGATAGGTACTTCCGGATCGATCCAGCCGGATATTCCCATTGGGACATTCCTGTTAACAGAAAAAGCGATCGGATTCGATGGTTTGTTGAATTACTATTCCCGATGCGACGATGCTTCGGATCTGGCATTGGAATCGGCTTTCATGGAATATGTTAGCTGGGATCCACGACTTCCCAAACCATACGTTGTAAGTGCAGATCAAGAGCTTTTAAAACAGTTCACAGGAAAGGAAGTAACCACGGGAATCACAATTTCTGCCTCTGGCTTTTACGGACCCCAGGGAAGGATTGTCAGATTACCATTGGCTCACCCTGGACTGAATGAAAAAATAATGAAGTTTCGGTTTGGAACGGAAAAAGTAACTAATTTTGAAATGGAGAGTTCAGCAATCTATGGATTGGCGTCTTTGCTGGGCCACCGTGCAGTAACACTTTGTGCAATTATTGCGAACCGAGCAACCGGAGAATTCATGGGAGAATACAAAAATCTGATGGAACGCCTCATTGTATTCTCCCTTAATCGAATTACAAGTTAACCATAGAAACATTGGAAACCAAAAAAGAAATAGAAGCCCTTATCAACCTGTTGGAAGATCCCGATGCAAAGGTATTCGAGGAGGTCAGCCGTAATTTGATGGATAAAGGAATAGGTATCATCCCGGAGCTGGAGGAAGCCTGGGAGAGTTGTGGAAACCAGCATCACCAGGAGCGAATCGAAAACCTGATACAGCAGATCCAGCTGAACTTTACCCGTGAACAACTGCTGCGATGGATCAATGAGGGAGCTTCAGATCTGTTGGAAGGGGCATACTATATCGCAAAATTTCAATACCCCGACCTGGTACTATCACAGCTGGATAACCAGCTTGAGAATATCAAAAAAGATGTATGGCTGGAATTAAACGATAACCTGACAGCTCTTGAGAAAGTGAAGGTCATTAACCAGATCATTTTTAAAATCTACGGCCTGAAACGAAACAGTTCGCAATTCTATGCACCACAAAACAACTACCTGAACATTGTCCTGGAAACAAAAAAAGGGAACCCGATCAGCCTGGCAATCATCTATTCCATCGTAGCTCAACGTCTCGGACTGCCAATATATGGGGTCAACCTTCCCAGAAATTTTATCCTGGTCTACATCGATGAACTAAAATCAGTAGAAACCTTTGATAAAGAACTGGAAGCGCATATACTGTTTTACATTAACCCCTTCAATCTCGGTGCAATACTTGGAAAGAAAGAGATCGATCACTTCATTAAACATCAGAATCTTACACCCCGGAAATCTTTTTATGTTCCCTGTTCAAATAGTGAGATCATTCACCGGCTCTTACTGAACCTTTCCTTTGCGTATGAGCAGGCAGGTAATGAAGAAAAAGTCAGGCACCTGAAGGAATTGCTTGATATTTTCGGGAATCCAGAATAGAGGGATGGCGTGGTATTGGAAGGCTTCAGATAACCACCTGTCCGCGAAACCGGTTACCGCATTCTTTTCCTGATCAGTGTGTACCAGAGAATCCTCATATCCTGCGCAAAATTCCAGTCGTCGAGGTATTCCATGTTAATTTTCACTTTATCCGGAAAGATCACCTCATTATTATATCGGTCAGGGTTATCAACTGCTGACAGGATCTCCTCCTCATTGATGTATTTGAGGGTTGCCGGACCGGTCATCCCCGGTTTCCACCTAAGGATCCTGGCATGGTCACCGGCCAACTTCTCAGCCATACGCGGGACATAGGGCCTGGGACCAACAAAACTCATATCTCCAATCAGGACATTCCATAATTCAGGAAGTTCATCCAGTTTCCATTTCCTTAAAAAAGCACCAAACGGTGTGATCCTGGGATCTCCCTTTACAGGAATTCCCTTCCTCTGGGTCTTATCGCACATCGTTCTGAACTTGTAGATTTGAAAGACCTTTCCATTTTTACCAACACGCTCCTGCTTGAAAATTATGGGGCCTTCGGAGCTGATTTTTACCAGCAAGCCAATGACAATCATTAGGGGTAAAAACAGGATCAAACTTATGGCAGAAAACAGTTTGTCAAATATTTCCTTCAACAGTTTATTCATTCAGGGTAACTTTATCCAGTTCGATCATCCGGTAATTACTCACCGTTTTGTATCGGTTTATTCACCACTTGATGTGGCTCATGAGGTTTGCGCTCCTTCGTCGCTCAAACGTTCATGAGCTCGCAACGCTCGGTTCTCCATAGGAGTCCTATGGACAGTGATGATCATAATCTTTGAACCATTGTATGAACCGTTTTACGCCGGTTCTGATATCTGTAGACGGCTGGTAATTCAAATCCCTTACCAGGTCTCTGGTGTCTGACCAGGTTTTTGGCACATCGCCCGGCTGAATCGGCAACAGATTCATGATGGCCTTTTTACCCAATTCTTTTTCGATAGCATCAATAAAATCCAACAGTTTCACCGGATTATTATTCCCAATATTATATAGTTTATAGGGTGCAACGGAGCTTGAGGGATCGGGATGCAGGCCATTCCAATCCTTATTTTCATCCGGAATACGAAAGATCACCCGGCTTACTCCTTCGATAATATCGTCGATATAGGTAAAATCCCGTTCCATGTTGCCATGATTATACACCTCGATGGGTTCCTCTTCAAGAATAGCTTTTGTAAATTTAAAGAGCGCCATATCCGGACGGCCATAGGGCCCGTAAACCGTAAAAAACCGAAGTCCTGTAACGGGTAAGCCATACAGGTAGCTGTAGGAATGAGCCATCAGCTCATTGCTTTTCTTTGTCGCCGCGTAAAGACTAATGGGATGATCGACCCTGTCATGGACAGAAAAGGGCATGCTGGAATTCAAGCCATAGACACTTGAACTGCTTGCAAATACAAGGTGTTTCACGGGTAATGATCTGCATGCTTCCAGGATATTAATGAATCCTACGATATTGCTGTCGATATAGGCATAGGGATGAGTCAGGCTGTAGCGTACACCAGCCTGTGCTGCAAGATGGCAAACCAGATCGGGTTTTTCCTCGCGAAAAAGTTGGCTGATCCCCTCCCGGTCCTCCAGATCAAACTTATAGAATGAATATCCGGGGTATTTTTCACTGGCAATGTTTATTCCGGCTTTGATTCTATTCCTTTCAATACCGGTCACCCCGAGTCGTGAATATTTCAATTCCGGATCATAGTATTCGTTTATATTATCTGTTCCGACGACCTGTTCACCGTCATCCAGGAGTCTCTTAACGAGGTGAAACCCAATAAAACCTGCCGCTCCTGTGACCAGTATTTTCATATCGTTCGATGTTATAAAAACAGCCCTTTAGTGAAAGGCGGATACCAATTGCCTGCAGATGAATGCTGCACTCTTTCCATCACCATAAAATTTGGGGAATGAGAGATCACGAACACTCAAAAAGTATTCATATGCATCAAAAATCTTCCGGGAATCAGCATCTGCCAGAAGAGCTGTTTTATTGTTGACCAGCTCAACCCATTCTGTTTCCGGTCTGAGTACAATACAGGGTTTCTCAAAAAAATGTGCCTCTTTTTGAACTCCGCCAGAATCAGTTATGATCATTTTTGCATGTTTCTCGAGTGTAATCATCTCCAGGTAAGATACCGATGGTATCAAAGATATATTTTTTTTAACTTTTTCAAGGAATAACCGGTTCATGTTCTTTTCCAAAGCCTGCAATGTCCTTGGATGAATGGGCAGGATCACAGGAGTATGACCTTCAAGGGTTATCTTTACCAATCCCTCAAAAATGGAATGAAGCCGGTCACTGTTATCCGTATTGTGATCACGGTGGATGGTAGCAAGAATATACTCCCCTGGCTTGGTTCTGAATTTTTCAAGTAACCCCTGCTGTCCCGTGGTGGTTTTCCTAAAATACAAACTGTTATCATACATGATATCACCACAATGAAAGATCGCTGGATTATCGGGTGAATAAGGAGGTGAGTTCCCGGCATGTAATCCTTCCCTTTCCAGGTTAGCCAATCCCGTTTCAGTGGGGGTAAAAAGCAGGGTTGATATGTGATCACAAACAATCCGGTTTATCTCTTCCGGCATCTTCTTATTGAAAGAGCGTAATCCGGCCTCGATATGAACGACCGGGTATCCCAGTTTGACAGAAGCAAGAGACGAGGCAAGTGTCGAATTGGTATCCCCATAAACAACAACGCAATGGGGTTTTTCAGCATTTAACACCGATTCAATTCCTGTTAACATTGCGGCCGTCTGTTTCCCGTGCGACCCGGAACCTACCTCCAGTTTATACTGAGGTTCAGGGAGCTGTAATTCATGGAAAAAGAGGGCGGATAATTCACGGTCATAATGTTGGCCCGTATCAACAAGTACTTCCTCAATTGTATCGGGAAAGCTGGTTCTGATTTGCCGGCTGAGCGCAGCAGCTTTAATGGTCTGCGGACGGGTACCTGCAATATGGATTGCCTTCACCATTTCCTGTTGAAGCTTATAAAAGAATTCTGATCGCTCCGATTCAGGGCGCGTATATTATTTAGCATAGCTTATTGCCCGGGTTTCACGAATCACTGTAATTTTAACCTGTCCCGGGTAAGTCATCTCATCCTGGATTTTTTTAGCTATATCGAAGGAAAGGCTTTCGGCTTCTTTATCGGAAATTTTATCCGAACCTACGATAACCCGCAATTCGCGTCCTGCCTGTATTGCATAGGTCTTCATCACCCCCGGATGGGAAAGTGCCAGAGCCTCCAGCTCCTTCAACCGTTTGATGTAGGATTCCACCACTTCTCTTCTGGCTCCGGGTCGGGCACCGGATATGGCATCACAGACTTGTATAATGGGAGCAATCAGTGTATTCATCTCCGTCTCATCGTGGTGCGCTCCAATGGCATTGCATACTTCCGGTTTTTCCTTGAATTTTTCGGCTAACTTCATGCCAAGAATAGCATGTGGCAATTCCGGTTCATCGTCCGGCACCTTTCCGATATCGTGTAACAACCCGGCACGTTTTGCAAGCTTTGTATTCAAACCCAACTCAGAGGCCATTATGGCAGAAAGGTTTGCCACTTCCCTGGAGTGCTGCAGGAGGTTTTGACCGAACGATGACCGGTATTTCATTTTCCCGATCAGGCGAATCAACTCCGGATGCAAGCCATGGATACCCAGATCGATGGCTGTTCTTTTTCCCACCTCAATAATCTCTTCTTCAATTTGTTTGGTGGTTTTCTGGACAATCTCTTCAATGCGTGCAGGATGAATCCTTCCATCAGTCACCAGTTGGTGAAGTGCCAGTCGTGCAATTTCTCTGCGGACAGGATCAAAGGCAGACAGAATAATGGCTTCGGGGGTGTCATCCACAATAATTTCCACACCGGTAGCTGCTTCCAGGGCCCTTATGTTTCTCCCTTCACGTCCAATAATCCGGCCTTTAATCTCATCGGTATCGATATTAAACACAGTCACTGAATTCTCAATGGCATTTTCAGTTGCTACGCGCTGGATGGTTTGAATGACGATTCGCTTTGCTTCTTTATTTGATGTCATTTTTGCCTCATCCATAATCTCATTGACGCAGGACATCGCTTCCGTTTTTGCTTCTTCTTTCAACGACTCGATCAACTGCTCTTTTGCCTCTTCAGCAGATAGTCCGGAGATTTCCTCCAGCTGTTCAACCTGCTGTTTATGCATCTTTGACAATTCTTCATCCTTTTTTTCAACCAGAAGTATTTGCTGTTTAAGGTTTTCACGGATCGTTTCCACATCCTTTCTTTCCCGATTTACCTCTTCAAAACGTTGAGATAACGACACTTCCTTCTGTTTAAACTTGCTCTCAGCAATAGCCAGTTTACTATTCTTCTCATTAATAATCTTTTCATGGTCCGCTTTCAACTGCAGGAATTTTTCCTTTGCCTGCAGGATCTTATCCTTTCTTATTACCTCTGCTTCCGTTTCTGCTTCCCTTATGATTGCCCTGCTCTTATTTCTCAATACAGTCTGCCATAGTAAGAATGACAACACACCACCAAGAACAAAAGCAACAGCAAACAATATCACTGTCAGCGTTATGGAGATTTCTCCTAAAATCATTGATAGTATCATGGTATTTATATATTAGGGTTAGTGAAAAAAAAACCCGCATTTGTTTCCCCAACTTTTATAAAACCCCAATTGACATGGGTGAAGATGCCACCTGATTTCTGATTTCCAATGTCTTCGTAAGAAGAACCCCGAAGGGTTAAGGCCTGTCATAGACCAGATGCGCTTTTCTCCAATTTAGTAAATGTTGAGTTTCAAAAATGAATGAAGAAACAATGCGGGTAAAACTATATTTATGTAAAAGAACGTTATTACTCTCTTTTAATGTATTCGTCTAATTCAGCATTTAATTCTTTTAATTCTTCGATGAGAGTTGAATCATTAAGTTGATTATCGCTATCTATAACTTTAATAACAAATTGTAAAGCAGCCATGGCCAAAAAATCCTGCACATCTTTATCGGTATATCTCTGCTTGTATTGTAATACCTTTTCATTGATCATCCTGGCTGCTCTTCGAATCTTTTCCTCATCTCTTCTGTCAATCTTCAATGGATAATACCGGTCAGCAACATTAACCTTTATTGAAAGCTTCTCTTCCATTAGCTGATTTCCATATTAACTACTTATTCAAAAGAGCAATACATTTATCAATCTCCCGCACAATTCTATTCACTTTGATCCTGGCATCATGGACATTATCATCTCCTGCCACGATCGATTTTGCTATTTTTTGGTTTGTGTATCTGTTTTTTAATTCTTCTAATTCAGTTTCTTTTTGTTTAATTTGATTGTTTAAGTCAGATATTTCTTGCTTTAAATGATCTTTTTCCTCACGAACCTGATCCACAAACGAAATGATGATTTTGATTTTTTCTTTTAACTCATTTACTATTTCGTCTTGCTCATGATCCATGGCAAAAGATTTAATACAAAGTTAACATAGCTTTGATAATTTCAAAAAATAAATCCCGATTTTCCCGAACCGAATAAAATTATAGTTTTGCATTTTATATACAAATTTTACTCAGTCGAGGATGAAAGGCTCTATCGTCTACCTTCACCCAGCAGGTATTATTCGAACGGTAATTATTTCCCTGCTCTTGCTTTTTGCATACCCGGCAAAAGCACAAATAAAACGTGAGATTGCATCGTTCGGATCGCCCGTTGAATTCCCAATTATACTATCCTCAAATTATGGTGAATTAAGAACCGACCATTTTCATTCCGGTATTGATATCAAAACGGAAGGAGTTAGTGGGAAGAAGATCGTTGCAGTGGAAACGGGTTATATTTCACGAATCAGTGTCTCACCCGAGGGCTTTGGAAAAGCTCTTTACCTCTCGCATCCAAACGGCTATAGTACAGTATATGGTCATCTCAGCAGTTTTACCGAAGAAGTGGAGGCATACGTTAAGAATCATCAATACCAGGAAAAGACCTTTCAAATTAATCTTTTTCCAAAAGAGGGAGAATTCCTGTTTGCAAAGGGAGAGATCATTGGGTATTCAGGGAACACCGGAAGCTCACTCGGACCCCACCTGCATTTCGAAGTGAGAGACAGCAGAACAGAGAATCCCCTCAATCCACTACTGTTCAATATTATTGTGGATGACACCATTCATCCTGTGTTTTACAGCATCTTTCTTTACCCTCTGGCG
>Ga0315534_1000137_pt1 | contig 43344 bp, 39 predicted proteins | sample SalMarSW160240MG_FD_203094 | JGI IMG/M metagenome (GOLD analysis project Ga0315534, IMG submission 203094) | Salt marsh sediment microbial communities from the Plum Island Ecosystem LTER, Massachusetts, United States - Salt Marsh Sediment SW1602-40 ... | reverse complement strand
GGTTCTCATCAGTGCTCCTTTGACGTGGTGGTCTAAGAAGCATTGATACTACCGCAGCTTACCTCTTAGTCCAACCTTCAAAGTTGCACTTCGGAGTTGAATCTAGCTTATCATTTAGTGTGAATGGAAGAGTGTCATGCATCGAAAATACCGCAATCCGATTTTGCCTGGCTTTTACCCCGATCCTTCGTTCTGCCGAGTTGGCGAGGATTACTACCTGGTCACATCGACCTTCGAGTTCTTTCCGGGTTTGCCCGTTTTTCACAGCCGCGATCTGGTGCATTGGCGGCAGATCGGCCATGTACTCGATCGGCCGTCGCAGCTGCCGCTGGATGGCATTGAACCTTCAGCCGGTTTATACGCGCCCACCTTTCGCTACCACAAGGGTACTTTCTACGTCATCAACACGCTCGTTCGCGGGTTAAAAGAATCGGGCAATTTCATCGTCACTGCAACCGATCCGGCGGGACCGTGGTCGGGGCCCTACTGGTTGGACGACGCGCCGGGAATCGATCCTTCACTGTTTTTCGACGACGACGATCGGGTATGGTACACCGGCAACCGCATTCCACCAGACGGTGAACGCTACCACGGTCACCGGGAAATCTGGCTGCAGGAACTCGATCTGAAGAAGATGCAGCTAAAAGGAGAAAAATTCGCACTTTGGGATGGCGCCGTCAAGGGTGCCGTGCACGCCGAAGCGCCGCATCTTTACAAGATCGAGGGCTCGTATTACCTCATGATCGCGGAGGCCGGCACTGCTCATAACCATGCAATAACTATCGCTCGCAGCAAGAAAATCACCGGACCGTACGAGAACAATCCCCGCAATCCCATCCTCACGCATCGTCATCTGGGCCTCGATCATCCCATTGTAGGCACCGGCCATGCCGATCTGGTCCAGACTCAAAATGGAGAATGGTGGATGGTACTGTTGGCCATGCGTCCGTATGGTGGGTATTTCTACAACCTGGGCCGCGAGACGTTTCTGGTGCCGGTCATCTGGGAGGAAGGCTGGCCGATCGTCAGCCCCGGGATCGGAAGGGTCGAATTCGAACATGCGGCGCCAAATCTGCCGCTACATCCTTGGCCTCCTCAACCGACCTGCGATCACTTCGAAACGGAGTCGCTGGGGTTGGATTGGAATTTTCTGCGCACGCCGCGCGACGATTTCTGGAGTCTGCGAGATCGTCCCGGTTTCCTGCGGCTGCGTTTGCGGCCGGAACGGCTTTCGGAACTCTCAAACCCCAGTTTCGTCGGCCGGCGGCAGCGGCACCTCGACTTCAGTGTGCGTACATGCATGCAATTTTCACCCCAAAGTCCGGATGAGTGTGCCGGCGTGGTCCTGCTGCAGAACAATGACTTCCACTTTCGCTGCGTCGTTTCGCAAGCCGGGAAAGCGGGAAACCTGATCCGGCTGATTCAGCGCCGTGCGGGGGAGGAAACCATCCTTGCGGAAGAATATGTTGACGGGGAGCGACTTTATTTCAGAGTAACAGCCCGGGGTCAGGATTACAGTTTCTACTTCTCGACCCGGCCTGAATCCTGGCAGCCCCTGGCGTTGAACGTGGACGGCCGCCTCCTCAGTACGCCCGTCGCAGGCGGTTTTATCGGCGCCTACGTCGGCCTGTACGCCAGCAGCAACGGCGAAGCCAGTGAAAATGTGGCTGATTTCGATTGGTTCGAATACGTCGGGGAAGAGCAGATTTTATAGCAGCCGCCAACAATTGGGAGAAACCTCGCTGGGGGAGATATTCGCCCATCTTCGCAAGCACTGCTGGGTGTTCCAATTGTGCAGAACAAGTCCAGCGATTGATCCACTTCGCAACCAGGAGCACGCTGTCTGACATGTGGGACAAAGTCGAACTGACGAACGCACAAGCCCGCCGTTTCCTACTCGCCCATCACGGACTAGGAGCGGGATATTCGTGGAAAGGGAATGCGGGGATTCTGGACTACATCCGTCGCGTGGGCTGTATTCAATACGACCCGTTAAATATTGTGGGCAACAATCCGGAATTGGTGCTGCAAGCACGTGTGGCGGATTTTAAGCCAGAGATGCTGCAGGAATTGCTGTACGAGCATCGCAAACTGCTCGATGGCTGGGACAAGAACATGTCCATCTATCCCGTGGAAGATTGGCCGTATTTCCAACGCCAGCGCAATCACGCCGTTCGTCACTACGGCGGGGACGATCGGCCGGCCACACAAATCATGCCGCAGGTGCGGGCGGCGATCGAAAACCGCGGACCGTTGTCGTCGATCGATCTGGATTTCGATCGAAGCGTGGATTGGGCCTGGGCGCCGACGCGTATCTCCCGAGCGGCCCTGGAAAGCATGTACTCCTGGGGCGAGTTGGTGATTCATCATCGGATTCACACACGTAAGGTGTACGATTTTGCCAGCCGTCATCTCCCGCAAAAGTTGCTGACGGCGGCCGATCCCAACCAAAGCGAGGAAGACTTTCACGATTGGTATGTCTACCGCCGTATCGGCGCAGTGGGTTTGCTCTGGAACCGGGCGGGCAACGCCTGGCTGGGGATGCTGGGTGTGAAAAGCCCACAACGAAAAGCGGCTTTCGAGCGCTTGCTGGCATCCGGCAAACTCATCGAAGGGCAAGTCAGGGGCATCGATGCGCCGCTTTACATGCGGTACGAAGATCGTGGCCTGCTCGAAACCATGTTGGGTTCTCGCGCCCGACGCAGGCGGGCAGCGATCCTGGCACCATTGGACAATCTGCTCTGGGACCGTCACCTCATCGAGGCGCTGTTCGGTTTTTCCTACGTTTGGGAAGTATATAAACCGGTCGCCGAACGTGCGTATGGTTATTATGTGCTTCCCGTGCTGTACGGGGACCGTTTCATCGCCCGCTTCGAGCCGGGCCGGGATAAGCAAAACGCTGCTCTGGTGATCAAAAATTGGTGGTGGGAAGCGGATGCGTCACCGACGAAGACGATGGTCCATGAACTCGCTCGCTGCTTCAAGCGCTTTCTACGTTTTCTGGGGGTCGATTGTCTGCAGGTCGAGCGGCGGCTTGCTCGTCGAGCAGATTTGAAATGGCTGCTGGCGATCTCGAGTACGAACACGAAGGGATAAAGACTATGCCGGTGTATTTGCAGTCGAGCGGAAGTGACCGCCGTTAGGCTGGGCGTCTCATCTCCAAGCAGGAAAACAGAAGCGTCGCAGCCGCACGACCGCCGACAGGATGCGATAGAATTTAGTGGAAAATGACCCGATGGAGGATTTCCATATGTCTGATTATGATGTGATTGTGATCGGCGCCGGACCGGGCGGTTATGTCTGCGCCATTCGAGCGGCGCAGTTGGGGAAAAAGACGGCGATCGTTGAAAAAGAGTTCCTCGGCGGCGTTTGCCTGAACATAGGCTGCATCCCGTCGAAATCTCTGCTGCGCAACGCCGAAGTGGCCCACCTGCTGCGCGAGCGCGGCAAAGATTTCGGATTCGAGATCGATGGTCTCAAACTCGACTACACCGCTGCAGTGAAACGCAGCCGAGTAGTCTCGAATCGGCTGACGAAGGGCGTCGGCTTCCTGATGAAGAAGAACCAAATCGATGTGCACATGGGCACGGCGAAGTTCGAAGCAGCGGACACCCTGCTCGTCACTGCCGAGGATGGTTCGACTCAAACCTTGAAGGCCAAGGCCATCGTCATCGCCACCGGCGCTTCGGCGATGACCATCCCGGGCGTCGAGATCGACGGCAAACAGGTCCTAAGTTATCGAGAAGCGATCCTGCAGGACGAACTGCCCAAAAGCGTCGTTATCGTCGGAGGTGGCGCGATCGGTCTCGAATTTGCCACGGTTTGGAATTCCTACGGTGTGGACGTAACGCTGGTCGAGATGCTGCCCAATATCGCCCCACTCGAGGATGAAGAAGTCAGTGCGGAATTGAAAAAAGCGCTGACGAAACGTGGCATAAAGATCATGAGCGGAACGAAAGTGGAGAGCGTCAAACGTTTGAAGACCAAGGTCAAGGTCGATGTATCGGGAACCGACGGTGCAGCGAGTCTTGAGGCTGCACAGGTATTGATGGCGATTGGATTCCGTCCCAACAGTGCAAATCTCGGTCTGGAGGGGATTGGTGTGTCGCTGGCGAAGAATGGCGCTGTCGAAATCGACGAGCGGATGGCGACCAACGTTGCGGGCGTGTGGGCGATCGGTGACGTGACCGGCAAACTCATGCTTGCGCACGTCGCCTCCGCCATGGGCATCGTCTGCGCCGAGAACATCGCTGGTGTGGAGACATCCAGGTTGAATTACGAGATGATGCCCCGGGCGACGTATTCCCAACCCCAGGTGGCTTCCTTCGGGTTTACCGAGCAGCAAGCACAGGAACGGGGCTATGAAGTGAAAGTTGGCCGTTTCCCTTTTCAAGCCAACGGCAAGGCACTCGGTCTGGATGATTACGCCGGGTGGGTTAAATTGATCGTCGAGGCGCAATACGGTGAGATTCTCGGAGCCCACATGATTGGGCCGGAGGTGACCGAATTGCTGCCCGAATTAACCTTGGCGCAGATGATGGAGCTAACTTCAGAGGAGATTGCCCGGAACGTACATGCGCATCCAACGCTGAGCGAAGCGCTGATGGAAGCCGCCCACGCCGCGGAGGGGCATGCCATTCATATCTGACGTTCGTTGGCGACTGGGTTCAGCAGCTTGACCGCGACCCGCTTAGGTTCGCTCCAAAACCCAAAAATGCGACAGGCCAAAGTGCTTGAACGGCGTCCGTTCGAGGAACTGAAGCATCGCCCGCAAGGCGCGGCCAAACCAGGGCCAACGGGCGATGATGTTGTCGTACGCGCCAAATATTACGCTGGCGTGGATGATATCCAGAGGAAGGCCGTGCACGAGGCGATTCACATCCCCACGGGAATACACACGCACGTGAGGCGCCAAACGATCGCGCAATCTGTGCGGCAGATAATTGACCAAGGGGATGTTGCCGAAACGATAGCGCCCGCGCCAGTAAATGCCGTGCGTTTCGAACGGGTAACCACGATTGGGCACGAAGAGGAATAGACGCCCGCCCGGTGTACCTGTCGAGGCATCGGGAGCACGCAGCGTACGGACGATTTCTTTGAGCGCCGCACGATCGTCAACGACGTGTTCGAGCACTTCGTGAGAAAGCACAAGATCGAATCTGTCGGCAGGGAATGGCAAGCGCTCTGCTGCAGCGCCGATGACTTGCAGCCCCCGTTCCCCGGCTTTTCTTGCCCTGGGAATTTCGTATTCGACGCCGACGGCGAAATTTGCATTCTGGGCCAGGCGTTCGAGATAGACACCGATGCCGCAACCATCGTCTAAAACATCCCCCTGCGTGCGGTTCTGCGCATGATCGAGAATCATACGCAAGCGTCTGGCCTGGCCGGCACGCCACACGTAGGATGGTTCACCCCGCAGCGCAGCCGGATTGCGATCAACCTGGGTCACGTTTGCACCTCAACGCCGGCGGATGAGGATGTGCCGTCAGGCGAATCGAGGTGTGCCAAAGCCAAACCAAGTGCCGCAACCGAGGCCAGTTGACGGAACTGGCCCGCCAGCCAGCGCTGCCGGACTTCGGGCAACGGAAGCCACAGGACCTGCTGTTCTTCCAGATCTCCCGAATCCGGTGCTTGGATTTGCTCGCAGCCGGTCGCCAGAAAGAAGTGAGCCGGTCCTCCGCCGAAATTGCCTCCAAGCACGTAACTTCCCAGCGAATGCCAGGCCTCGGCCGAGCAGCCGAGTTCCTCGATGAGTTCGCGCTGCGCTGCCTGCAGCGGCGGCTCGGCGGCTTCGATGATTCCAGCAGGGGGTTGAATGTCGATCGCATCGACGCCGCGTTTGTAGGAACGTATCAGCCCGACTCGATTTTTACGATCGAGTGGCACGATCGTAACGTAGCTGGGTGATTCAAGCCGCAGGTAACCTTCGACAATCTGTCCGTCGGGCAATTCGACGTCGTCGGCGTAAATGCGCATCCAGGGTGAGCGGTCGAGCAGCAGGTTTCTCTTCAGGGTGCGCCAGGATTCCAGTTCGGGCATTTCGTGCGCCTCGTGGTACGTTAACATCTCGCCCTGAGAATCGGGGCTTCGGCTCGGTTGAACATTATAAACCGCTTGCTCCCGGCGACAATGCTGGAGTGGTCGTGGTTCATCAACCGTTAGAAGCGGCCTGCCAACGCGTAATAGAGGGTGGCAACGATCTCCCGCATAGCCATCCAACTGGCGTGGAGCGCGTCAGCGTTGGGTAGAAAGGCAACGCTGTTCTCCAAAAATCCAACGCCGTGCTGTGCGGAGATCGCCGGGATCGGTTGCAGGCCTTGTGCTTCAAATGCAGCCAAGGCGCGCCGCATGTGGGTCGGTGAGGTTACCAGTATGAAACGCTCGACCCCCCGCGCAGCGAGCATTCGTTTGAGGTTGAGGGCTTGTTCGTAGGTGTCGCCCGATGCAGATTCGAGCAGGATCCGCGATGCGGGTACGCCAAAATCCAGTAGTGCATCCTGCAGCGGTTCACTCTCCGGGGCTAATACCCCGGCACGCGTGTTCGTTCCACCAGAGACGATCACCCACGGCTCGTTCATCTTTACGTATAAGCGCGCGCCCTCCATGGCCCGCAGAATCCCCGCTTCGCTCAGTACGTTTCGTTCGAATTCACCCACCCGAAAGGTGCTGCTTCCGCCTCCGAGGATGACGATGGTATCTATATCTCCCTGGATTTCCTGCCCCTCGAGCGGTTCATACCCGCGCCCGAGCCATGATTCGATCCCTCGAGCGAAAAGCGGCATGCTCAGAACCCAGTAGCCGAGCAGCAGTAAAGTGAGCCAGCACTTTCCCCGCCGATTCCATTTCTCGCCGCGGTAAAGCAATAAGATGCCGATGAGCAACCCAAATAAAAGAAAGGGCAGTGATCCAGGCAGTAGGAATTCCTTCACAATTTCAACGAGCAGATCCATGACGAAAGGGCTTCCTTTTCAATGCATTTTTCTTGCCCAATGAATGGCCACGTTGCCGAACATGTGGTGAGAAAACTGGACGGCATCGAAGTTTGCGGAGCGGATGCGTCGGGACAGGGTGGCGGTGGGCAGGAATGCCTGCGTGGAGCGTTCGAGGTAGCGGAAGGCTTCGCCATCCCCGCTGAGCAGCCGGCCGAGCACGGGTAGGATGTGGCGCATGTAGAATCCGATCACCAGGCTGACGATATTTCTGGCAAGCGGCGTTGTCTCCAAACAAGCGATGTGACCTCGAGGTTTCAGGATGCGGTTTTGTTCTTCCAAGGCGCGGTCGATGTCAACGACGTTGCGGAGCAAGAATCCGGACACAACGGCATCAAAGGCGGCGGCGGCAAAGGGGAGGTGGAGGGCGTCGGCGATGACCCAGGAAACTGCGGCGCGGCGATCTCGTTTCTGCCCGATGCGGATCATCTGGGGCGTGAAATCAACGGCGATGATTTTCGTTTTCGGCGCGCGACGTAGAACTTCGAATGCCAGTTCGCCGGTGCCGGTTCCCAGATCGAGAAGTCGGTTGTGTTCATGCAGCGCGAGGCGATCGATGGTTTCCTTGCGCCATTGACGGTCGTAGCCCAGGGTCATGATGCGATTGATCAAATTGTAGCGGGGAGCTAGACGTGCGAACATCTGGCGGATGCTTCGCTTCCGCCCGTCAGCGCCTCTTGTGACCATGTTTACTTGCCCAGGGGAATTACAGCACGCGGAATGAAAGGCGTATCGTCGTCCGATGCACCCAGGTAAATATGGATCTGCTTTACCTCGAACGTGAATTGGGGTTCGGGGGGCAGCTCGATTTTCTTGGCTTGCGCGGGTTTTTCAAACCTCGCCAGAGTTAGGTGCGGATGAAGTCCCTTGCCGTGTGCTCCTTCGTAGGCGGGATAGTCAGGGAAGGCTGCAGAGATTTGGGCGAACAATTCCAAGATCTTCTCGGGTTGTGATGGCTCGAGGAAGAGGGTGTTTTCAAATTGACCATATCGATCCAAAGTCAGCTCAAATGCGGGAATCTTCTTACAAATCTTGATTAGGGCTTTCTCTGCTTCTTCAACTTCGTCCGGTGGCACGAAGGGGTAAAGCAGCGTGATGTGCGCAGGAACGCGGTTGAAGGATTCGGCATCATGCAATTCGCGAATCGGATAGGCGAACGATTGGACGGGCCGAGGTGGCACGATGAGTAGAGCGCTTTCGAGTTCCATGAATCATCTCACGGATCGCCTGGAACGGAAGCGGTGCTGCCCGATAGAAAACATCCGAGCTTTGATATTCATTCCCGCATTCCGTGTCGATTGGAAAGTGTGATGCGCTGCGGACTTATCCGATCTCAGGCTTGTATTTGCTCCGTTTCATACGAAGCTAGCCCTTATTTTAACGCATTCCTGGCTGGATTGTAGGGTTGTCCGGTAGGAAGAAAGTTGGATTGCCTAAAATTCGTCGTCATTCCGTCGGTTGGGGAACCAGCGGATGATTGAGTCACGAGCGGTATAATGCACGCATGCGTTCACGAATCTTGTGGTTTATATCGGGCGCAATCATTTCGGCGGCACTGCTTTGGTGCGTCTACCAATTTACCCCCCTGAAAGATGAACTGGAGTGGCGCTTGGATGCAGCAGCGGGAATTGTGCGTGGCTGGCTGTATCCTGGAGATACGCTGCCGACCCCGTCCGGCGCGGCGACGGCAGTTGTGAGGCCTTATCCGAGTGCCACAAGCACGGTGTTGAATTCCGAGCCGACTGCCTCTGCAACTCCTGCGCTGACTCCCACACCGATAGCGGATATGGTGCGGCTCGCCTCTCCGGAATGGGAAAAACAGGATTGGAACAATTGTGGACCCACGACGTTGGCATTGGGATTGCGTTATTACGGGTGGGAAGGAGACCAATTTTCCATTTCGAATTTAGTCAAGCCCGATCGCGGCGACCGCAACGTAAATATCGATGAATTGGCGTACTACGTTCGAACGCAGGCAGGCTGGATGGGGGTGGCGTATCGCGTCGATGGCACTTTGGAGACCTTGAAACGTTTTCTTGCCGCAGGCTATCCCACGATCGTCGAAAAGGGGTACGTAATTGTGAGCGACGGGCCGGATGCAGGATGGGCGGGACACTACCTGCTGCTGACGGGATACGATGATCCCGGCCAGGTCTTCATCACCCAAGACGCTTTCGAAGGACCGGATCGCGAAGTGAGTTACTCGGCTTTGGATGAAGGTTGGGAAGCCTTTAACCGGGTGTACATGATCCTGTATCCGGTCGACCAGCGTTCGATCGTCGAGGGATTGCTCGGGGATGACTTGGATGAGACTACGAATCGGGAGGGGGCATTGCAGACGGCTGGCGATGAAATCGAACTCGATGTTGAAGACGCCTATGCCTGGTTTAATCTGGGCACCAACTTGCTCTACTTCGATCGATATAGCGAAGCCGCGCACGCATTCGATACCGCGCTAAGCCTCGGTCTCCCCTGGCGTTTTACGCGCTATCAGTTCGGTCCGTATATCGCCTATTTCAACCAGGGCCGCTATCAAGATGTGATCGACCTGGCTGACGCGACGTTGAAAAGGACGAACAAGGCGGAAGAATCCATGCTTTGGCGAGGTTGGGCGCGCTATCAACTCGGGGATATCAACGGCGCCATCGAAGATTTTCGGGCTGCACTGCGTGTGAATCCCAACTACTTCGATGCCCACTATGCACTTGAGTATATCGGTGCTTTGCCATAGGCGTTCGATCTCCCGATATCAAACGCAGGTAACTTCCGTGAATTCTTTTCATCTAAAGAAGTGAAGTGTATCCATTTATTTTATACGAATGCACGCCAAGAGGAGTGCATCGTTGGAAGGAGCAAATGACGATGTTAATTAGTAAGTCACTAAATCAAGCCATGGACACGCAAATTGGCAGCGAACTGGGTGCCTCAAACCAGTATTTGATTATCGCCTCGTATTTCGATAACGAGTCGCTGCCCGAGTTGGCCGGTTTCTTTTTCCGGCAATCGGATGAAGAGCGCATGCATGCCATGAAGTTTCTGCGCTACATCCTCGATGCTGGCGGCCGTGTTGAGATTCCTGCTGTTCCCGCCCCACCGACCGAGATCCAATCCGCAGAAGCGGCAGTTCGAATGGCACTTGATTGGGAAGTGGAAGTGACCAAGCAGATCAACAATCTGATGGATTTGGCGATCAAGGAGAACGACCACATCGCCCAGGATTTTCTGCGCTGGTTCGTGACAGAGCAATTGGAGGAAGTCTCCACCATGGATGAGCTGCTTTCCGTTGTACGCAGAGCAGGGGAGAGCCAGTTGCTGCTGGTCGAGGATTTCTTGGCACGCAAGGGGGATCCGCATGCGAGTGAAGCGGCAGTGTGATCTCCGATAAGGCGATAATAAAAACCACCCGTGTATTTATGCGGGTGGTTTTTTTTACCTGGCCTGATTTGCAGATTCGTCATTTGATTCGAGTCGTTCTCTATTCCAGCCGCGTGAATGACGCTGGTGCTTGGGGGCATCGAAATCGGTCCGACCGAGCAGTGCTTCGAGGTCGTCGACTTCCAGAAAAGGTCCATAGTTCAAGTAATCCGGACCGGAGGGCACACTGAGTGTTCCGTCGGGGAAAATCATGACATAGAGACGGTCCAGCGTGTTGTGATCGAGCCAATTGATCTGGAAACGATGCGAGTTGCTTTCGACTCTTTGGCGCAGGTTTGAGAAGGCCTCGTCGTCGACGAGGGTTGCTTCCCAATCACACTGCGACATCGCGCGCGGGAAGGTTTGGAATACGTTATAGAAAAGGCGATTTTGCATGCGTTGGGCATATCCATCGAGCAGCTCGACGATGGCGGCAACGGAGGCCATATTGTGGCGCGTCACCGGAGTGGCAACCTTAATGTCGATCGAAGGAAATTCGGCAAGTATATCCAGATCCTGCAGGATCGCCTGGAAATGCCCCGGTTTTTTTGTGCGGCTGGAAATTTCCTCCGAAGGTCCGTCGATGGGAAGCGAAATCAAATCGATCCACTGGCTATAGCCGCGCAGGAAGCCGTAGCTCAATTCATCGCCCGTCGTCGAAAGCGCAACTTCCAATCCGAGTTGTTTGGCGAAACGAATCAACAAGCCGATATCCGTTCGCAAGAGGGGGTCGCCGCCTGTGTAGACGATACGCCGTGCTCCGCATGAATGGATCTTGCTTACAATCGCGACGGCTGTGCTGGTATCGACTTCGTTTTCGAAATCCTGAGGACCCCAGCAGTATGGGCATTCCTGGTTGCAGCGTGAAGTTACGTGGAAATCGATCGTCGTGAAAGTTGTCATGAAACCCTGCCTTTGTGTATCAGGGAAGCATGAAGCATCAGCTGCATTCTCGAACGAAAAACATCGATGAACCTATTTGCAGTATAGCGCAATTTCTCGTTCCCAGGTCACTTGCTGAAAAGGTGGATAACTCGGAATTGCCCTGCAGCAGCATCGGCTGCTGCTCGATGAGTGGCTGCCTCAATCGGCATGCGTTTCCTTGATTTGCAGGGAAGCCGTGGGATGGGAATCTCTCAATCATGCAGCGCCCCAAAGAGAATGATGCGATTGGCGTTTGTGACAATTAAAGTAGTTGGAGTTGTGCGGCTGGACGCCGACCGTCGAGTGTGATGTACGGTGCAGCGCGTTCGGCCAGGATGCCGGCTCTGCGCAAATCTCCCAATTCTCGGAAGCGGCGTTCCCCGCGCAGACGGAGAATCGAATTCGCGCTCTTGAGTCCGATTCCCGGTACGCGTATAAGAACCGATCGATCCGCCCGATTGATCTCTACCGGCGTATTTGCCAACGCAACCTGCGCGTAAGCGATTTTGGGATCACGATCGAGCGGTAGGAATCCGTCTTGGGTGAAAGAAATTTCTTCGAAAACGAAACCGTAATCTCGCATCAAGAACGATGCTTGATAGAGCCGGTGCTCGCGAAGTGGGTCTGTCGGAGCATGGTTTTCCAACGGCGTTCCGGGAACGGGATCGAAAGCTTCGAAATACGTACGTTTCAGACCCGCATTTCGGAACAAATTCTCCACCAGGTTGAGGATTTCGAGATCGTTCTCTCCGGCCGGGCCAATGACGAATTGCGTGCTGCTTGATGGCCAGCGTCGATTCCACCCCTCAATGGGATCTTGATTGCGGCGGATATCCTCCACCCACAGCAGGGATTGCAGCAGTTCCTCGTGAAAGCGTTTCATGGGGGCGATGCGCGACAGATGATTTTGATCGGGAGCTTCGAGATTGATCGAGACGCGATCCGCCAGCCGCATCGCTTGCAGAACCTGATCGCGTTCGACTCCCGGCATGATCTTCAAGTGCAGGTAGCCCTGATAGCCAAGTTTGTGGCGCAGGATCGAGGCAGTGTCGAGTAATTTGGTTTGGGTAATGCTTCCGCCGCGGATTACTCCGGCGGAAAGGAAAATACCTTCGACCGCGCGCATCTGATACAACCTGAAGAATGCCCGTGCCAGGTCATCTGCGGTAAATGTGACGCGGCGAAAGTCACGACCGGCCTGGAAGGGACAATATTGGCAGTTGCGTTCGCACGCCGTGCTGAGCATGGCTTTCAATAGGGGAATTCGCTTGCCTCCGGAGAAGACGGCGTTTGTGATGTGAATGGATCTGCCGTCAATGTTGACCTCGCGATCATCCCAATTGGTTCCATATTTTTTGCGCAACTCGGACGGCGTGAAAGCACAGCTTCTCCGCTTTTCTTGAATCGATGCATATCCTTCGGCTTCGAAGGTCATCGCCTGTGCGGAAAGAGACAATTTGTCCAGTGTATCCATATGCATAATAATAGCACAAACGTTCTATAGATACAACCTGGGAAACATTCCTGCCTCACCGCGCCAATGCGTGGGAAACACGCACGGCATCCGCATCCGTCGGGTGAGTGTCCCGTGCTTGACCGACCCCCTGTGCGGTACTAGAATCTTGATTCGAGCGGAGGCTGAGGCCCAATATCGCGTTTTAACTGATCCATGTTTCCTGCGCGCGCGGGATATGCTATACTGCGCGTAGGTGAATGAAAAGCGCAGAACTTCCGAACGTGCCGCAAATTGGCTTCGACATTTTGGCCTGGGAATCGCAGCCGCCGGATTTCTCGAGGCATTCCGCTCATTGACGTATATCGGTGCCCAAGTGCTGTTCTTGTTTGAGCCAATGATTGGTTGGCGCAACGATTCGATCCGGGATTTCGCGCGGCTCTTAGAAGACCCCGATCAGGTGGATGATCTCATTCATCGTCTGCGGGAGGAGGAAGAGCGTTGAGTTTGGTCGACTTGGTGGGGATGCTGGTACTGGCATTCTTCATCGGTGGAATTATCGTCTACGCCACCGTCGGTAGACGTTGGCCAGCCGTTTTCCGACCTTTGCGTGGATATAGCGATCTGGAAGATGCCATTGAAAGGGCCGTCGAGGCGGGTGACCGCGTTCACGTGTCGCTGGGTACCGGCTCTGTGATTGGTTCGGACTGTGCACCCGCCTTGGCCGGACTGACAATGGTGTCGAGAATCGCCGAAATTACTTCCGTCAGCGATCGGCCCGTCGTCGTTACTGCAGGGGACGCCGCAATGGCGCTCTTGGCACAAGATACCCTTCGATCGACCTACGATCGCATCAATGCCAGCGAGGCTTACAGTCCCAACTCGGGCCGGATGCTTGGTCCGACTCCGTTTTCCTACATCGCCAGTCTGCCCGTCCTGATCGATACGGAAAAGGTATCGGTTCACGTCCTGGCTGGTTCATTTGGATATGAAGGAGCTCTGGCTGTGGACTTCGGCAACCGGCAGGGTGCCTTCAGCCTGGCCGGTACCGATAACGTGCAGTCTCAGGCATTGATCTATGCGACGGCAGATGAACCACTCATCGGCGAGGAACTCTTCGCGGGTGGTGCTTATCTCAATCAGCATCCGGTGCACCGCGCGAGCTTGCGCGTACAAGATCTGATGCGCATGATCATCATCGGCGCCATATTGGCCGGCACAATCTTGCGGGTACTGGGGACGTTTTCGTGAAATTAGGTGCACATCTCCTCTGGGCCGTCGTGGCAGGTGCTGCGGGTCTGTTTGTCCTGTTGGGTTACTTTATCGAGTCTGAAATCATTATCGCCATGCGCTTGGTCCTCATGCGTTGGGCGGTTCTCATCTCGGCCTGGGCGTTGTTGCTTGGTCTGGTCAACATCCTCTACGTTCACTTTATTAAGGTCCGTGATATGGAGCCGGGATGGCCCTACAGCACGGTCTTGATGCTTGCGCTGATCGTCACCGTCGTTTTTGGCGCACTTGGTCCTGATAATGACATCATCGTCATGGTGTTCAATTACATTCATTTACCCGTCGAGACCAGCTTGATGGCGTTGTTGGCGATTTCCCTCGCTGTGGCGGGGTTCCGGCTTGTAGCCCAGAAACGTGATTGGCCCAGCATGGTTTTTGCTGGCACGGCCTTTCTCGTCCTTCTGGGTACTGTGCAATGGCCTTTTTTCTCGGACGAGCTGTTTATAGATCTTTCTGGATTACGGGATTGGCTGGTCCAAGTTTTGGCTTCGGGAGGAGCGCGAGGAATTCTGTTGGGTGTCGCTTTGGGGGCAATCGTTACCGGCTTACGGGTCTTGCTGGCCGTCGATCGACCGTACGGGGATTGAGCGTATGGCAGAAATCCGCTGTCCGATGTGCAGCCAACCCAATCCTGAAGATGCGGAAATTTGCATTTCTTGCCAGGCGCGTCTGAAACCTCTGGTGGCCGGCAGCAGTCCCGCCGATACGGCGGGGGATGTGCCTGAGTCGCCGAAACCACAAGCGGACAGCGGAGCAGCACAGGACTCGGATTGGCTGTCGCGCATGCGCAATGGTTCGACGACACCGGCTGCTCAAGACGAGGAGCCGGCGGAGGATGTAACGCCCGATGCCCCCCCGGATTGGCTTGGCAGGCTGCGCGACACACAAGATCAGCCAGAGAATCAGCAAACTGAACCGGAAGCCGAGTCGGATCGGATGGCACACCCCGCATCAGAGGTCGAATCCCAGTCTGCATCCCCGGCGCAAGAGGGCGAGGTTCCGGATTGGCTGGCGCGCATCCGTCAACGCGAATCTGAGGAAGCTGCAGTTCAGCCCGCAGCGCCGGATGCCGGCGAAGTGGATTGGCAGTCTCGTCTCGGCGCAGGTGAAAGCGCCGGTGTTGAGGATGTAGAAATCTCAGCACGCCTCATGGGGCAGATGGAAGAACCGGTCTCGGACTTGGGGATGGAGTCCGCTCCTGAAGCGCCGGAATTCGGCCAGCCCGCATGGGATGAACCCGTCCCTGCGGGAATCGATGATCGGCAGGAACTTCCCTTTATTGGGGATAAATCTTCCCCGGCGGCAATCGAGGAATTTGATTTCCCCGAAGAATCGGGCGCCCTCGACTCTGAAGCCTCCGAGGTCGAATTGCCGTGGCTGGCTTCCACGGAGACTCAACCAGAATCACCTCCGGCTGCGGAAGAGTTGGGTGGGCTTGCCGGAGGTGAACCCGAGGCGATTTCCGAGGGCATCGAGTTCAAGTGGCCCGACATCGAAGAACCGGACGGAGTCTCCGCGATGCCGTGGGAAAGTGGGGCAGAGGCGCTGGATGCCCCGGGAGAGCAAGCATTCGACTGGTTGGAACCCGGCGCTCCGGAACAGCCTTCTCCGCCGAGGGACGAACAGCCAATTGATCTGGAGGAACCCGAGATCCCTCCGGCAGAAACGCCGGAACAACGCATCTTTGGCTTAGATCTCGGATTGGACGTGGAAGCGCCTGACGTTGCGGAAGCCGCGCCGCCTGAAACTGTCAGGCCTCCGTCTGCATCCGCGTTGATTCCCGATGATGAACGGCCCTCCCCGAAATCGAGCGACGTCGATCTGAGCCTGGACGATATTGATTTGCCGGATTGGCTGGCGGACATGCAAGAGTCCCCTGCAATACCAGGTCGGGGGGAGATTATCGATGATGCGGCGCTGGCGCCTGCCACCTTGCCCACCTGGCTGGAGGCAATGCGTCCCGTCGACAGCTTCCGCTCGGTCATGGACATGGAATCGGCGGATCGCCAAGCCGTGGAATCGGCGGGACCGCTGGCCGGTTTGCGGGGTGTGTTGATGGCCGAACCCGTCGTCGCCATGCCGCGTGCAGCGACGGTCGGAGCCGCAGGTCTCGAAATTACAGAGCGGCAGTTCGCACAAGCTGAACTCCTGCAGCATATTCTCGTGGAGGAGGAGCGGGAATTTCCAGCAGCCCAACCTGTAAGGTCCAGACTGCCGGTACTGCGTTGGATTATCAGCATCGTTCTGGTGCTGAGCGTGGCAATGCCGACGTTTTTACCCTCTATCTTTTTCGGTGTGTTCCCCAAGAAATTGGTGCCCAATTTTTCCCGATTTTTAGCGGTGGTTGAGAGTCTTCCCACGGATGCACCGGCACTTGTCGTGTTCGATTATCCACCCGGATACAACGGCGAGTTAAGCACGATTGCTGGACCATTCCTGGAACATCTTGTTCGGCGAGGGGTTCCGATCGCAACATTATCGACTACTCCCACGGGTCCTTCGCTGGCCGAGGCGCTTCTCAGTAAGTACGGAGTAAATTGGACCGATTACATCCACCTCGGATATTTATCGGGCGGGCCAACCGCAGTTCAAGTTTTTGCCGCCGCTCCACGCAACGCTATTCCGAGAGGCTTTAAAATCCCGACTACGTTTGAGGAAGGTCAAATTCAGGAAGGTTTGGAACGCGATGTGGATTCGGTCTGGCAATCGAGGCTTCTAGGCAACGTCGAGAATCTCTCTGATTTCAGCATGGTGGCGGTCATCACCGCTGGCCCTGAAAACGCGCGCACATGGGCCGAGCAGGCACCAGATTGGCTGGATGGTAAACCGCTGGTAATGATATTAAGTGCAGGTGCGGAGCCGCTGGTGCGGCCGTACTACGAATCCACGAATCCACAAGTCCAGGGTATTCTTACGGGAATGCCGACAGCCGTCGGTTATGAAATCTTTCTTAACGGACAAACCCACGCGGCAGAGAATAGATGGGATGCTTTTGGATTCGGCATGTTTGCCGTCCTGTTAATTCTGCTCGTGGGTGGATTGTATGGTCTCGGAATAGAATTGTGGCGCTTCGGCATGCGAACAACCAAAGGTAGTGTGGATGACTGAACTCAGCGGCATCGATCTCATCGGCACACTCATCGCCGCGCTGCTGACAGTGATGGTGCTGACGTACATCATCGGGGACAATTTCCTTTTTCGTCTGGCGACGTATATCTTTATCGGCGTTGCTGCCGGTTACGCAGGCTCTGTCGCCATGCACAGTGTATTGAGCCCGGGCCTTTTTTTACCGCTGCTTGATAAAGGCTTGAATGAGATCTTTGAGCCGGTTAACATCATCAACTTACTGATCCCTTGCTTGATGATTTTGCTTCTGACGTTGAAAATTTTTCCCGGCGGTGCTCGCTACGGCGGTTTGCCGATGGCGGTCCTTGTCGGCGTTGGAGCAGCCGTCGTCGTGGGAGGCGGTATTACAGGCACGTTGATCCCGCAATCTTTGGGCGCTATGGAGACCCTCGACCCTCTACTCCACTCACCGGCTACGGACGAGACGGCCTTCGAAAACGTGGTATATGCGATCGTAATGCCCCTCGGCACGATCAGTACCTTGGTATATTTCCGTTTCAGCGCCAAGCGTGAGCTTTCAGGTGAAGCTCGGCGGACGTTTTTAACTCAGGTGCTGGCTACCGTCGGGAAGTTTTTCATCGCTGCGACTTTTGGCGTGATGTACGCCGGTGCCCTGGCATCGTCGATCGTTATACTTACTGAGCGTTTTCAATTCCTGAAAGATGTCTTATCGATGCTGGCGGATATGTTGGTGGGTGGATGAGCACGAATATCGACATTGAAACTCTTTTAGCGATCGACGTCGGCAGTGTGCACACGCGAGCGATACTCTTTGATGTCGTGGACGGCCAGTACCGTCTCGTTGCTACCGGGCGAGTTCCCTCGACTTCAGGCGCTCCGCTGTTCGACATCAGCGAAGGCGTACGCAATGTGTTGGATGAGCTGAAGCGCATCTCGGGGAGAACTTTCATCGACGACACAGAGAACTTAATCATGCCGGTCGCCAGCGCCAGTGCGGGGGTTGATCGCTTTATGGCGACGGCAACAGCTGGACCGAAAGTGCGTACCATTCTGGTCGGTCTCATGCCCGGGGTATCCGTGGAGAGCGTGCATCGCCTCGCGGCGATGAGTTACCTGGATGTGGTTGGTGAGATCAGCCTCATGGATCGCCGCAGAGATGAAGAGCAAATCGATGCCATTCTCACCGCACGTCCGGATCTGATCCTCATCGCTGGTGGAACGGACGGCGGGGCGAGAGATTCGGTTCTGCGGATGGTCGAAACCGTGAGCTTGGCCTCTCGGTTGCTGCCGCTCAACCAGCAGCCCAAAATTATTTACGCCGGCAACCAGCAGATTGTCGGCGCCGTCGAGGATTATTTTGGGGATTGGGCGAACCTGATCCTGTCTTTGAATGTGCGTCCGAGCCTCGAAATGGAAGACATCGCTCCTGCACGCAAACGGGTTACGGATGGCATCGCTGAATTGCGTGCGGGGAAAATTTCTGGTTTTGACGAGCTGGTTGAATGGTCGGATGGTCACTTTATGTTGACGGCGGACGCCTTTGGCCGAGTGATCCGCTACCTGAGCCAGGTATACAGCCCGGAGAAAGGTGTTCTGGGGATTGACCTGGGCGCAAGCCAGGTGACGGTTGCAGCTGCTTTCGACGGCGATCTCGATGTTTCGATCCTGGCAGATTTGGGCATGGGAACGTCCTTGGATGGTATCCTCGAACGTGGCAGAATTATCGATATCAAGCGCTGGTTGCCGATCGATTTGTCCGATTCCTACGTGCGCGATTACATCCACAACAAAACATTATTTCCGCGTACGGTGCCTACCATTCTCGAGGAGCTGCACCTTGAACACGCGCTCGCCCGGGAAATCGTGCGTCTGGCAGTTAAAAAGGCACGTCAAGGCTGGGCGGGCAGCGGTGTGGCACGCGATTCCGTCTTGATGCCGCCGTTGGAACCCATCATCGCCAGTGGCGGCGTATTAACGGGCGTCCCCCGGCCGGAATTCGCCGCACTGATGCTTCTGGATGCCATTCAACCAACCGGTATCACGACCTTGGTCCTTGACCCCAACAGCCTTACACCAGCACTCGGCGTTGCGGCCGGACAAATGCCGGTCGTGACCGTACAGGTCCTCGAAACCGGCAGCTACATCAGCCTGGGGACGGTCGTCGCACCTATCGGACGCTCACGTAGGGGTCGGCGCATTTTAAGTTTACGACTCGAGAGGGTGGATGGAGGCGAAGAGGTCTCGGGTGAGGTGAGAAAAGGTCAATTGGTTCGAATACCTCTATCTCAGGGGGAACAAGGGAGGCTCACCATTCGGCCCGAACGTGGCATCGATGTCGGATTCGGCGGACCCGGGAAAGCGGGGACGATCCGCGTCTCCGGGGGTGCGGTCGGTTTGGTAATTGATGGGCGTGGCCGGCCTTTGCAGCTTTCGAAGGATCCCGCCCACCGGCGGGAACTCAACCAAAAATGGTTGTGGGATATTGGAGCGATGGAATAGTGGCCTGGCATCAACCTTGCAACGTAGGGCGTGGTGAGATATGAAAAAATCGTATCACATTCCCGTGACTCACGTCGTTCCCATGACGACGATTCGTCGAGAACTCCTGATGCCAGTTCCCGGAACGGTGCTGGTGGGCGTGAACGAAAACGTCAAGGGAAGCCAGGTGTTGGCCGAATCTGCACCCACCCCGCATCATTATTTCTTGAATGTCGCTCGCGGCCTGGGTGTGCCCGTACGGCGCGTGGGTCAATACCTGGTGCGAAATGCCGGCGAGCGGGTGGAAAAGGGGGAGGTTATTGCCGGTCCGGTGGGTTTTGCGCGACGAACGATTCGCGCCCCGCATGATGGGCGCATCGTGGCGATAACACGCGGACGAGTTTTATTCGAAGTGCGGGCGGAACCCCTCGAATTGCAGGCGGGGTTCCCTGGCCGTGTCATAGCGACGGATGGCGTTCAAACCATAACGCTGGAGGCCACCGGCGCTTTGGTTCAAGGTATTTGGGGAAACGGATTGCAGGACACCGGCATCATGCGGCTCGCCGGGGACGATTCCTCCAGCAGACTGCGGGCGGGACAACTCGATATCAAACTACGCGGCGCGGTCGTGGTGGCAGGAATATGCGATCACCCTGCGCCACTGAAACAAGCTTCAGACATCTCCGTGCGCGGCGTTATATTGGGAAGCATTCTCTCGGATATTATCCCCGTAGCAAAGGAACTGCCTTATCCGTTGATCATTACAGAAGGTTTTGGAGAACTGCCGATGAACAGCGCTGCTTTTCAGATCCTGGGGAGCAACGTGGGACGCGAGGTATCGATCGATGCAACACCGATGGAGCCCTACAAGACGAATCGTCCTGAGGTCATCATTCCATTGCCTTCGAACGCGCCGATCGAGTTGCCCAACGAAGTGATCCCGATCAAGCGCGGTATTCGCGTGCGCATCTTGCGTGCGCCTCATCGAGGTAAGGTTGGAAAAGTGCGTGAGATGTTGCCCCGGGCAAGCATCTATCCGAGCGGCGTGCGTGCCGTGAGCGCAAAAATTGAACTGGAGCAGGGTGGCGTGATCTCCGTTCCTGTGGATAATTTGGATGTGATTCAATGAAACCCATAGCCGGTTGTGGCATAAATGTCCAGCGGGAGGCCGCTTTCCGGTCTGGAGAGTAAGGAGTATGGATTATGGCAGATGATTTTGAGGTGGGAGGCTTACTGCCCGGAGAGTCCTCTAGCAATCGAACCTTCGTAATGGCTGCTGTTGGATTGGGCGCTTTGCTGATCCTGAGCATGGTGTGTATGGCGGCCTACGCATTATGGTATGCGCCGAGACAGCAAGCGGCTCGCGAGACGGAAGCGGTGGAAATTGTGCTGCAGAACACAGAGGTCGCCGGAACGCAAACCGCGGAGGCCTCAGGCGCTACGCAAGAAGCAGCTCCGCCGACGGTAGCGGATACTGCCACACCATCTCCGACAATCACGCCGACTCAGGTCGTTGTGCTTCCAACCAACACGCCAACGGAATTCCTGACCTTGGATACCGTCGAGCCGGGCACGGCAACCGCAGCTGCCCAGGCGACGCTCGATGCGGAGATCGGGGGAGGCGGGGGAGGAACACCGACTGCGACGGCTTTGCCGGTGACCGGTTTTGCAGACGAAGTCGGTATGCCGGCCTTGCTCCTGCTGGCAGGCGTCTTACTGGCCGTCATTTTCGTCGCCCGGGGAGTCCGAACACGTGCTGAGGCCAGAGACTGAGCGGAATAACATTCGACGATAATGGTTGACAATCGAGCAGGGTCAATATACGATTGACCCTGCTAATATTTTTAAGTCGAAAATACGGCCGATGGACATCCAACTTTCTGATTTGGCACAGCAACTTATAAAGGATCTGGCTGCAGGGAATTGTGTCGCCATTACCGGATTGAGCAATTCCGGGAAATCGACCCTGATGCGTTCTCTCGCGACTCCCAAAGCCGAGGATGTCTTTCATCAGGCCGGCGGCCAGCATGGTTATCTTATTTACATCGACTGCAACCACGCGGTCTCGATTTCGGCACAGGCGTTCTATGAAGTGGTCTTGCGTACGGTTCTGGAACGGCTGGCGGACCGGGTTTCCGAGAATCTCGCAAAGGGATTGAGTAATTACTATGAATCGGTCACGGAAGCCGAATCGGCGTTCGCCGCTTCCCTTTCGTTCAACCTTGCCTTGAGCGACCTGTGTGAGCAATTGGAGGGCAATCTCTGTCTGCTCCTCGATGAATTCGACGAAATCTATTCATCGCTCGACGAGCGTGCTTTGCTTAACTTGCGCGCCTTGAGAGATCGATTCAGCGATCGTTTGGCTTATGCGACCGCAACGCTGCGCGGTTTGCCTGAATTGCGCGGCCGTCCTATCGAAGGGGAATTTGCCGAGCTCTTCTCTCGATTTTGCTACGCTATGCCGCTGCTCGATGATGCGCAGGCAGAATCCGTCCTCGAACGATTGCAGCTCCAGGCTATTTCCGAAGAACAACGCTCGTTTTGCGTGTCAATGGCGGGTGGACATCCGGGCCTTTTAATCGCCGTCGCGCAGGTCATGGCAGCTTCTGCGGATGACAAAAAGGGTCTGCAAGTTGAGCGGGTCAGCCGTGAGCCGCAGCCGAGGGCGGAATGCCTGAAACTTTGGGATCAGCTAAATGAAGAAGAGCAAGCTCATTTGAGTTCGTTGGCGACGGATCCCCAATCCGGTTTACCGCGGCAGCATCTCCGTCATTTGGAACAACTTTCGCTCGTGCGCGGAAAAAATATCTTCTCCCCGGTCTTCGAAGACTTTTTACTGCGGAAATCGCGCGGACCTGAAATTGATGCGCAAGGCATTTACCTCGATTCAGACTCGGGCGACGTGTGGGTTGATGGCGTGCGTATCCCCGTGTTGACCGATCTCGAATTTCGTTTGCTCGCTTTGCTTTATGAACGGCTGGATAAACTGACCGATAAATATCGCATCGTTACAGCCGTGTGGGGGGAAGAGTACCTGGGAGACGTGGACGACGCGAGAGTAGAGAAATTGGTGAGCCGCTTGCGCAGTAAGATCGAGACCGACCCTGCCGAGCCCAGCTATTTAATCACGCAGCGCGGCCGCGGCTATAAACTTCTTTCCGTGCCGCGCACTCTCTGACCTGCAGTTGTCCGCTTTGTCATTCATACTCGTCAGGCCACATCGTGTTCCCTCGAATTTCGAAGCAGGTTAGCTACTGTCTTGAGCGGGGCAGATATCGGCGTATCATCGAGCAGGGCATTGACATCGCACTGCGCTTGGCATGAAAGTTGAATTTTCTGCCGGGAAGGGAGGAAGAATGAAGAACAACGTATTCCCAGCGAAGATGAACTTGCGTCCAAACTGCGAATGGGGCAAACTAGGCGGACAGTCTATGGAAGCTTTGTCCGCTGCAGGATTACCAAGGATCGATATGGTTTCTGTTGATTGCCATTTCCGGTTGATTCAGTCATCCGTTGTGCATCGATTCCCGGCTTGCGAACGTGGACTGAGTGAGGTTTCATACTGAGATGGCTGCACCAACGATCATGGTTGTGGAAGATAACGTTTCACTGCTCGAAGGTCTCAAGGACCTTCTGGAAAGCGCTGGCTATCGGGTCGAAATCGCGGAGAACGGCAGTGAAGCGTTGGATTTGCTCGAAAACATGAAGCCGGATTTGATCATTTCCGACATCATGATGCCGCGGCTCGATGGCTATGAGTTTAAAGCCAGGGTGCGTGATAAACCGGAGCTGATCGGTGTTCCGTTTATTTTCCTTACCGCAAAAGGGGGACGCGACGATATTCGCTTGGGTAAGGACCTTGGGGTGGATGATTACATTACCAAGCCCTTCGACGAGGAGGATCTCCTGGTCGCTGTGAGATCCAAACTCTCGCGTTGGAGTGACCTGAAGCGAGTACAGGATGAGCAGATTGCCGGCATCAAGCAAAATATCCTGCTCACCATGAGCCACGAATTCCGCACACCTTTGTCCTACATACTTAATTACGCAGAAATGCTCGATGAGAGTTATGAGACCATAGCTCCTGAAGATTTTCGCCTGTTCATGAAGGGAATTCAAAAGGGGGCTGCACGTCTGAATCGCCTTGTGGAGGATTTCATCCTCCTCGTTGAAGTGGAGACGGGGGGAGCTGAAAAAGCATATAAAATCCGCAGGACCGAAGTCCCGGACATGGGAGCGTGGCTGCGGGTTACTTGTCGCCGCTTCGAAGAAAATGCAAGCGCAAAGGGATTGAATCTCATACTTGATATTCCCGATCAACTGCCGTCACTAGTTGTGGATGAATTCTACCTGGCGAACGCCATTGGTCGCATAGTCGAAAACGCAATCAAATTTTCGAAATCTTCGAGCGAATGGGTGCGTGTGATGGTGAACGTTACCGATAAAGCCCTGAGGATTTCCGTGCAAGACCAGGGAATTGGGATTCCCGAGGATGAAATGGATTCGCTCTTCAACGTCTTCCACCAAATCGATCGAGCGAAATACGAACAACAGGGAATTGGATCGGGATTGGCGATTTGTCAGCGCATCGTCTTGATTCATGGGGGAAGCGTGAGCGTCGAGAGCGAAAATGGTGTGGGAAGCGTGATTACGATTGAATTGCCGTTTCATGCGCCCTCGGAGTGAGCTGCCTACTGCCCAAATCTCAATCGTGGTGAATTCTCGTTCCTTCGGTTGCTATAAACCTATGAATCACTTAAGCTGTTGGGGATGATGCGAAAAATTCTCCCCTTTTACGTCCTTCTACTTTTTTTCCTCAGCGCATGTGCTACACCAACGCCAGAGCCGCTACCGGCAGATTCAATCGTTGCGCAATGCGTCGAGAGAATGCAAGCACTTTCCGGCTTTCATTTTTTAATCGAGCGCAGTGGGTCGCCGGCGTTCATTGACGCCAGCCAATCTCTGGCGTTCCGCAGAGCCGAAGGTGATTTTCAAGTCCCGGACCGGGCGCGTGCAACCGTGCGGGTGATCGGCCCGGGGATCGTCGCCGAAATCGACATCATCAGTGTTGCTGAAAATCAATGGGAAACCAATTTGCTTTCCGGTGAGTGGCAAGCACTGCCGCCGAATTGGGGCTTCAACCCCGCTTCGCTTTTTGATGGGGAGATCGGCATTCAATCGATCTTGAGTTCGGATCTGCGGGATCTTCGATTGCTCGGCCCAAAAGAACTCGAAGAGTATCCAGGCCAGTTACTTTACGCGCTGGAAGCAAGCCTGGATGGCGAGAAGCTTTATCAATTGAGCTACGGCATGATCGGCCCACAATCTTTGGAAATCTCTCTTTACGTCGCTCCGGTCACGTTTGAGTTGTATCGTTTGAATATCATCGATCACCGATCGGAAGCAGAAGATACGCTTTGGCAGCTTGATTTTTGGAATTTCAATCAGACGATGAACATCGTTCCGCCCACCGTGGACGAGGAATCGAATTCGTGACCGGGACAGCGCAAAAGGCGAGCCGCTCGGCGATAATGCTCTGGATCTGCTTACCGATATTCATTGGTGCGCTGGATCTCACCGTGGTGTCCGCCGTTCTGCCGCAGGTCATTTTCGATCTTGAAATCCCGCTGCAAAGTGGGCTGGATGAAGCAGCATGGCTGGTCACAGGTTACCTACTGGCTTACAGCGTCGCACTGATGTTCATGGGGCGGTTGTCGGATCTGTATGGCCGCCGTAAAGTCTTTCTGATTTCGCTGACCGTATTTGCGGCCGGTTCCTATCTCGTGGCCGTTGGTGAGACTTGGCCGACACGATTGGCGCTGCGCACGATCTACAGCCTCGCTGAAAATCGTCCCGATCCCGCACATGTTTCTTTGGCTGTATTGATCGCTGCACGGATGATCCAGGCCTTTGGTGCAGGCGCCATGGTGCCCGTTGGAATGGCGCTTGTGGGAGACCTGTATCCCCTCGGAGAGCGGGCGAAACCTCTGGCTCTCATCGCAGCCGTCGACACGGCGGGTTGGGTTGTGGGACATTTGTACGGCGGCATTATCGTTCGTTTCTATGACTGGCGTACGATATTTTGGCTCAACATACCGCTTTGTTTGCTGGCCTTCTTCATGATATGGCGGGTCTTGCAGAGCACGCGACGAGCGCCTGCGGATGCACGCATGGATTGGTGGGGAGCCAGTCTGATCGCTTTGAGCCTCGTTTTTATTAACGTAGGCTTGGGCACGAACGTAGACATCGGGGGAACGATGTCCCCATCTGAGCAAGTGGGACTGCCTCCCTATGCACTGCCTTTCGTGGCCGCGGCCATTTGTCTGTTTGCGGTTTTCCTGCTGCGTCAGGCCCGATTCGCTCACCCGCTCATTCCCCTGCGCCTCTTCCGCATGCAGAACTTCACCTCTGCCTCGCTGGCCAACTTCTTGGTCGGATTCGGCCTGTTTGTTGCCATTGCCAACGTACCGCTGTTCATCAACACCGTCGTAGCTCAGACTTTAGAACAAGGTGCCTGGGAAAGTGGCTGGGTGCTTTCTGCACTGACGGTACCTATGGCACTCGCCGCTTTACCAGGAGGATGGCTGACCGCCAGACGGGGCTACCGCATGCCGGCAGCGCTCGGATTGCTTGTGAGCTTGATTGGCTTTATACTTATGACCGCTTGGCAACAGGACACTCAGTACGTGGTGATGTTGCCGCATTTGTTTCTGGCTGGTATTGGATTCGGATTGACGATCGCTCCCATCGCTGCGGCTGTGATCGATGGCGTTCCCGCAGAATACCGCGGAACGGCTTCCGCTCTGGTCATTTTCTTCCGATTGATGGGTATGACACTCGGTGTGTCCAGTATGACGTCTTACGGTTTGTATCGAGTGGACGTGCTTACGGCTCGATTGCTGCCGTTCAATGCAGATTTGAACGACACTTTACGAGTTGGAGTTGAAGCTGCCGTTCAAGTGGTCCGTGAGACTTTTTTATTTGCAAGCCTCGTATGCGTAATCGCGCTCCTGCCTGTCATGCGCATCAGGAGCTTGAATAATTCGAAGGAAGTGAAAAATGAGTGAGCAAGAATCAACAACCCCAGTTGCTGAATCCAGCGATCGTCGTAGGATGTTCGTTGGACTTGGCATTCTCGCGGGTATCGTTCTCGTGATCGTGGTCGCCGTGGTGATCCTGCTTTTCGTCGATCCTTTTGGATGGGATTTGCTGGGCATGGCGGGAAAGGATATGGCCGCAGAGGCCATACCCGCCGAGGCTGCCATGTACGTCCATGTAAACCTGGATCGTCTCGATGATGAAAACCTGGAGGCGATCGTACGTGCGCTTTCCCCGGAACCGCTGGAGGAGGGCACGACGTTTCTGAATCAACAATTGGAACAGTTGGATGAGTGGCTCAGTGAAGAAATGAACATGACCTACAGCGAAGATATCCAACCCTGGATTGGAAACAATGTCGGTCTCGGCATTTCAGAATTGGCGTTCGATTTGTCCGGCACAGCCGGGGAAGAGGGATTATTAATTGCCGTTGAGGTTGACGATGAAAGTGCGGCAGATGAATTTCTCAACCAGGTTATTGCAGAACTCGAGGAGCGAAATGGCGGAACCGTTGAGGAAGAAACCTACGCCGATCAAACCATCTACTTCCTCGAAGATGACGTGGTGAGCAACATCGCAATTTGCCGCTCGGAAAATCTGCTGCTCATCGGCGAGTCCGTTGTGCCTATCCAAGTCGGGATCGATGCCCAGAATGGCGAGTCTCTGGCTGATCTTGATAGCTACCAGAATGCGATCGGGGGATTGCCCGGTGGCGAGATCTTGACCTTGTATATGGATATGGCGAAGTACTATGAAAGTATGACGCCTTTGATCTCTATGGTTTATGGTTCAGGGATGTCGGATCTGGTGTCCGAATCGAGTGGTGAGGCGGCCTACGTCGCAGTCGGTGTTTCCGCCGTGGACGTCGGGGTGAAGATCGATTATGCAATCATCACCGATCCCGAACTGCAAGCCGAACTGCCGGAAGGATATTTCAATGCCGACCCGCAGATCGCCTCCCTGGCACCGGAGGACACGATTCTGTATTTTGCCTCAGGGATTGAGGTTGAGAATCTCGAGCAGACCCGGGAAAGCCTGCTGCAGTTACTGAGTTCACAGGGGACGGATGCGGAAGAAGCGCTGGCGCTGTTTGCCATGGCTTTCGGATTTGACCCGATCGATGATCTTATCGGCAGTCTGGATGGTGAAATCGCCTTCCTTTTGATGTCTTCCGCCGAAGGCGTGTTGGCTGAATCTATGGATGTCCCGCTCGGTTTCGCGATTTTAGCCGAGACCAACAAGCCGCAGAAATTGTTGAACGTGGCCGATGACTTCAGCGCTGCGATGGAAAAACAAGGAATTGGAGAAGCTGAAGTAAGCGAGCAGGAATTCGGCACGCTCTACGACCTGGTGGATTTGTTCAACGGCGATTTGATCGTCACCTACGGCGTCGGCGAAGAGCATTTAATGATCGGATCGTCGTCCAGTGTACTCGCCAAATTGTTCAGCGGAGGTCCATCCCTTGCGGACAGCGAAGCGTATCAGGGCATTTGGGACGCATTTCCGAAGAACATGGCTCCCGTGATGTATGTCAACATCGAGGGTTTGATGGGACAAATTCGGGAATCTATGGAGCCTTGGGAGCGAGAAGATTTCGATGAACAAGCTGGAGCGGTCTTGAAGGCGATGAAAGTTTTCGCTGCAGCTGTCGCTCCCATTGACGACAATCTGACTCAGGCAACCTTTATCCTGTTCGTCGAAACGGAGTGAGTTGGCCAATTTCCAAGTATCTCGTGCGATCCCCTCTCCAGGACTGCTTCGTTTCGGCGGATCGCACGAGATTGTGTTAATTATCATGAATCACTCTTTCAACCAAAACGGACCCGCAGCGTGAACTGTGTCCGTAGGGAGGTTTGACATCGAGGATAAATCCGTTTTTGACGAGGACCGACCCAAGGCAGGACGCCCGACATGGCTGTTTGCTGTTGGCATCTATGGGGTTGCCATGCTGGCAATTGTCGCCTGCAGCCTTCCGGTGATTGTGAAAGAGACTGTAGTAGACGACATCATTTTGGATACGTTCGGGCCGGTGGGCCAGTCGCTCTACCTGCTCGCTGCGATTGGAGGAGCACTCCTACTCTTCGCCGGCTGGAAAATCTATCGTTTCATCGTCGCGTTGCCCGGCGGTTTTGTCGGGGCAATGCTTGGCGTGCAGATTGCCTTCCATCTGGGGAAGAGCGGCTGGATTGCACTCTTCGCTCTCCTGATCGGTGGAGTGCTCGGCGCCTGGCTTGCCCTGGTGGTTCATGATCTTGCGATCTTTGCCATCGGAGCAGTCGGGGGGATCTTCCTAGCCGGCGCCATCTGGAGGGTCTTTTCAACAACGGATCCGACGCTGCTGTTTGAAGTTGGGGTGGGAATTGTGGGTGGCGTTCTACTTTTAGCGATGGCCAGAGCCTGGATGATGCTGCTTTCAGCTGCAGTCGGTGCGGTGATGTTGGTCTGGGGCGTGCAGATCAGTTTGGCCTATGTCCCCCTTTTCTTCGTTTTGGGGATCGTCGTGCAATCGCTGTTGTCACGTGCCTTGGGCGAGCGGGCATACGAACAGGCGCCTGAAGCGCAACAAAGCCCGAGGATAAACGATTGAAATTTCTCTTCCTGAGTTAATCTACCAGTGTGTGAAAAGTTGAAAGGGCTCAGCGTGCGAGCCCTTTTTGATTGCCCGGATCTGCTTTTGCTCTGCTTTCACCCGGCCAGGGAACTGCCAAAATCGAGCAGCGTTTGTACGTTGTCGGCGGTCGGGGCTTCGGCGTAAATACGCAGCATCGGTTCCGTGCCGGAGGGTCGAATCAAAAGCCAGGAGTCGTCCTGGAGGATGTACTTCACGCCGTCAAGCGTGTTGACTTCACTGACTTTTACGTCGCCGATTTTATCCGGTGCGGTGCTCGCAAGCTGCTTTACCAGGCGAGGTTTTTCGATGGGGCGGGATAAACGCAGGTCGAGGCGTGCGTAATGGATGGGTCCCGCTTCCTTCAACAGTTCATCGACCAAAACGTCAAGAGGTTTTCCGGTCACCGCGACCATTTCAACCAGCATCAAGCCCATGAGGATTCCATCGCCCTCAGGGATGTGGCCTTTGAATGAGATGCCGCCCGATTCCTCTCCGCCGATGAGCACATCATCGCGCAGCATGTGTTCTGCAATGTAGTTGAAACCAACGGGCGTCTCGATCACCTCCAGGTTGTAACGGCGGGCGAGACGATTGATCATCTGCGTCGTCGAGACGGTTTTTACAACCTTGCCGCTGTAGCCATGGTGTTCGACCAGATGTTTGAGCGCCAGGGCCATGATGCGGTGTGGATCGACGAATTGTCCCCGGCCGTCCATGGCACCGATGCGATCGGCATCGCCATCCGTGGCCAGGCCGAGTTGGCCGTGACCTGCGGCAATGGCACCTGCCAGCGCTCCCAGGTAACGGGCGATGGGCTCGGGATGGATTCCGCCGAACCCGGGATTCATCTCTTTTCGTACTTCGAACACTTCACAGCCGGTTCCCTGCAGGATTCCTTTGATTTGTCCTCGTCCGGAGCCGAACATCGAATCGACCACGATGTGTTGGGGATTGTCGGCGATGGCATCGAAATCGATGAGCGAACGTAGGTGATCGTAGTAAGCCGGGGTCGGATTGTAACGTTCGATGAGACCCGCTTTTCGAGCGCTCTCGTATTCCATCAAATTCGGCCCTCGGCCGCGTGCCTCGTTGTCGTTCAAGTACACCTCGACTCGCCGGCACTGTTCTCTCATCGCAGAACCGCCGTAGGCGGCTTTCAGTTTGACGCCGTTGTAACGCGGCGGGTTATGGGATGCAGTGATCATCACACCGGCGATTGCGCCGAGATGACGCACCGAGTAGGAAATTGTGGGTGAGGGGACGTCGGCGGAGGTGAGGTACACTTTGTAGCCATTGGCAGCGAGAACGCGTGCCGCTTCAACTGCGTAACGATCGGAGAGAAAGCGGGTGTCGAAACCGACGACCATGCGTTTCGGGTCGGGCTGCACGCCGCTGGCCAAGCCGTTGAGCCACTCCTCCGAAGCAACGGCGTCTGCGATTGCCTGGGCTACGAGACGGAGGTTGTGAAACGTGAATGTGTCCGAAATTACGGCACGCCAACCGTCGGTACCGAAATGAATGGGCATACATACTCCTCAAACGCATATTTGAGCGGCGGGATTGTAACAGCAGGCAGGGCGACGGTCAACCGGCGGAATGGTCATGCAGCGTGGATTTCCACTGTCAGGTGAAAGGATACTTGAGTCCCACGACGAGGTCGTTGAGATTGGTTCCACTGGGACCGGTGATCAATAAGGATTCCAGCGCTTCATGAAACGGGAAGGAGTCGTTGTTGTCGAGCGCTGCTTGCGGGTCGAGGCCGAGTTGGCGGGCGCGAGGAATGGTATCTCCGCTTACGATCGCGCCGGCAGCCGGTGTGGGGCCGTCCACCCCGTCCGTTGCCAGCGACATCAGTGCGCAATTGGGGCTTCCGTCGAACGTCAGCGCGGCGGCAAGCGCGAGTTCTTGATTGCGGCCTCCGCACCCATCTCCCTGGACATCGACGGTGGTTTCACCTCCCGCGAGCAGGCATACTGGTCCAGCTGCGCGCAGCAGGTCGTCGGCCAGACGTCTTCCTGCGATTCGTGCTTCCCCCTCCAGCCGCTGGGTGAGGATTCGTGTGGGAAAACCAAGTTCGCGGGCTTTTTCCTGTGCCGCTTGAACGACCAGGCGATTGTTGCCGATGAGAAAGTTTTTAGGCGGGGATGTTCGAGGCGATATCTTCCGGGTTTTGCTCAGCGTGCGCCGAATGCACTCGGGAACACGGTTCCACAACTGATACCGCGCCAACACGGCACGGGCCTGTTCGGGTGTCGGTGCACGCAGCACGGTGGGTCCGGAGGCGATCGCGGAGAGGCGATCCCCAATGACGTCGGATAGTATCAAGGAGACGACCCTGGCCGGTGCTGCCATGCGCGCCAGGCCTCCTGCCTTGATCTGGGAGATGGCGCGCCGCACGATGTTGATGGATTCGATCGCTGCGCCAGATTTCAACAGCAGTGAATTGAGTGTGCGTATGTCTTCCAGCTTGATTCCATCACGGGGAAGTTCCAGCATGGCGGATCCGCCTCCTGAAATCAACACCAGGACGAGATCGTCTGCAGTCGTCCCGGCGAGCATTTCGGCGACTGCGCTGCCTGCTTGCAAACTGCCTCGATTTGGAAGGGGGTGACCGGTATTGAAAACGCGCATCCCGCGCGGAAGGGTTCCCTTAAAATCGTTCGGCGCGGCGACCAGACCTGCAGTGATCAACCGATCGAGAATGCGCGCGGCAGCCCGGCTCATTGCGGGAGAAGCTTTCCCAAACGCCACTAGGAAGATGCGCATCTTTGCTTTTCGTCGAAGCGTCAGGTCATCGATCTGCAGCGTGTCTTTATGGACGCTCAACTTACGGCGTAACAGTAGCTCCGGGTCTGCAGCCGCCATCGCCGTGTTGCGAATGGTCTCTAAATGAGTTAAATAGTGGCGATATTTCAACATGAGCTTACGTGGATCAGCGCATGTCGACGGTCTTCAAAGCTTGTGGACGACACAAAGTGCTCCATACGGAAGCAGCAGAAACCGCCAGGGAGGAGAAATTCATCGCGGCTAATCCGATTGGCCGTTCGTGATCGACTGTGCGGCGCTGACTGCGGCGTTGGACGGCTTTACCCCGTCCCGAATTACGGCGGTGATGGCTTCATGGATGGCCGGTCCGAATAGCGCCAATGTTTCCGCGGGAAGTTCGGGCTGTACGATGGTCACCAGGCTGCTGGCCAAGGATGTTTCCGGACCTTCCGGCCACTGCGACAGTGCCAGGGTCGTCGGGGGAAGCATACCTAAGGCGTGCGTCCAGGGGCCGAGGAATTCCGGTTCTGTGAGCCAATCGATCATTTGTGCAGCGAGTTCTTGGCGTTCGGGGTCGTTGTTGACGATAGCCAGGGACCACGTTGTCGCAAATCCGGCACCCGGCTCTGTTTGCGTCGGTAGTGGGACGGCGGAGTAGGTGCGCAGATCGCTTCCCAGGAGGAATTCGCGTAGCGGCGCAACCGCACTGGTCGCTCGTTCGGAGACGAGCGCTTCCCAGGTTTCATCTGCGCTCGCATATTGGAGAGCGGTCGGCGACAAGATGCCAGAACTCCAGGCCGTGTTGTAGAAAGTAAGGACTTCGGTCAGGACGATGGGATCGATTGCGGGATCGCCGGCATCGTCGACGAGAGTACCGCCGAGCGCCAGGTACTGGGCGAGGCTGAATCTCGCCGCAGTATCGTTGGCCGGAAAAAGGAACGCATCGGGGCCGGCGAGAACATCCGACCAGGTCATCGGCGGCGTTTGAAAGAGAAAGGTGCGATAGGCCAGGATTTCTGTTTCGCTGGCGATCGGTCGGCCGTAGAAACTGCCCTCGATTCGAGTGGTAGAGACCGTATAGTCGTACCAGGCGGGAGACGCTGGCGCATCGAGGAACGCATCGAGGGGCGTGATCAAATCTTCGATCGCAGCCGCTTGCAGGGTTTCCGGGTTCAGACTGATGATGTCCGGCAGGACGCTCGGTGCAGCGACCATGGCAGTGGCAAGGCTTTGATACAGTCCTCCGACCCCCGTTTCATCCTTGATGCGGATTTCCACCTCCACACCGGAATGATTGGTTTTAAAGGCATCCAACCGTTCCCGGAATAGATCGCCAGCCGGACTGCCGTTATCCGGATCGAACGCAGGCGCAAGCCAAAGGCGCAGTATTTTCCCGGCCGTCTGAGATGACTCGGTCGGCGTAGCGGAAAGTGTTTGCACCGAAGGGACTGGCGTCATCGTATCTGGTGTGCTCGTCACATTTGCTGGAACGCAGGCAGAAAAAAGCAGTACCCAGAGTACGAGCAAAGTGCAGCGATATTTATCCATATCCACGGCATTATACTGCATACTCCGGAAAGTGGATTTTAGCGATTTGAAATTCGCCAGCGCCGTATAGCTGGTGAAATTTCGGTGATTGAAAGTACATAGGCGCCATCAGAATTATGGAATGGATGTGCTAGAATTTGACTCGATGGTAGCGTCAGATCAGATCCAACTGATCCTGGAAGGGATTCCGTCCAAGCCGGGTTGTTACTTGATGAAGGATTCGCGCGGGCAGGTGATTTACGTCGGCAAGGCCGTCAACCTGCGCAATCGCGTGCGTTCCTACTTCCATGCCTCCGCTGCACACAGCCGTAAAGTCAGCGAGATGCTCGAACACGTTGCCGACATTGAGTGGATCGTTGTTGGCTCGGAACTCGAAGCGCTGATACTGGAGATGACGCTGATTAAACGTCATCGACCCAAATACAACGTGCGCCTGAAGGACGACAAGCGCTATCCGTATATTAAAGTCCATTGGTCGGATCATTTTCCGAAAGTGACGGTGACCCGCCAGGTGCGCGACGACGGTTCCCGTTATTTCGGACCCTATACCAGCGTCTGGGCCGTACATCAAACGCTGGACGTTCTGCGCAAGATTTTTCCTTACCTGACCTGTGACCGCAGGATAACCGGAGAGGATTTAAGGGCTTGTTTGTACTACGATATCAAACTGTGTGCAGGACCTTGTATCGGCGCCATCGATAAGGCCGCCTACCGCAAGATGATCGACCACCTGTGCCGTTTTCTGCAAGGCCAGACCGCGCCCGTGGTCGAAAACCTGGAGGAGGAGATGCAGCGCGCCTCGGCCAGCATGGACTACGAACGCGCTGCCGTAATCCGGGACCAATTGCTCGCCATCGAGAAAGTCGTCGAACAGCAGAAGGTCGTCTCCCAGGAAAAGATCGATTCGGACGTCATCGCTTTTGCCAGAGACGATCGGGATGCATGTGTGCAGGTGTTCTTCATTCGCGCGGGACGCTTGATCGGGCGGGAGTATTTCGTCTTGGAGGGAACTCGCCAGGCGGACGACGTCGATCTCGTGCAATCTTTCGTCAAGCAATTTTATGCCGATGCGGCTTATATTCCCCACCGTGTACTGCTGCCGACCGAGATCGAAGAAAGTCAGATCATCGAAAAGTGGCTTCTCGAACGCAGGGGTGGAAAGAAAGTCCGCCTTGTCGTTCCTCACCGTGGAAAGAAAAGAGATCTGGTGCGCCTGGCCACCGAGAACGCAGCTGAAACGCTGGCCGCTCTCCGTGCCCAATGGGAGGCGGATCGCAGCAAGCACGTCGAAGCCGTGGCGGAACTGCAGTCGGCGCTTGACCTGGCGAAGCCCCCGAACCGCATTGAATGCTACGATATCTCGAACATACAAGGCACGGCAGCCGCGGGTTCGATGGTCGTCTTCGAGCAGGGCACACCAAATAAACGCCTCTACCGTAAATTTACGATAAAGTCGGTTAAAGGCCAGGATGATTTTGCCAGCATGGAAGAAGTACTCGAGCGCCGTTTTCGCCGCTGGAAGATCGCCGACGAGGAAGCGCAAAAACCCGGAGGGAAACTGGAGGCCGCTTTTGGATTTTTACCGGACTTGTTGATCGTGGATGGAGGCAAAGGGCAGCTGGGCCGTGCACTGAAGGTGTTGGATCAATATGGTCTCTCGAACGAGGTTCCCGTCGTGGGCCTGGCGAAAGGCCACGAGGAGCTGTTTCTGCCGCAAAATCCCAATCCCGTTCTGTTACCGCGCCGGTCCGAGGCGCTCTATCTCGTTCAGCGCATTCGTGATGAAGCACATCGATTCGCATTAAAGCATCATCACGTACAGCGGCGTCGCTCCGGATTGTCGTCCAAATTGGATCATATTGCCGGAATTGGTCCTGCGCGTCGAAAAGCGCTTATTCGTGTTTTTGGTGATGTAGATCGTATTCGTGGCGCGAAAGTAGAAGAGCTGATGCAGGTTCCCGGCATCAGCCGGGGTCTGGCCGAGCGTGTGAAGGCGGAGTTGTAAGCATTCATGGAGGGGCAGATGCGTGTTGCCTGGATCGTTGATGACGATGACGAAATGAGTCAAGCGGTGAGCTTGATGCTAAAGCTGTTGGATTATAACTGTGAGATCTTTCGCGATGCACGCAGTACGGGCCGACAAATGCTCCAGGGTCGTAAGCCGGATGTTTTCGTTCTGGACATCAACATGCCGATCGTTTCGGGAATTGACTTGCTTCAATTTATTCGCACGCGCCAGGGTTTTCAGCAAATTCCGGTCGTGATGTTGTCTTCCGAAACCACAGACGCACAGGTGGATGAAGCCATGCGGGTTGGCGCGGACGCATTCGTATTCAAGCCGGTCACCCTCGAAGAATTGGAAGAAGCGCTTGCAGCCGCGATTCGCAAACGCTCATAATCCGGGCAATTTCGGCGCGGTATCGTCCTCGGAAGCAGAATCTTGACCGTTTTCTCCCCGGTTTGCCATAAGGACGTTGGAATTCGATGGGTGCCCGTTATTCAACGGGCGGCGGCTCGATGAGCAGCCCAAGCCTCGCCGCGGCCGTACAGAGGTGCGGCCAATCCTGCTCGTGGATTAAAATCGCTGTCGGCCCGAGTGTTTCCTGCAGATAGCGCGCCGTGGAGCGGTTGTTCTGCAGAAGTTCCAGGGTTTGCACATCGTGCACCTGCAGGATCAGGCGGCGTTCGATCCACGCTTCCGATCCTCTTTCGGACCAACGCTCCAGTGCTTCGATCAACGTGGCGGGCATATCTTTTTCCGCAGCGGAGCTTAGGATGGAAAGTATGTGAGTCATTTCCAGGCCCTGGTCTTTGGCCGCGACCAGCGTGGCCGGTGTGATTCGGTAGAGATAGTTGTCCTCGTCGATCGGTTCCCATTTCGTAAAACGTGCGATTTGATACCGCAATGAACGAACGGCGCGGCGTGGTACACGCAAGCGGCCGTCCGCCCACAACGTCGCCGAAGCCGAACTCTCCTTGATCGTAAGAGCGGAGTCGGATTCGAACAATAGTGAGATGGCCGGGGTGAGCCGAAAGATTGTCGGAGTCTCGTGCTCCGACTTAATCCCGAGGTCCGCCACGCCCAACCAGTGGAGTGGCCCCAGCAGCAGGAAACGCAGCAATGCGCCATCGACCGCGTCCCAATCGTCGAGGTCATGCAGGATCGAACCCGTACGCTTGTCTTTGAAATACCAGGAAGTAAAGTCACCCCCGGGGCGTTGGAAGGCCGGTTGGCGTATGTGCACGTCTTCGACAAAGCCGTTCAACCCCCACCATGTCCCATGCGGAATCTCCTGCATGAGTTGAAGCGCTGCCCGGCGGGATGCGTTCGGTTCGTTCGGCCAGCTTTCTCCCGAGTGTTCCAGGTGCGCAATCCCTTGCAGATCGTTCCATTTCGTGGATTGAAGCCATGTGAGCAACAGAGTCTTAAGCGCCTCTGCGCGGGAGGCCTCCAGGAAAATTCGCGTGTTTTCCGGATTTGGAGCAAGAGGTTTGGTATTCAGGATAGAGGCTTCGCGCAGCATGCAAATCAGGAATGCCAGCGAATCGGGTTGTAACAGAAAGGAGGCCAGGCGGATGCCTCGCTGCTGGCTGAGGGTATCGCCCTTCTGCGGCTCTTTTCGAAGGGCGGCAAGAATCGTAGTGGCGTCATCCACTGCGGCCGAGGACGTGGCGATGCGGACGGTGGGCGTTTCTGCAGGGTGTCCAAGCGGTTCGACTTCGCGCCGCCGAGGTTGTGGCAGGATGCGCGCCAAATCGCCGGGAATGAAGGCAAACTCCAATGGACCGGTTTCGCTGTCCCCAAAGGCGCGCGCGATCAAACCTCGATACCAGAGTGATTCGAGTGCCGAAGCGGGAGACCGCCATGGTTTTTCCCGATCCCGACGGGCAGCTCCCATCTCGCGCAGTGGACCAAAAATGCGTGTCAGATCGGAGAGCGGTGCTTGGCCTCCATGACGCTGGATGTAGACCAGTGTCTTACGAACAGTGGAGGGCAAGGACTGGACGATTTCTTGCACGGTGGGCGCATCCAGCATTTGCTTGGCGAGAGATTGCGCCACCTGGCGCGAGGAAGCCGAGGGAGCATCGAACCCCCAAAGTTCGGAGATGATCCGCAGTTGACCGAGGTCATAATCTTCGAGCGTTCGCTGCAATGTCCTCATGGCTGCAGTACGCAGTTTCGCGCTTGTCTTGCTTGTCTGCAAGTATCTTGTGCCGGGCTAACGGATGATTTCGATCGCTTGCGGCAGCACTTCGAATTTGAGCTGTTTTATTTTTGAGCCAAAACCAGCGAAGACCTCGCCATCGATGTGCGCTGTGAACGGTTCGTCGGACACGAGTTCGAGCTGGCGGAACGATCCCAAACGAACTTGTTCGAATCGGCCGTGCGTGCCGCGCATCACTTCCGGTATCAGGCGGAACATCATCAGACGCGACACGTGCCGGATCATGACGTAGTTGAAGATTCCATCGTCAGATTTCGCACCCGGTGCAACGTAGAATCCACCACCTTCACGCGGGCCGTTGCAGAGCACCAGCATGAGTACGTTCTGCTCGATCGTTTCTGAGTCTGTCTTGATGATCATGTGCGGTGCGTCGTGGTTACGCAAGATGGTTTGGATCACTGCCCAGAGGTACATGCCAAAGCCTTTGATGCGGGTAATGCTGTAGGAATGGATCGTGACTGCCGCATCGAAGCCGATTCCCAGGGTGTTGTCCACAAATTCCGTTCTTCCGGAATCGTCCGTTACGCGACCGAGATCGATCGACTTGCTCTCACCGGAGTAGGCGCGCTGCATGGCCATTTCGGCATCTTCCGCGATTCCGTTGTTCGAACAGAAATCATTTCCCGAGCCGAGGGGTACGGCAGCCAGTTTGGGGCGCTTCTCGGCCGGCGAGCGCATGAGCCCGTTTACGACTTCGTGGACCGTGCCGTCGCCCCCGAGCGCGGCGATCACTTCATAACCGTCCAGGCAAGCCTGTTCTGCGAGAGCGGTGGCGTGTCCGGGGTATTCCGTCGCAGCCCAGGAACCGCCACCGCTGCGTTCGACAATCGATTGCAGCACCATGGCCGTGTTCCAGGCCCGTCCACGATTGGCGTGTGGATTGAAGATCAATTTCATTTTCTTGTCCATTGTATCGGCTCCCTCGTTGCAGTCGAAATTCGCCCCACTCTTATGAAATAACTCTGGGCATAATGCCGCCGGTGATTATGTCGGATAGCCACTAGTACTTTTTTTAAGCCTAACGTTCCTTGACTTATATCGCTGTGGTTATTAAATTGGAGTTGTGCGAGCTCCAGGGCACCAATAGATCGATTGTCGTCGTCGGCCTTGGCTAATTCCAGCTCTGTCCCTGAACCACCAGGAATTTGTGTGTGCGTTTCAGGAAAAGATAGCGCCGACTGGCTGGGAAAATGCCCTTCCGTTAAGGTTTATCGACGACGATGCCCCGGCGAGAGCGGCAGTGTCGGGCTGTCTTGAGGATGGCAGGGAGCTCGTCGGCGTTGTTAAACATGCAGTCCCAATGAATACCTTTTCGAATTTGGTAACTTTAAAGACTCCTCTTTTCGTCGCATAGACTCCGAAAATAGTTTTACTGAATTTTCTCTGTGTGTTCTCAACAAGAATCAACCCTTTAAATTAATGGAGGGTGCGACGTCTCGAGATGATTCGTCGCAGTTGATTCGGGGTGTAAACGGGTTGCATTTTCCGAGTGGATGGGAACAGTCCGCTTGTCCTTGGAGATCACGGGGTGGGTTACAGTTCGAGGGCGGCTTTAACGTCTCGTATCGCTTGGCTCGGGTTCTGGAAGTGCAAAGCTTGCATGCCGACAGCGCGTGCTCCCTGAACGTTCTCTAAAAAATCATCAACGAAAATGGCTTCTTCTGCTGCGACGTTCAGCCCTTCGAGGGCCCGCTCGTAGATACCTGCATCCGGCTTAGCGATGCCGACTTCGGCGGATATGACGATCTCGTCGAATGCATCCGCGATGCGCCAGACATTTGTCAGCACGTCCCTCAAGTCCGGCCAAGCGTTGCTGAGTAAACCCGTTTTGTATCGGGGACGTAAACCCCGGATGAACTGCAGCAATTCTTGATCCACCCGATCGCCCTTCCAGAAGTCTCGTTCCAGTTCCGGGCGTGATTCCGCAGGTAGATCGAGTCGTTCGATGACCCACTGCCAAACGTCATCCGGGCCAGCCTGCCCGAGCGTGGCTTTGCGGCCCATCTCGCCTTCGAAAACGATTTCCGCGAGTCGTCGACCGGGCAGCCCGAGTTTGTTTTCCCAATACGATCTTCCACTTTGATCGAGCGTGCGAACGATGACGCCGCCCAGATCCCAGATTACGGCTTTCAACATGTCTTTATCGATTTCCATGGTCGTCCGGTGTGCAGAGTTAATCCAACAACTGCTCAGCCGTTGATTACGTGCTGAGGCTGTGCGGGAGTGCTCCGTACCAGGCAGATTGTATCCGAAACTTCACCGTAAGCGACCTGCATTAACAGACTCGAATCAGAGCGTTTCCGTAGCCAATTCACGACCGGGGCGAAGTTCGAGAGCATAGGTCAAACGATTGCGTTCGACATGCATTCCCGCGCGTTCATAGAGTCGCAAGGCGCCAGTTAGATTTTCGGCGTCAACACCCAACCCCACGCCCCGTTTGCCGCGCTTACGAAGCTCGCGAAAGGCATGCCGCAGCAGCGCCAGGCCGATTCCCTTCCTGCGCCAGGGCCGGAGGACACACAGTTCTCCAACCCAACCGATCTCTGCATCGTCGTCTGCTTGCGGCCTGCACAATGCCATGCCTGCGATTTCCTCACCGTCGACGGCTAAAAACCACAAGGAAGGATCGAAGTTATCGCGGTTGACAAGGAAATGCAGCCATCGCTCGAAACCTTGTTCAAATGGGGTTTCTACGTAACCCCAATGATCACGAAATGCTTCGTCATTCGCCAGGTACACGGCCTCAGCATCCTCGGCGTGATTATACGTCCGCACTAAGATGCCCTCGGGCCAGCTTGGTTCGCCAATCGGCTTGTCGAAATCGATGCGCATGTGATGGGCCTGGCGGATCAAGTGCATACCAAATCCTTCAAGCAGCCGTCTGCTTGCCTCGTGATTGCCATACGTGCCACAGTACATGGCGATACGATACGGTTCGAGAACGCGATCAAAAGTGGCCTCGATGGCCCGCGCTTTGCCCCACTGGAGCATTGCCGTGCCGATGCCCCGACCCTCCCATTGGGGATCGACGCGCGCCCAAACCCAGGGATGGACGGGTGGATCTATGAGCGCCCAAACTTCGACGCAGCCGACGATTACGTCGTCGGGTGACAACACGAGGCGCGAGTCGTTTTGAAGATAGAATCCCGGCGCTTCCCATTCGCGGCGGTATTCAACGGGCGTGAATTCCGCCCTCCCGATCATCTCTCTCGAACTTCGATTGAACATAGCTACGGCTTCTTCGAGATCGTCCATTCGTGCAGGGCGAACGATGAAGCCATTTCGTTCGAATGACGATAATTTCGTTGTCTTTATATCTGCTTTCATCCGAAAACTCGCTTTCTTCTATGATGATGAAATGTGATTCATCCGTCTCGGCTTAGTTTCCCGGTGCGTTTTGCGTAGCGTTCTGCCACACGGAAGACCTGTAAACCCACGGGAATGGCGATCGCGCCGATGAGCAGCGCCGGCCAGACATCAGGCCACAAGCTGCCGAGTGGGGCGCCATCAAGCATGGCGGAACGCACCCCCTGCAACACGTACGTCGCAGGCGAGAAGACCGCCGCTTTCTGCAGTAAGTCCGGGAGCACGTTGATCGGATAGTAGACCCCGGATATGAGCAGCAGCGTAGCGATGATCACGTGGGTCATTTGCGCGCCGCGTTCAGGGAACAGCAGCGGCAAAATCGAGCCAACGATGCCTACGCCGATAAACGAAAGACTACCGGAAAGCAGAACGACCGTTGCGCCGAAGATGTTGGCCTGGTCAAGGTTGATGTCGAAAAGCTCAACCGTCACCAGCAATATAACGCTCGTGAACAAGAAGCTGTACACGACTGCGAACATCGTTTGACCGGCCATGTGTGTGATGCGGCGGATTGGTGCCATAAGGGTATACTCGATCGTGCCCTCCCAGCGTTCCAGGCCGATGATGTCGGTGATCCAGTAAAAGATCGTCGCCAGATAGCGCCAAACGAGTGTCCCCATCACCAGGTACAGAACGAGGAAACGGCCGTCAACGCCCTCGCCGCCCACCTGTTCCATGCCCATGCCGATGTAGCTCACCGAAAGGCTGTTGGTGATGGAATAAGTCATCCAGACCAACTCCCAAGTCCAATAGCGTTTCACCAGATAGATGTTACGCTCCACAAATGCGTAGGAAGCTCTCATTTCTTGAAATGCTGACGATACCATGGTTGCATTGCCTCCACTATTTCATTGCTGCGGACAAAGGCGGGCGAAGCTCAGTCCGCCTTTGTCCCATTTCCATCGTGTTTGACCAACTTTTTCCCCGTGAGTTCGAGGAACACATCCTCCAACGTCGGTTCGTGGCCGTTGGTCGCTTTGGCCATTTTCTTCAAGCAGGCCGGCGTATCCATGGCCACGACTTTGCCCAGATCCATGATGGCGATGCGGTCGCAAAGTTTGTCCGCTTCGATCATGTCGTGTGTCGTGAGCAGGATCGTTGTGCCGTCTCGATCGCGCACCTCGCGTACCAGGGCCTGAACTTCGCGTTTCGAGTGCGGATCAAGCCCGGTCGTCGGTTCGTCGAGCAGAAGAATGGCCGGCCGTGTGAGCAAGGCACGTGCGATGGCGACTTTCTGCTGCATGCCGCGCGACATGTCCTCGATCGGTTTTCCGACCGCAGCAGGCTCGAGCCCCAGGCGCTCCAGAAGTTCAAGCGCTCGCTGGCGAGCTTTGCGGTTGTCCAGGCCATAGAGATGTGCGGCGTAACTCAAGTTCTCCATGGGGGACAGCTTCTTGAAGAAAGCTGCTTCGACGGAAACCCGATTGATCAGGCGTTGGACCTTGATCGATTCTCGGACGACGTCGTGCCCCAGAATGGTTACATCACCGCCATCCGGCAAGAGCAGCGTGGCGATCACGCGCACCAGCGTGGACTTGCCGGAGCCGTTCGGCCCCAGCACGCCGAATATTTCGCCTCGTTTCACTTGAAAGGAAACGTGGTCAACGGCGACGGTGGCGGCATCCTGACCGTTTTTGTTGCTGCGACGCCAGAATATCCGGTGGTTCTTATTGAATACTTTGTAGGCATCTTGAACATGAATTGCTGTTTGATTCACCATAATCTCCTTTCCAAACAAATCGGCCGCGGTTTTCCGCGGCCGAGAGTTGGATAAAATAAAAAACCGCGGGCGCTGGAGCGCACCGCGGTCTCGTGAATACGAGACGGTTACCTGTCGGTAGGCGCACTCCGCGAAGGCATGCTGGCAACGAGTCCAATATCGGACTGCGTGCGAAGCACCTGGATATTGCTGAGGCGAATTTCCATCATCTGGTGCGCCTTCCTTTCTTGAAAGATGTGCCTAGTCTACTGGAAAACAATTTCAGCGTCAAGCCTGATTCCCAAAATGTGATATAGTCCAATGAAAATGTCATGTATGAATAGTTCTGTGAAAATGTCACCTTATGGACAAAGAGGTGATATTGACAGTCTAGG
>Ga0315534_1000136_pt1 | contig 43399 bp, 49 predicted proteins | sample SalMarSW160240MG_FD_203094 | JGI IMG/M metagenome (GOLD analysis project Ga0315534, IMG submission 203094) | Salt marsh sediment microbial communities from the Plum Island Ecosystem LTER, Massachusetts, United States - Salt Marsh Sediment SW1602-40 ... | reverse complement strand
TCCCGAGGCACAGGCTGGAAATGTTCACGCCGGTGCGGCCAAGCTCGCGGTAATCCATGTCGGTGTCAGACCCTTGCTCGGCGCGGGTCTAGCCTGCCAAGCTGCTGCCGAGTTCGAGCGCTCCGGTCTGCTCGATCTCTTCATCTGCCTGTTCTGTGGCGAAGAACGCGGTAATGATGAGCCACAGTACAAAAGCTGCAATGGTCAGAAGCGCAATGATTGCGCCAATCTTGCCGAAATTTAGGGGCATGGGTCTTTTGTTGGACTTCTGTTGGTCGAGGCTGCGACACTAACCAAGTCGGGCGCCCCGATCAATCCGGCAACGCGCATGAGCAACCATTGCGCAGCCGCGAATAGAAGCTATATATCGCCCGAGTGGAAACGCGGGCCAACCCGGCCCGCGTTCTTGTCATTTTGAGCCAGATGAACCTCCGAAATATCGCCATCATCGCCCATGTCGATCATGGGAAGACCACTTTGGTCGACCGTTTGTTGCAGCAGTCCGGCACCTTTCGCGACAATCAGCGGGTGGCGGAGCGCGCGCTCGACTCCAACGATCTGGAACGCGAGCGCGGCATCACCATCCTTGCCAAGGTCACCTCGATCCTCTGGCAGGGCGCCCGCATCAATGTCGTCGACACGCCGGGCCACGCCGACTTTGGCGGCGAGGTCGAACGCATCCTCAATATGGTCGATGGCGCTCTGGTCCTGGTCGATGCGGCCGAGGGCCCGCTGCCGCAAACCAAATTCGTGGTCTCGAAAGCGCTCAAGATGGGCCTGAAGCCCATTGTCGTCATCAACAAGGTGGATCGCGCCGATGCGCGCCCGCAAGAAGTGGTGAACGAGGTATTCGACCTGTTCGCCGCGCTCGACGCGAGTGACGAGCAGCTCGATTTTCCCATCCTGTACGGCTCGGCCAAGGAAGGCTGGATGGCGGCGGCGCCGGAGGGACCCAAGACGCTCGGCATGCAGCTCCTGTTCGACCTCATTCTCAAGCACGTCGCGCCGCCGAGGATCGAAGACGGGCCATTCCGTCTGCTCGGCACGATTCTCGAAGCGAACCCTTATCTCGGCCGCATCGTTACCGGCCGCATCACCTCCGGTTCGATCGCGCCAAACGAGACCGTCAAGGTGCTCGACCACACCGGCAAGCTCGTCGAGCAGGGCCGGGTCACCAAAGTGCTCGCTTTCCGCGGGCTCGAGCGCGTTGGCCTCGACGAGGCTGCTGCCGGCGACATTGTTTCGCTCGCAGGTCTGCCCAACGCCACCGTCGCGCATACGATTTGCGCTCCCGAAGTGGAGAAGCCGCTTCCCGCCCAGCCGATCGACCCGCCGACTCTGTCGATGACGTTTCGGGTCAACGATTCGCCGCTTGCCGGCACGGAAGGCACCAAAGTGACGGGCCGCATGATCCGCGACCGGTTGCTGCGCGAAGCCGAAGGCAATGTCGCACTGCGCATCACCGAATCTGAGGAGCGCGACTCGATGGAGGTCGCGGGCCGCGGCGAACTTCAGCTCGGCATTTTGATCGAGACCATGCGCCGGGAGGGTTTCGAGCTTTCGGTGTCGCGCCCCAAAGTCCTGTTCAAGGCTGGTCCCGACGGTACGCTGCTTGAGCCCATCGAAGAAGTCGTGATCGACCTCGACGAGGAGCATTCCGGTGTGGTGGTACGCAAGCTGTCGGAGCGCAAGGCCGAGCTTACCGAGATGAAGCCTTCAGGCGGGGGACGTTTGCGTCTCCGATTCTTGGCGCCGACGCGCGGGCTGATCGGCTATCAAGGCGAGCTTCTCACCGACACGCGCGGCACCGGCATCATCAACCGGCTGTTTCACGGTTACGCGCCGCATAAGGGTTCGATCCAGGGACGCCGCAACGGCGTTCTCATCTCGACCGACACCGGGGACGCGGTGGCCTATGCCTTGTGGAACCTCGAAGACCGCGGCGCCATGATGATCGAGCCGGGAACGCGCGTTTATGGCGGCATGATTGTCGGCGAGCACGCGCGCGACAACGATCTCGAAGTGAACGTGCTCAAAGGCAAGAAGCTCACCAATATACGCACGACTTCCAAGGATGAGGCGGTGCGGCTCACGCCGCCGCTACAAATGACGCTCGAAAAGGCGCTCGCCTATATCGCCGACGATGAATTGGTCGAAGTCACGCCAGAATCGATTCGTCTGCGCAAGCGTCACCTCGATCCCAACGAGCGCAAGAAGGCGGAGCGCCAGCGTGTCGCGGAAGATGTTGCCTGATCTTCCTTGACTTATTGCCGGGACTTCTCTGGCAACCAACCACCCACTCTCATTAGTCTCGATCGAGCCTCATCCCAACATGTCTCTTGGGTGGAGCGCTCACGTCACCGAACTGAGAGGAGTTCCCATGCTTAAAACCGTCGCATTCGTACTCGTCCTGGGCTTGGCCGGCACCGCGGCCTATGCCGACGATGACGACGACGACAAACTCCCGGCAAACGTTGTCGAGAAGATCGAAGCCACTTTGTCCGAACTCGGCTGCTCGGGCTACGAAGAGATCGAAGTGGAGAAGAACGGGGTGATCGAGATCGACGACGCCCAATGCAAAATGGGCACTGTCGATATCAAGCTCGACAAGGATCATAAGGTCTTGGTCATTTCCCGCGACTGACCGGCCCGCGCCTGCGGGGGGCAGAGCAACCAAGAGGCGAGACACAATGTCTCGCCTCTTTTTTCGTCCGAAGACACGACCGCGCGGGATAATTTCGACGATCCCTTTGCCGAATGGCGCCGTCCTGCGCTAGGCTCGGCTCATGACCGTCGATGTCGTGCATATCAGGCCGCCAAGGCCCAAGGATGCGCCAGCGCTCGCCGCGGCCTATGAAGAGGCTTGGCGCAACGCTTATCAGGGAATCATTCCGCATCTGTCGCTTGAGCGCATGATCGCGCGCCGCGGCCTTGGCTGGTGGCAGAACGCCCTGAAAAAGCGCACGCCGCTTTTGGTGCTCGATTTCCGTGGCGAGGCGGCCGGCTATGTCACCTATGGCCGCTCCCGGCTCGGCCGCAGCCACTTCCAAGGCGAGATCTTCGAACTCTACATGCACCCGATCTACCAGGGCCTCGGCTTCGGCGAGAAGCTATTCGACGGCGCCCGGTCCCGGCTGGCCGAGCTCAAGTTGAAAGGCCTTCTGGTGTGGGCTCTCGTCGACAACGACGCGGCTTGCGGCTTCTATCTTCGCCTCGGCGGCAAGCCTGTGGCCGAAGGCGCCGAAAGCTTCGGCGATATCGCTCTGCGCAAGGTCGCCTTCGCCTGGGCCTAAGCTGGGCCTAAGTTAAGCCTTCACGTTCACCTTGGAGTTAAGCTCAAACGCCAGCAAGGGCTTGTGAGCAGGGCGCCTTGCGTCTTAGAAGTCTGTCGCGCGGGCCTCCCGGCGGCAGCCGGCGACCGCGCCAGATTTTGGGTCATTGGCTATGAGTGATATGAAAATCGCGGTGCTCGGGGCCGCCGGGCGCATGGGCCAGGCGCTGACGCGCGTGCTTGCCGAGACGCCGGGATGCACCGTGGCGGGCGGCATCGAGGCCAAAGGTTCGCCGCAACTGGGCCGCGATCTCGGCGAGGTCGCGGGGCTCCCTCCCCTCGGCGTCACTATTACCGACGATCCGCTCCCGGTGTTTGCCCATGTCGATGGCGTGCTCGACTTCACCACACCAGCTTCGACCACGGCCTTCGTGGCGCTTTCGGCTCAAGCCCGCATCGTACACGTGATCGGCACCACCGGCCTTTCGGCGGACGACGAAGCCAAGATCGAAGCCGCCGCCCGGCATGCTGCGATCGTCAAAGCCGGCAACATGAGCCAGGGCGTGACCCTTCTGGCGGTGCTCGCGGCCCGGGTCGCCGAGACGCTTGGCCCTGAATTCGACATCGAAATTTTGGAGATGCATCACCGCCACAAGCGCGACGCGCCGTCCGGCACGTCCTTGCTGCTCGGCCAGGCGGTGGCCAAAGCCAGAGGCATCTCGCTCGACGAGCGGGGTGTGCGGACCCGCGACGGCGATATCGGGCCGCGGCGCGAAGGCGATATCGGCTTCGCCACGCTTCGCGGTGGCGATGTTGTCGGCGAGCACCGGGTCATTTTCGCCGGGCCGGGCGAGCGCATCGAATTGGCCCATATCGCCAATGACCGCGGCATTTTCGCGCGTGGCGCAGTGAAAGCGGCGCTTTGGGCGCGCGGCCGGGCCCCTGGCCTGTATACGATGACCGACGTCCTTGGCCTATGAAACGAGCCGGTGCAAAGGGAAGATCTGGCGCGAGAATGTGCATAAGCGTCAAAAAATCGGGGTCTCGAGCCAGAACTTGAATTATGAGAGTGATTCTAAAATCCTTCCGTTTTGCTTCCCCGCTTGAGCGCATGAGCATCGGTTGAGGCGATGACTGAACGCCTTGACAGTGCAGAGACTCCCGCCGGAGAGAACGTGCTCGTTCTCGTCCGGCATGGCGAGAGCGAGTGGAACAAGCTCAACCGTTTCACCGGCTGGAAAGATGTCGGCCTCACCGAAGAGGGCATGACCGAGGCCCACCATGCCGGCACCATGTTGAAAGAGGCCGGGATCCGCTTCGACAGCGCCTTCACCTCCACGCTCAAGCGCGCGCATAACACTCTCGACATCATTCTCGAGGAACTTGGCCAACCCAAGCTCCCGACCGTCAAAGCCGCCGCTCTGAATGAGCGCGATTACGGTCAATTGGTCGGCATCGATAAGGACGAGGCGCGCAAGCGCTGGGGATCGGAGCAAGTGCATCTGTGGCAGCGCTCCTACGACATCGCCCCGCCCGGCGGCGAGTCTCTCAAAGACACCGCTCTACGCGTCGTGCCGTTCTACGAAAGGTGGATCTTGCCCGAGTTGCAAAAGGGCAAAAGCGTGATCGTGGTTGCCCACGGCAACTCGCTACGCTCCTTGATCATGGAGCTCGATCGCCTGACGCCCGACGAGGTGATGCAGGTCGAGCTCGGCACCGGCATGCCGCTGGTCTACAAGTTCAATGAAGATGGGACGGTCGCCGAAAAGAGCGCTCTCGCCGCCTGACGATCGGACTTAGGCGCTTGCGCTTCGTGCCGAAGCGAGCGCCGAACGAAGCGCCGCGGCAAAATCCTCGCGTTCGGCATCGGTCAGGAAGCTTGCGAACACGAGTCGCTTGCCGTGCGAGGCGATCGACAGCTCGCTCGACCGCCCGGCCCGGGGCTGCAGGCTGAGCCTGACCCAGTACGGATTGAAGCGCCACGATTGCTCTTTTCCGGACGGGGCGACGCGGGTCACCGTCAACGCGTCTTCGGTCAGGTCGACGGTTTCATAGAGTCTGAGTGCCCGGAAATTGAGCTTGAACGCCAAATAGATCAGGGCGACGTCAAGCCCCATGAAGCCGATCACCGGCCAGGCACCCAGCAGGTAGAAGAACATCCCGGTGCTGAAACTGATGGCGCAGACCGCCACCATCAGCACCATGAAGCCCTTGGGGCTCAGCGAACGGTGCGGCGTGAGCACGGCGCTGAATTGCGAGGCCCTTGAAGGGTCTTGTGGCGCGGGGCTAGCGTCTGTCATAGCAAGGAAAGAGCTAATCCGCTTACGAGCGGGAGGCAAGGCCGGTGGGACACCACAGGACGGGGCACACAAAGCATACAAGGCCCAAGCGCGTTCCCGGATCGCAGCTGACGCACGAGCAGATTGACGAGATTTTTCGCCGCTTTGCCGAGGCCAATCCTCATCCCAAGACCGAGCTCCAATATCACGACCCGTTCACGCTGCTTGTGGCGGTCGTGCTGTCGGCACAGGCCACCGACAGCTCAGTCAACCGCGCGACGCCGGATCTGTTCCGCCTCGCCGACACGCCGGAGAAATTGGCAAAACTCACCCAGGCCGGGCTTGAGGCCAAGATCAAGACCATTGGTGTCTATCACAGCAAAGCAAAGAACCTAATCGCGCTGGCGAAGAAACTCGTGGCCGAGCATGGCGGCAAGGTGCCGGAGGATCGCGACGCGCTCATGGCTCTGCCGGGCGTCGGTCGCAAGACCGCCAACGTGGTCCTCAACACCGCGTTCGGCCAGAACACGATCGGGATCGATACGCATGCTTTCAGGGTGGCCAATCGCACCGGTCTTGCTCCCGGCAAGACCCCGCTCGAAGTCGAACGTAAGCTCGAACGTGTCGTGCCCGAGCGGTACAAGCATAACTGCCATCATTGGCTGATCCTGCACGGACGCTATGTGTGCAAGGCGCGCAAGCCTGAGTGCTGGCGCTGCATCATCGCCGATGTTTGTTTGTTCAAGCCTAAGACGCCTGCGCCGGCTTGACCGGGCCGAGCCTACCTGGCCGAAGCGAGCTCGAGGCCTGAGCTTCGCGCCAGCGCCTTGTACACACGCACCATGAAAGCGGTGGCGAACAGCGGCGTGATCAGGTTCAGAATCGGTATCGAGGCAATAAAGGAAATAATCAGACCGCTGGTGAACACGGTGAGCCGGTTCGCCCGCCTGAGTTTCTTCGCCACAGACGGCGCAACATGGCGCATCGCCGCGAGTTCGAAATACTCCCGGCCGAGCAGATAGCCGTTACCGAGATAAAAGGCGATCAGATTGATGCCGGGGATGAGCAGGAGGAACAGGGCGAGCAAGTTGACCAGCAGCACGGCGACGAAGAACCGGAGCGCCACACCGATCGCCTGCGCTGTCGGCAGCGCCTTTCCCGGAGCATCGGCGGGGTAAGACTCGCGCTCGACCACCGCCGCGATGTCGTCGAGATACAGCCCCGCAATCAGAGAGGTGACAGGGGGGATGAGGAAGATGGAGCCGGCCACGAGCGCAAGCCCCCCGAGCCACTGAATCGCTTTTTCGATCCAGTCCGGCCACTCGACGAAATGGCTGAACGTCCACTCGATGCCGATGATGAGAAGGGCAAAGAGACCGATCGTATAAGCCACGCATTTGAACAGCACGGCGCGGAACGGCGGCGTGAAGACGTCTTGGAAGGCTTGACCTGCGGCGCCGAGCATGACGTGTTCCTCTCCGGCGACGAAATATAGTGGACGGTGCCCGAGACACCAGGGGCGAGGGGTAACGGCAGGGATATGACAACGACAGCCTACGACGTGGTCGGCATTGGCAATGCCATTGTCGATATCATCGCCCGTTGCAAGGAAGGCTTTCTCACCAAGCACGACCTGATCAAGGGCTCGATGCGCTTGATCGATGCGGACGAGGCCAGCCGCCTTTACGAGACGATGGGACCGGCCGTCGAGCGTTCCGGCGGATCGGTGGCGAATGCGGTTGCCGGTCTCGCCTCCTTCGGTGCGAAAAGCGGCTTTATCGGCAGGGTGGCGGCCGACCAGTTCGGCGGCATTTTTCGCCACGATATCCGCTCGCTCGGCGTGGAGTACGACACGCCGCCGGCGACGGACGGGGAGCCCACCGCGCGCTGCCTCGTTCTGGTGACGCCAGACGGCGAACGCACCATGAATACCTTTCTCGGCGCCAGCGTCGATTTTGCCCCCGGCGATCTCGATCTCGACATGATCGGTGCCGCCAAAATCGTTTACCTGGAGGGCTATCTATTCGACCGCGACGAGGCAAAAGCCGCGTTCCGGGAAGCCGCCAGCGCCGCGGCGGCGGCGGGCGCCAAGGTCGCGCTCAGCCTATCGGACGCGTTCTGTGTCGACCGCCACCGGGACGATTTCAAAGCCTTGGTCCGGGAGGGGGCCGATATCGTCTTCGCCAACGAGAAGGAGATCACCACCCTCTACCAGGTCAACAGCTTCGAGGAGGCGGCGCAAGCGGCGCGCGCCGACTGCGAAATGGCCGTTTTGACCCGCTCGGAGGCGGGATCGGTGATCGTTTCCGGTGGCGAAAGCCTGGAAATCGAGGCTGAGAAGGTCGCTCAGGTGGTCGATCTGACCGGCGCCGGCGACCTCTATTCCGCCGGATTCCTCTACGGGCTCACACACGGGGCGCCGCTTGAGGTGTGCGGGCGGCTCGGAAGCCTCGCCGCGGCCGAGGTGATCGGCCATATCGGGGCCCGGCCGGAGGTGGATTTACGCACGCTTGCCCGCGAAAAAGGCCTGATTTCCTGATTGGGGCTGTGACATTTCCGTCACGCAAGCAGAAAATCGCCTTCTGCGTCCGCTGGATAACCCCCTTCACACCGGGTTCGCTGCTATGCTTGCGCCAATGCTTCGGTGGCGGGGGTTTTGATGGCGGGATTTTCTTCCATGCATAGATTTCTCACGGGCGTCGCGCTGACTGCGGCGACTGTTTCTCCCTCGGTCGCATGGGCGGCGGACCTCGTGGAAGGGCCGGATGGCACGGAGTATGTGCAGGTTGTTGAGAGCGGCGTTGTCATAGAGCTTGGCGGCGGCGTTCAGTATCTCGACCTCTCCGATTTGCGTTGGACTTTTTTGACCAACAACAACGGCGAGATCGAGAGGAAGCTAAACAATGGCGATCTCAGCGACTACGGCGGAGCTGCCAGCGCCTCAGTCTATATTCCCCTCGGACAGATAACGCAGAACATAGATGCGGCCGCGATCATGCTCAGCGCTTTTTATTCTCAAGTCGAGAACAGTAAGCGCACCCAATGCGAAAGCACCGCCGATCTGTTCTGCACGGTTCAGAACATCGAGTTCGTTCCGAACCAGGTAAACGATTGGGTGCTTCCAGGTTTCACCACCCACGCCGACCGCGATGTCGACTACTGGGGCAGTTCGGCTGAGCTGACCTTTGGGTCCGGCCGTGCCGCAAGGCCGCCGGAAGAGGGAGGCTTTCTGTTCCGTTTCTCCCATTGGGGCGCCGGTTTCGATGTACGCGGCATCGATCAAGATAATCGGATCAAGCTCACTTACGACGACAATCCGGACAATGAGGTCAAGCTCTCAGACGCGCTGGATACCACCTATTACGGCGGATATCTGTCCGTCACCGGCGAGTTCGACATTCTCAGTTATTTTACTAGTGGGGGGTTCGGCTCGAATTTGCGTTCGTTCGTGACGTTACGCGGCGGCGTCTATGGCACCGACACCGACTATAGCGGGCGCTTCACCATGGAGGATCAGCTAAATCCGCTGGAGACGCGTCTCCGCCTATCGGATGACGACGTTGCCTTTATCGGTGGCGCAAGCTTCGAAACTCGTATGGCGGTGGGCCGCCGTACAAGTCTGTCCCTGCGGACTGACTACGAATATTTTTCCCACGTGCCGGAGATGAGATATGCCGCCGGCGGAGATGTCACCCGCATTGATGACGACGACATGCTTGCCGTGCGCACCCAGCTCAGGGTCAATGTTGGGCTTGGCTCGTCGCAACTCTACGAACAGCCAATCAGGTAGTCGGCTCTCTCGATCGCCGTCCAGAGTTATAATTTCCTGAGCGCCACGGTCTCGACCGCGTGGTCCTCGCCCTTGCGCAGGATGAGATCGGCGCGCTGCCGCGTCGGCAGGATGTTCTCTCTGAGATTGACCAGATTGATCGAGCGCCACAGCGCAAGTCCGGTAGCGATGGCCTCTTCTTCGGTGAGCACCGCATAGCGGTGGAAATAGGAGGCGGGATCGCGGAACGCCGTCTGTCTCAGCCGCAAGAAGCGCTCCACGTACCAGCTCTCGATCAGATTATCGGCGGCATCGATATAGACGGAGAAATCGAAAAAGTCCGACACGACGGGGATGGCCTCGCCGTCCTTCGGCAGCTTAGCCGGCTGGAGCACGTTCAGGCCCTCGACGATGACGATGTCGGGACGTTCGATCACCAGCGGCTGGTCCGGCAACACGTCGTAGACGAGATGCGAATAGACCGGCGCCTCGACGCGTTCCTTTCCCGATTTCACATCGGCAAGAAAGTTGAGCAGCCGGGTCAGGTCGTAGCTCTCGGGAAAGCCTTTGCGCTGCATGATGCCCCGTGACTCGAGCACGGCATTGGGAAAGAGAAACCCATCGGTCGGCAGGAGTTCCACGCGCGGATGACTGGGCCAGCGCGAGAGCAGCGCCTTGAGTACGCGGGCCGTGGTGCTCTTGCCAACGGCGACGCTGCCGGCAAGACCGATGATGAAGGGCATCTTGCCATCGCTCTTGCGCAGAAACTTGGCCGTACTGCCGTGCAGAGTCTGCGCCGCCTCGACATAGAGGTTGAGCAGGCGGCTCAGCGGCAAATAGATGTCGACGACCTCTTCGGACGAAACTCGTTCGGTCAGGCTGCTGAGGCTGTCGAGCTCGGCCTCGGTGAGCGGCATCGGCATGTCGTCGCGAAGCCGCGCCCATTCCTGGCGCTGGTAGGTGACATAAGGGGAGAACGCGACGTGGGGACGCGGGTTCATGGCGAGACGCCCACGCGTCAGCGCGACGCGGTTTTCTGCCTCTTAACGCCGATCGCCGTAAGCGTCATGCGCCGCTCCAGCTCGTCGAGCACCTCGTCGAGCTCGACCTCGCGCGACTCCAGCATTACGAGCAGATGGTAGAGCAGGTCTGCGGTCTCCCCCACCAGGGCCTCTTTGTCCTGGGCGACCGCGGCGATGGCGACCTCAACGGCCTCCTCGCCGAGCTTCTTGGCCGGCTTGAGCGGGCCATCGTCGAGCAGCCGCCGCGTGTGGGAGTCCTCGGGCCGCGCGCTCCGGCGTGCTTTGATAATGGCGGCAAGTCGATTCAGGACGTCTCTGCTCATAGCGAGCCTCACTATACCGATGAAAACGTTTTGGAAATAGGCTCGTCCCCGGAATCCTCACCAATTTTGCGTGACCGGGGCAGTCCGATGCCCCTCAAGAATCGAGCCTCATGGGCAGCCCGGCCGCCGCCATGTGGCGCTTTGCCTCGCCGATCGAGTGCTCGCCGTAATGGAAGATCGAGGCCGCCAGCACCGCGGAGGCATGGCCCTGGCGGACCCCTTCGACCAGATGATCGAGCGTGCCCACGCCGCCGCTGGCAATCACCGGAACCGGAACGGCATCGGCGATCGCCCGGGTCAATTCGAGATCGAAGCCTTTGCGCGTGCCGTCACGGTCCATCGAGGTAAGCAGGATTTCGCCGGCGCCGAGCCCGACGACCTCGCGCGCATAGCCGACCGCTTCGATCCCGGTCGCCTCCCGGCCGCCATGGGTAAAGATCTCGAACCGCGGCGTTTCGCCTTCGCTAGAGACGCGCTTGGCGTCGATGGCGACAACGATGCATTGCGCCCCGAACTTTTCCGAGGCGGCACGCACCAGGCTTCGGTCCTTGACCGCCGCGGTGTTGATCGAAACCTTGTCGGCGCCGGCTTCCAGCAGCGCGCGCACGTCGTCGACCGAACGGACGCCGCCGCCGACGGTGAGCGGCATGAAGCAGCGCTCGGCCGTGCGGCACACCACGTCGAGGATCGTGCCGCGCTTTTCGTGGCTGGCGGTGATATCGAGGAAGCAGAGCTCGTCGGCGCCGGCCTCGTCGTAAGCGGATGCCGCCTCGACCGGATCGCCTGCATCGCGCAGATCGACGAAATTCACGCCTTTGACGACGCGTCCTTCTTTGACATCGAGGCAGGGAATGAGTCGGATCTTCAGCATGGTCAGAACGTGTGTTGCGCGCCGAGCAGCGCGAGCGCTTCGCGCGCGTCGAGGCGTCCGTCATAGAGCGCACGTCCGGCAATCGCGCCTTCCAGCATCGCGTAGCGCGGGTCGCGCAGTCTCAGCACGTCCTCGATCCCGGCTAGACCGCCGCTGGCGATCACCGGAATCGTGACCGCGCGCGCAAGCTCCGCCGATGCATCGAGATTGAGGCCTTCGAGCACGCCGTCGCGGGAGATGTCAGTGTGAACGATGGCGGCCACGCCTGCGTCCTCGAATCTGCGGGCAAGATCGAGCGCTTCCATCTCGCTGGTCTCCGCCCAGCCTTCGATCGCGACCTTGCCGTCGCGGGCATCGATGGCGACGGCGATGCAGCCCGGAAAGTCGCGCGCCGCCTCACGCACGAGCGCAGGATCCTTCACTGCCGCCGTGCCGAGAATCACCCGCTCGACGCCTTTGTCGAGCCAGGCGATGATGGTGTCGAGGTCGCGGATGCCGCCGCCCAGTTGAATCGAGACATGCACGGCGTCGAAGATCGCGCCGACCGCCTCCGCATTTACGGGTCTACCCTCGAACGCGCCATTCAGGTCAACCACGTGCAGCCACTGAAAGCCTTGGTCCTCGAACATGCGCGCCTGCGCTGCCGGATCGGCATTGAACACGGTCGCTTGCGTCATCTCGCCTTGGCGGAGACGCACGCATTGCCCGTCTTTGAGGTCTATGGCCGCAAATAGGATCATGGCTTCCATTTGAGGAAATTGGCGATCAGCGCAAGCCCGAGCTTCTGGCTCTTTTCGGGGTGGAACTGACTGCCGGCAAGATTGTCCTTGGCGACGAACGCGGTCACGGGTCCGCCATAGTCGGTGGTGGCCACGAGCGCGTCGGCGTGCGTTGGCACGAAATGATAAGAGTGCACGAAGTAAGCATTCAGCCCGCTCTCGCCGGTCGGGATGCCTTGCAACAGGTCGTGCTCCTGCCGGAGGTCGAGCGTGTTCCAGCCCATATGCGGGATCTTGAGCGAAGCGTCGCGCGGCGCAATCGGCCGGACCTCGCCTTCGATCCAGCCGAGCCCTGGCGCCGGTCCGTGTTCGAGCCCGCGTTCGGCCATGAGCTGAAGCCCGACGCAGATGCCGAGAAAGGGCTTGCCCTTCCCGCGCACTGCGTGTTCGAGCGCCTCGATCATGCCGGGAATGCGTTCGAGACCTTTGCGGCAATCGGCGAAGGCGCCGACTCCCGGCAGCACAATGCGCTCAGCCCCGCGCACCTGTTCAGGGTCGGACGTGACCTTGACGGCGAGCGCCGAGTCCTGCTCACGCGCCGCCCGCTCGAAGGCTTTGGCGGCGGAGTGCAAGTTCCCCGAACCGTAGTCGATGATGGCGACATACATGACGATTCAGGGCCGCGGGAAAAGCCCGATCACCTGCTCACCCTCGCTGTGCGGAAGCGGTGGCCGTATCTCGCTGTCGCGTGGCGGCGCGGGCATGGCGTCGGTTTCGCGCGCGTGGCGAATTTGTTCCGGCAGCCAGAGATTGAAGAACGAGCGCTCGGCATCGGTCCGGCTGCGGCCGCTCGCCGTGCCGGCGAACCGGTAACCGCGCCGCCGCAGCGAGGCTTCGCGGAGATCGTTAGCCTCGAATGCAAACAGCACCGAGATGGCGAAGCCGATCCAGGCAGACAGTGCTTGCGCTTGAGTCTCAACGCCGACGACGAACTGCACCCCGATATAGATCAGCAGCAGCACGACGAACTCGATCCACATGCGCTGGTAGAGCAGCCACAGCAACGGGATCAAGAAAGCCGGCCAGGAGAATCCCTCCTTGACGAAGGCCAGCCGTTCGGCGCGCTCGGTCAAGTCCTCGGTCCCGGCAGGGGGCTCATAAACGGCATAGACAGTCACGGCCACTCACACGCGTTTCGCCGGCTGGCCGGCAAGGTTCTAAAGCTGGCCCTTGGTGGAGGGCACGCGCCCCTCTTGCCGCGCGTCGACGGTGACCGCCTGACGCAGCGCCCGGGCGAGCGCCTTATAGCAGGTCTCGGCGATGTGGTGGCTATTCTCGCCATAAAGAGTCTCGACATGGAGCGTGAGCCCGGCATGCTGGGCGAAGGCCTGGAACCATTCCCGGAACAGCTCGGTATCCATCTCGCCGATCTTCGATCTGGTGAAGGCAACGTTCCAGACCAGGAACGGCCGCCCCGAGACGTCCAGCGCGACGCGGGTCAAGGTTTCGTCCATCGGCAGATAGGCAAAGCCGTAGCGGGCGATGCCCTTCTTGTCGCCAAGCGCCTGGGCGAAGGCCTGACCGAGAACGATGCCGGCATCTTCGGTGGTGTGATGCTGGTCGATATGGAGATCGCCCTCGGCCTTCAGCGTGATATCGATCAGCGAGTGCCGGGCGAGCTGCTCTATCATGTGGTCGAGGAAGCCGACGCCGGTCGCAATGTCATAGGCGCCGGTGCCGTCGAGATCGACGGCGGCCGAAATCGCGGTCTCCTTGGTCCGGCGGTTGACGCTTGCCCGGCGGGCCGTCGTGTCTTTGCCGCGGCTCTTCTCTTTGTTTCGCTTCTGCATGGTCAAAAAGCCTAACCCAAGGCTCTTAGCAATTTGCTTCCGAATAGGGCTCGCTTATACGCGAGGCGGCCGAAGAGTGCTATCAGAGGGTTAATCTTCCGCCGCTTGAACCAGACAGCGTCTCACCCGATATCGCTTAGACCCATGGGTTTCTCCCCTTCTTCCCCCGAGTCCTGGCACGGCACCACGATTCTGACCGTCCGCAAGGGCGGCAAGGTGGTCATTGCCGGCGACGGCCAGGTCAGCCTCGGCCAGACCATCATCAAGGGCACGGCCAAGAAAGTGCGCCGGGTCGGCTCTGGCAACGTGATCGCCGGCTTTGCCGGCTCGACCGCCGACGCCTTTACCCTGTTCGAGCGGCTTGAGACCAAGCTTGAGCGCTTCCCCGACCAGCTCAAACGGGCTTGCGTCGAGCTTGCCAAGGACTGGCGCACCGACCGCTATTTGCGCCGGCTCGAAGCCATGATGATCGTCGCCGACGCCGATGAGAGCTTGGTGCTGACCGGCACAGGCGATGTCTTGGAGCCCGACGACGCCGTGATGGGGATCGGCTCCGGCGGCTCCTACGCGCTCGCCGCGGCTCGGGCCCTGCTCGACGGTCCGCTCGATGCCGAGGGAATTGCGCGGAAAGCCATGGAAATTGCCGCTAAGATTTGCGTTTACACCAATGACAAGGTGGTCGTCGAAACCCTCGATACGAAAAAGTGATGCAAAGCACGCTGAGTTCATCGGACAAAACCGCGACTTCGTTCTCGCCGCGCGAGATCGTCTCCGAGCTCGACCGTCACATCATCGGGCAGCGGGACGCCAAGCGCGCCGTCGCCATTGCGCTGCGCAATCGCTGGCGGCGGCAGCAGCTCGATGACGACATGCGCGAAGAGGTGCTGCCCAAGAACATCTTGATGATCGGACCGACCGGCGTCGGCAAGACCGAGATCTCGCGCCGCCTGGCCAAGCTTGCCGGCGCGCCGTTCATCAAGATCGAAGCGACCAAGTTTACCGAAGTCGGTTATGTCGGCCGCGACGTTGAGCAGATCGTGCGCGATCTGCTGGAGGCGGGAATAGGACTTGTACGCGACGCCAAACGCAAAGAGGTCGCCGCCAAGGCTCAGCTCAATGCCGAAGAGCGCGTGCTCGATGCGCTGGTGGGATCTGGCGCCGCGCTCACCACCCGCGATGCTTTCCGCAAGCGCCTGCGCGCCAGCGAGCTCGACGATCGCGAGATCGAAATTCAAGTCGCCGACGCTCCGGCCATGCCGTCGTTCGAAATCCCCGGCATGCCCGGCAGCCAAGTCGGCATGATCAATCTTTCCGATATGCTCGGCAAAGCCTTCGGCTCGCGCACCAAGCCGCGTAAAGTGACCGTGCGCGACTCGTTCGAAATTCTGGTCGGCGAGGAATCAGACAAGCTGATCGACAACGACTCGATCGTGCAAGAAGCGATCCGCAATGTCGAAAACAACGGCATCGTGTTCCTCGACGAGATCGACAAGATTTGCGCGCGCTCAGAACGCGTCGGCGCCGATGTCAGCCGCGAGGGCGTTCAGCGCGATCTTCTGCCGCTGATCGAGGGAACCACGGTCGGCACCAAATACGGGCCGGTCAAGACCGACCATATTCTGTTTATTGCATCCGGCGCGTTCCACATCGCCAAGCCGTCTGACCTGCTGCCCGAACTTCAGGGGCGGCTTCCCATTCGCGTCGAACTGCGTGCGCTCACGCGCGACGATTTCCGCCGCATCCTGACCGAGCCGCAAGCCTGCCTGATCAAGCAGTATGTGGCGCTCATGAAGACCGAGGGGCTCGATCTCGAATTCGCCGACGACGCCATCGAGGCCATCGCCGATATCGCGGTCGAGGTGAACACCAATGTCGAGAATATTGGCGCACGGCGCCTGTCCACCGTGATGGAGCGGATCCTCGACGATATTTCCTTCGATGCCGCCGACAAAGCGGGCGAAAAGATCGTAATCGACGCCGCCTATGTGCGCGATCACATCGGCGACTTGGCCAAGAACGCCGACCTCTCGAAGTTCATACTTTGAGCGGCCGGTGCCTTCCGGTCACTCCTTCACGACTCTGATCCGCACATAGAGCGCACCTTCGCCGCCGAGACGGCGCGGCGCCTCCGAGTAGCTAATTACCACGGGGGCAAGATCAGGCTGGCTGAGCCAGTGCGGCACGGCTTGGCGCAGAACGCCGCGCTCATCGGCTTGATAGAAAGGCCTGCTCTTATCGCTGCCGGCCCCCCCTTTGCCGGTGATGACCAGAACATGGCGATGGCCTTTCGCCTGCGCGGATTTGAGGAAGCGCCGAAGTGCCGCGTGCGCTTCGCGCTGGCGCATACCATGAAGATCGATCCGCGCTTCGACGGAAAGCCGGCCCCGCTCAAGCCGCCGTGCGGTCTGCCGGTCCAACGTTTCGCCGCGGGCGGCGGGTTTGGGCTTCGGTTTCTCCTTCGGCAACACGGCGGCGCGTCCCGGCTCCCGGGGCGGCTCGGAAGATTTGCGGGGCGCCTCCTTTGGTCTTTCATCGCGGGAGAAGCGCCTGTCCTTGGCGAGCGGCCGCGTGCTCTTGGCCACCCGCTCCCACAGGTCCGAATCGGTCTCTTTCCCGGAATCCCGCTTACTCATGCCGGCAAGCATAGCGCCAATTTTGCTAATGCTTCGGTAGCAAGACGAAAAAGCGCGCCGAATGGCGTGTGCTTCCGGCTGTCACGCCCGCCGCCTCACCCGTTCCCCAGAAAATATCGCCCCGTTGAGGCCCCCTGATCGCCGAGCCCACATCCTGCGCGATCATCAAGCGCCGGAACGGTTCTCCATGCTCGGTCGCAAGCTGGTCCGCCGTCACGAACACCGGCGTGCCCAACCGATGATACTCGGTGTCGGCCGCAAGACTTCGTCCCGGCGTGAGAGTTGCGCCGTGCGCCCCGAGTGGTCCGCCGCGGGCCTCGTCTTCACCGAGCGCGCGGAAGAAGACATAGGACCGGTTCTCTTCCATCAATGCACGGCCTCTTTCCTCATCGGCGCGAAGCCACGCCTTGACCGCCGCCATCGACATGGCTTCCGGCGCAATCTCTCCACGTTGCACCAGAAGCGCGCCGATCGAGGTGTATGGATGCCCGTTCTTGCCGTCGTAAGTGAGCCTGACCGTGCCGCCCTCATTGAGTTTCACCAAACCCGACCCTTGCACCTGCATGTAGAACAGCTCGACCTTGTCGGTGACATAGAGAAGCTCCAGATCACGATCCTCCAATGCGCCGGCCCAGATGTCCGCGCGCGTGTGATAAGACACCTCGCCGTCAGCCGTCGCTCGCATGCCGGTGATGCGGTCGTTGAAGCGGGCGCGCTCAGCGTCCGGCGCAAGCGTGATAAGGTCGCGCGGCCGGCGATAGACCGGAACCTGGAATTTTTCGCTGCGAATATAGGAGCCCTCGATCTCCGGCTCGTAATAGCCGGTGACGAAGCCCTGTTCGTTGCCTGCGACGACATGTGGCGTATAGCAGCTTTCGAAAAAATCGCGCGCCATACCGCGATCGAGTTTTTTTTCCAAAGCCATAGCAGCGCCTGCATGCGGCAGTTCGGGATCGGCGTGGCAAGATCTTAGAAGCGCGCCGAAGGCCGCGGCGTGGTCGTCATCCGCCCAGCCTTCGACCGCCTCGAAGCTCACAGGCTTCAAGTTGAAGTTCATCTTGTCGCGAGACGGTAGCGCGCGCGAAGCCTAATTCGCGGCTTCGGTAGCGACCAGTTTCCAGTTGGGATTGCGCGAGGTGACATCGCGCGAGAATGTCCAGATATCGGTGACCTCGCGCACTTTCTTGGGGTCGCCTTCGATCACCTCGCCGTCGGCGTCACGCGTGACCGAAATGAGTTGGCTCACGAACTTCACCGTGATGTAGGCGATACGGTTCTTCACCTCCGCCTCGATGATATCGGCCTTGTCGATGCCAACCAGGCTCGATTCCATTTTCTCGCCGCGGCTCTCGCGCTCGTGGATCGCGCGCTGGAATCCTTCGTAAACGTCGGTGGCGAGAAGCTGGTTCAGCGTGGCGTCGTCGCCTTCGGCGAAGGCCATGACGATCATCTCGTAGGCGCCCCTGGCGCCATCGAGGAATTGGCTCGCATCAGCTCCGTGAGCGATTTTGCGAGCGGGCTGTTCTTGGGCGCGTGGCGTCCAAGCCGCTCTTCGATATCTTCCTTCGAGGGGCCTGACATCTCGACCGGCGCATGCCCCGAATGGCCGCGCGGCAGCGTCACCACCGAGTCGTCGGATTCTGCTCTTTTGGCATCCGGCCTGGTGTAAGGATCGTAAGGACGCCGCTCGTTGCCCGTCCGGCGCCCGAGCACGTTGCGTAGGCGGATGAAAATCACCACCGCGAGTACGAGGAACAAGATTGTGTAGATATCGAAAGCTTCACTCATGTCGTGTCAACAACCGGCATCGAAATTTGTGCCCGCGCTCGAAGGCGGAACCGTCCCTAGGTGGAATATTGGGGCGCGCCTAGAGAATTGCCAGCTTGAGCCCTGGCTCGGGGCCGCATCGGGAACCTTACGGCATCCCTAGGCTCAAAGCCACCCAAAAGCCCTTAAACCGGCCTTGTCACGGCCGGTAAGGGCAAGGCCCGCGCTGACTGGACAGGGCTCCACAGGTTTGCAGCCCCCTTCAATCCCATGCTAGCCAGATCGCGGGAGGATCAAACGATGGCGAAAGACGAGGCTCCGGGCCGTGAGCCCAAAAAGACCAACGGCGATGGGCCGTCGCCGGAGTCGCCGCAAAGCGCGCCGTCGCCGGACGCTCAAGCGGCCGCCCAACCGCAGCTCACGATGCTCGCTCTCTACGTCAAGGACCTGTCCTTCGAGAGTCCCACCGCGCCGAAATCATTGCAGGGTCCGGGTGAAAATCCGCAGCTCAGGGTTAGCGTCAATGTGAATGCGGGGCCCAGGGGAGACGACACTTACGAAGTCGCACTGCAATTCGAGGTTCACGCCAACAGCGATCTCGGCGTCATCTACAATGTCGAGCTGACCTATGGCGGCCTGTTCCGCCTGCGCGGCGTCCCCGAGAACCTGGTTCAACCCGTCCTGTTCGTCGACTGCCCCACGATCCTGTTTCCCTTCGTACGCCGTGTGTTGGCCGACTCGGTCCGGGACGGAGGCTTTCCCCCGCTATTGCTCGACCCCATCGATTTCGCGAGGCTTTACGCCCAAAACCTATCCACGGCCCAGGGCGGCACCGGCGCCAAGAACTAATAGCGCAGCCAAAGCGCTTCGCCCCCGAGCGCCGCCACGAAGGCACGATGTGCCTCGATTTCCGTCTCCGTCAGCCGTGGGGCAAGTGGCCGCGGCCTCTGTGCCACGGCCTCGGCGCCCGTTCCAAAACTGGGCGACTGGCCGCCATTGACCGCAAACTCAAGCCGCGCCTGATGGCCGCCGACGAGCTCGACATAGACTGAGGCGAGCAACCGGCAGTCGAGCAAAGCGCTGTGCTTGCCGCGTTCGGACAGATCGACGCCGTAGCGCTTGCAGAGCGCGTCCAGGCTGCATGGGGCGCCGGGATGCCTCCGCCGCGCCAGCGCGAGCGTATCCACCACCCGGTCCCAGCGCAGAGGCGGCATCGATAGCCGGTCGAGCTCAGCATTGAGGAAGCCGAAATCGAAGTTGGCGTTATGCATTACCAGTATCGCGTCTTCGAGGAAGGTGAGAAAATCGTCGGCGCGCTCGGCGAAACGCGGCTTGTCACGCAAGAAGTCGGAGGACAGGCCGTGCACCTCATAGGCCTGACTGGGCATATCGCGTTCAGGGTTCAGATGGCAGTGCCAGCTGCGTCCGGTTGGGATGCAGTTGATCAGCTCGATGCAGCCGATCTCGACAATTCGATGCCCGTCGAACGGATCGAGCCCAGTGGTCTCGGTGTCGAGAATGATCTCGCGCAAAATTTTCCCCGCTAGTCTTGGCGGCGCAGCCGTTCCATGACGCGCCCGTCTCTCCTTTTAAGTGATTCGACAAGTCTATCGATCTCAATCCGTATGTGGTCGAGGCTCGCTCCGCCATCCACAACGAAGTCGGCCCGTGCCCGTCTCTCGGCATCGGGGAGCTGCCGGGCGAGCAGATGTTCGAGCTTGTCGACGGTCATGCCGGGGCGGGACAACACGCGGGCGCGTTGCACGTCGTCAGGGGCGCTGACCGCCACGGTGACATCGACGCGCGCATCAGCCCCCGTCTCGAACAGGAGTGGTATTTCCAGTACCGCGAGGCGCGTCCCCTTGGCTTCCTCTTGGCGCAAGAAATCGAGCTCCGCCTCGATCACCAGGGGATGGACGATCTGCTCGAGCTGCCGGAGCCGCTCGGGCGATCCGGCGATCTGCTCAGACAGAAGCGTTCGATCGACGCGCCCCTCTCTGGTGGCGCCGGGAAAGGTGGCCTCGATCCGATCAACCGCCGGGCCGTCATAGAGACGGTGGACGCAAGCATCGGCGTCGAATACCGGAATACCGTGCTCGGCCAAGCGCGCCGCCGCCGCCGATTTCCCCATGCCAATCCCGCCGGTGAGCCCCACGACCAGCATCACCCCTCTCCAAGCGAGGCGGCGATGTGGTCTCGCAAGCCGGGGCTGACCTCCGGGCGCACGCCGAACCAGCGCGCAAAGCCCGGGACGGCCTGGTGGAGCAGCATGCCGAGCCCGTCGACGGTGCGATTTCCTCTGGCGCGCGCCGCGGCCAGAAGTTCGGTTTCGAGCGGGGCATAGACGATATCGGCGACCACGGCTTTAGGCGGCAATTCGGCCAGATCGAGGTCAAGAGGGTCCTTGCCTGTCATGCCGAGGCTGGTCGCATTGACCAGGAGCCCGCAACCGGCAAGCGCCGAACCCCGCTGCTGCCAATCGACCGCCGTCACTGGTGGGCCGAATGCCGCCGCCAGCGCGTCCGCGCGGCCCCGCGTCCGGTTGGCGAGCATGATGTGCGCTGCCCCTTCGGCCAGAAGACCATGCACAATCGCCCGCGCCGCGCCGCCCGCGCCCAACACCATTACCGGCCGGCCCTCGTCATTCCAGCCGGGCGCCGCCGCATTGAGATTGGTGATGAACCCATAAGCGTCGGTATTCCCCGCGTTGAGCCGGCCAGAATCGTCGAGCCACAGCGTGTTGGCCGCGCCGATCGCGCGCGCCGCCTCATCGGCGATGGAGGCGGCCTGCAAGGCCGCTTCCTTATGCGGCAGGGTGACGTTGCAGCCCGCATAGCCGCGCTCTTCGAGTGAGCCGAGAAACTGCGCGAGCTCTTCGGGGCGGACGGCTTCCTTTTCGTAGGCGCCGTCAATGCCGTACTGCTTGAGCCAGTAGCGATGGATCAACGGTGAGCGGGAATGCTCGACCGGCCAGCCGATGACACAGGCGCGTTTCATGATCCTTAGCTTTCGATGACCGCCTCGCGCCGAAGCGTATCGAGGAGTGGAATGAGCGGCAGACCGAGTATCGAAAAATAATCGCCCTCGATGCGCTCGAACAGTTGAGCGCCGAAGGACTCGATTTGGTAGGCGCCGACCGAGTTGAGCACCTCCTCGCCGGCAGCGGCAAGATAGCGGCCGATGAATTCCGGTGAAAGCGTTCGCATCGTCAGCGTTGCCGTTGTGGTCTCAGCCCAGACGGTATTGCCATTGGTTGCCACGGCAACCGCGGTGTGGAGCGTGTGCTGCTTGCCGCTCAGATCGAGCAATTGGCGGCGCGCCGCTTCCATGTCGTCAGGCTTGGTGAAGATCTTCTCGCCCTGGGCCAGGACCTGATCGCCCCCGATCACATAAGCCTGAGGGGCAAGCTCGCTCACGGCCTCGGCCTTCGCTCTGGCTAGCACTTCGGCCAGGTCGTGCGGCCCGAGCCCTTCTTCCCCGCCCAGCGCCTCACGTGTGGCCTGCTCATCGAGCCCGGGCGGCTCCACGACGAATGCGAGCCCTGCCGCTTCGAGGATCCGAGCCCGCGACTTGCTGGCGGAGGCAAGGATCAAGGGCGGGCGTCCCCCTTGGAGGAAGCCGCTCATGCTTCGAGCGCCGGCGCTTCGCGGTCGTGATAGAGGCGGATGATGGCGGCGGCAGTCTCCTCGATCGAGCGCCGGGTAACGTCGATAATCGGCCAGCCGTGGCGGGCGCAAAGCTGCCGGGTCTGAGCGATCTCGGCGGCAATCGTGTCGCGATCGACATATTCCTCGAGGTGATCGTGGGCATGCTCGATCACGCGGTGTTGCCGGACCTGCGCGATCCGCTCGGGACTCGCGACCAGTCCGACGACAAAGGCACTGGTCGGAACTTCGAGCTGAGGCGGCAGGGTCATCCCCGGCACAAGCGGCACGTTGGCGGTTTTAAAGCCGCGATTGGCCAGGTAGATCGAGGTCGGCGTCTTGGACGTGCGGCTGATGCCGACCAACACGATATCGGCGTCGTTGAGATTCTGCGGCAGATGGCCGTCGTCATGGACCATGGTGAAGTTGAGTGCTTCGATCCGGCGGAAATAGTCGGCATCGAGCACGTGTTGGCCGCCCACCGTGGGGGTTGCCGGCGTGCCGAGGTAGGATTCGAATACTTTCAAGATCGGCTTCAGAGCGGCCACACAAGGCAGGTTCAAGCTCTTGCAGGCGATTTCGAGTTCCTCGGCAAGCTCTTGATTGAACAGCGTGTAGAGCACGATGCCGGGGGCCGATTCGATATCCCTCACCACACGCTCAAGCTCGCGGCGGCTTCGCACCAGCGGATGCAGATGCTCGATGGCCCGGGCTTGCGCGTACTGAACCCGCACCGCCTTGGCGATGGTGATCAGCGTCTCTCCGGTTGCATCGGAGATCATATGCAGGTGGAAAGTTCTTGGGATATTCATAGCGATCCCTTTGGATAACCACGATGCCCAAGGGGGGCAACTCCGGGCTGCGTTACCTCTGTCCTCCTTTCCCAAACATAAGACAAAATTCCTTCACAGATTCGCTCATGTCGAAAGGATGACTCAGTTTACCGACATGCCGGCAAGCACTTTTCTCACCCCCAACCTTGCGGAGGTGCTGTCCCCAGGCTATCCGCATGTTGTGAGTTGCGGTACTTTCGCTGTGAATCCCTGCAAAAGAAGGAACGCGCGTTTTCTGGCATCACTGATTGCCACAGCCATTCGTGCGCGCCGCGTTGAAGCGTCATGCAGCCCTTTGAGAGTCCTGTAGAGAGTGTGGTGACAAGACTGAATGTCCGCTATCCACGCCCTAAAAGTAACAGTAAAAACCTATTAGAGACTCTCTTTAGTTAGTATTTTAGGATCGATGTTGCGCGTGCCCCCCTCGCAAAGTTCTCTCCTCAAGGCCCTTGCCGGACAGAGTGTCTCTCCCCCGCCGGTTTGGCTCATGCGCCAAGCGGGACGCTATCTCCCGGAATACCGGGAGGTTAGGGGCAAGGTGCCGTCTTTTCTCGATCTTTGCCGGACGCCGAAGCTAGCCGCCGAGGTGACGTTACAGCCCTTGCGGCGTTTTCCGCTCGATGCCGCCATCGTCTTTTCCGACATCCTCATCGTTCCCTACGCCTTAGGGCAAAAGGTCGAGTTCATTGAAGGTGAAGGGCCGAGGCTCGAGCCGGTTGGGAACGGCAAGGCGATTTCGTCCCTTGAGCGGGATGGTGCAGATGAGGCTCTGGCGCCCGTATACGAAACGATCGAGCGCGTCGTGGCCGAACTGCCGGAAGACGTGCCGCTTATCGGCTTTTGCGGGGCACCGTGGACGGTTGCGACCTACATGGTCGAGGGCGCAGGCAGCAAAGATCAGGCCGCGGCGCGGCTCCTTGCCTATCGGGATCCCGCAACGTTCCAGCGCCTGATCGATCTGCTGGTGGAATGCTCGGCGGATTATCTGGCAAGGCAAGTCCAGGCTGGGGCGCGCGTCGTGCAGATTTTCGACAGCTGGGCCGGAAGTCTTCCCGACGACCAATTCGATCGCTGGTGCATTGCGCCGACGAAAAACCTTGTCGAGCGGATCAAAGCCGCGGTGCCCGGCACGCCCGTCATCGGGTTTCCCCGCGGCGCGGGCGTCCTCGCGGAGCGCTACGTCAAGGAAACCGGCGTGGATGCGGTCGGTTGCGACACCAGCCAGCCTCTCGATTGGCTAAGAGACCGGCTCCAGCCCGTCGTCCCGGTGCAAGGCAATCTCGATCCTGTTCTGCTCGTCGCCGGCGGCGCCGAGCTCGATCGGCGGGTAAAGGCGATTCTGGCAAGCCTGGCCTCAGGCCCCTTCATCTTCAATCTCGGACATGGCATTCTTCCCGACACGCCGATCGGCCACGTCGAACGGCTTATCGGCCTCGTGAAGTCCGGCCCGGTCTAATCGCCCGTCCCTCCCCCCATGCTCCTTGCCTACATCAAGGCGTTCCACGTCATTTCGATCATCGCTTGGATGGCGGGCCTGCTCTATCTGCCACGGCTGTTCGTCTATCACGCCACGAGCAAGGTGGGCTCCGAGCAGTCTGAGACCTTCAAGGTGATGGAGCGGCGCCTATTGCGCTATATCAGCACGCCGGCGATGGTCGCGAGCTGGGCGTTCGGGTTGACGCTCGTCTTTTTGGGTGCAGTCAACTGGGCTCACGACGGCTGGTTTCATGCCAAGCTTATTCTCGTCCTGGCGCTGTCGGCCTATCACGGCCTCCTTGCCGTTTGGACCAAGGATTTTGCCCTGGATCGAAATACGCGGTCGGCGCGTTTCTACCGTATCGCCAACGAGATCCCGACGATCCTCATGATCTTCATCGTGATTCTCGCGGTTGTCCGCCCCTTCTAAGAGCCTGGCCAAGGCTATTTCACCCGCCGGTTTGGTCTGCTATAAGAAATGAGTCGTATCCAATTCGGGGCGCTGTCGCGGCCCGCTTTTCCCCAAAAGATCGGGTCACCCGGAGTGGAGCAGGCGTCGACCTCGCCTTCCCGCCGGGACCTTTCCAATCTCCTTCCTCAAAGACCGTGCTCACGCCCGCGCGGAATTCGAAACCCTCTAAGTCATCAATGTTACCTCTGGAGTAGCAGCGCATGCAGGAAATGAAGCTGCAAGATCTGAAGACCAAATCGCCGACGGAGCTCTTGAGTTTCGCCGAGGAGGTCGATGTCGAGAACGCGAGCGCCATGCGTAAGCAAGAGCTCATGTTCGCAATACTGAAACAACTGGCCGCCCGCGATGTCGACATCACCGGCATGGGCGTGGTCGAAGTGCTCCAGGACGGTTTCGGCTTCCTGCGTTCGCCCGACTCAAATTATCTCGCAGGCCCCGACGATATCTATATCTCGCCTTCGCAGATCAGGCGCTTCGGCCTTCGCACCGGCGACACGGTCGAAGGGCAGATCAGGAGCCCGAAAGACGGCGAGCGCTATTTCGCCCTGCTCAAGGTCAACACCATCAATTTCGAGGACCCCGAGAAGCAGCGCCACAAGATCCACTTCGACAATCTGACGCCGCTCTATCCGGACGAGTGGCTGCAGATGGAAACCGACGATCCGACCAGGAAAGACATGACGGGGCGCGTCATCGACATCGTGTCTCCGCTCGGCAAGGGACAGCGCGGTCTAATCGTGGCGCAGCCGCGCACCGGTAAGACCATCATCCTCCAGAACATCGCCCACTCGGTCACCGCCAATCATCCCGAGTGCTACCTCATCGTCCTGCTGATCGACGAGCGCCCCGAGGAGGTGACCGACATGCAGCGCTCGGTGAACGGCGAGGTGATCTCCTCGACCTTCGATGAGCCGGCTTCACGTCACGTCCAGGTCGCCGAGATGGTGATCGAGAAAGCCAAGCGGCTGGTCGAACATAAGCGCGACGTGGTGATCCTGCTCGATTCGATCACGCGACTCGGACGCGCCTACAACACCGTGGTGCCCTCTTCGGGCAAGGTGCTGACCGGCGGCGTCGATGCCAACGCGCTGCAGCGGCCGAAGCGCTTCTTCGGCGCCGCGCGCAATATCGAAGAAGGCGGTTCGCTCACCATCATCGCCACCGCGCTGATCGATACCGGCAGCCGCATGGACGAAGTGATCTTCGAGGAATTCAAGGGCACCGGTAACTCGGAACTCGTGCTCGACCGCAAAGTCGCCGACAAGCGTACCTTCCCGGCGATCGACATTGCCCGCTCCGGCACCCGCAAAGAGGAGCTCCTGGTGCCGCCGGATCAGCTCAAGAAGATGTATGTGCTCCGCCGCATCTTGAACCCGATGGGCACGCAGGACGCGATCGAGTTCCTGCTCGACAAGCTGAAGCAGACCAAGAACAATTCCGACTTCTTCGAGTCGATGAATACCTAGCCTTGCACTTCCGACGCTGACGCTGTCGAGGCTTGCTCCGATGAAGATGCGTGATCGCACGGCGACCCGGGCTCGAACGGGATCTTGAGCTGTCGCGCGTAGTTCTGCGGGAAGTGCGGGCAGTCTTGAATGCCGATATCGGCCACGCCGGGTTTGCCGGCTGAACCCGGCCGATAGCTTCCCAGCATCTTGTCCCACACTGTCAGGAACAGTCCGAAATTCACGTCGCCGTCGCCCGCCCAATTGACGTGGTGCAGTCTGTGGACCGGACCGATGGAGAGCAGCGAGGTTAACGGCCCGAGCCGATAATCGACGTTGGCATGCTGCACGTTGAGCTGAATGGCGACGGCAACACCGAGCGCCGCGGCAACGGGAACCGGCAGCCCGATCAGGACCAAAGGCAGGATGCCGAGGGCCAGGTCGATGCCTTGATGCAGCGGGTGGCGGACAAAGCCGTTGAACCCGTAGAGCCGGTGGACGCCATGATGAATGGAATGAAACTTCCACAGCCAGCCGATGCGATGGCTCCAATAGTGAACCAGTGTCATGACGCAATCAGCGATAAGCAGGGCCAGCACGAACTGCACGACGAACGGCAGAGATTGCGGCCAGAGATGCCACGCCGGCAAACTCAGCGTGATCAGTAGCAAAATTCCAAGCGAGATTAAGTTTGCGATTTCATAGACGATAGCGTGGGCGGCATCCTTGCCAAAATCATCGTGGCCGTGGTTCCACTCTTCTTCATAGGGAAGCACCTGCTCCATCAAGAAGGAGAGTCCGATTGCGGCGAGGATGACGAAGGCGAGCAACAGATAGGGGTAACCCTTGGCCATCATATAGATGGCAACCCCAATCAGCCCGAGCATCATCGTCGGCACATAAAGATAGCGGGCAAAAAAACGCAAAGCTGTCATTGTGGGTCCCACGGGAGGACTATGCTTTTTCTGCGCTGCATATTGTTTGCCACCCGAACAAAGTCAAACAATTGCGACCTTTCGCGCAGTTTCAACGGTTTCTACCAGAGCCGCCGGCTGGGTCACAGGCGGGGAACATAGCGGTCCGATGCAGACATAAGCCGTAGTCTTGCCGTCTATCGCCGTCTTGCCGTGCGCGGGTGAGGCCGATGGCAGCGCCTCCCCTTCCCTCACTTCCCGGAGGACGGCATTCGGCACCGACACATCGGCGAGCGCGCGACGCAAGGGCCCAGAGTCCGCGCCTTGCGGGACGATCAGTACAATGAGTGCGGGCGCGTAAACGTCGAGCGCCGCGGCAAGAAGGCCGGAATGCGCGAACACGTTCTCGCTGATCGCATCGCCGAAGCCTCGCAGAATCGCATCAGCGCGTTCGCGGTAGCGCTCCTCGCCGGTCCATAGGTAGAGCGCCATGAGATTCGATACCATCACGGCATTGGCGTTCGGCGTGGCGTCGTCTTGGCCGCTGAACGGGCGAACGATCAGGTCTGCCGTGTCGTCTGCGGCGAAGTAATAGCCGCCGAGATCGGGCGACCAGTAATGCTGGTCGAGCACGTCGACCCATTCGCGGGCACGTGTGATGTAGCTTTCGTTGGCCGTCGCATTGGCAAGGGCGAGAGCCGCGCCGATCATGTTGGCATAGTCGTTGGCGGTCGCCGGCGCTTTCGCCTCGCCGGCACGATAAGCGTGCAGCAGCCTGCCATCCGAAATCATCCGGGTACTGATGAAGTCGAAGGCGGAGCGAGCGGCCTCGAGCCAGTCGGGGCGGCCAAAGGCTTGCGCGGCATTGGCAAGCGCGGCGATCATTAATCCGTTCCAGTCGGCAAGCACCTTGTCGTCAAAGCCAGGCCGCACGCGGGTCGCGCGCCGCGCAAGTAATTTCTCGCGCATCGACGCGAGACGCGTTTCCGTCTCGGCGTCGCGCAGTTCGATGGCGCCGAGCCGGTTGAGAATGTTGTGCCCTTCGAAATTTCCTTCCGCCGTCACGTCGTAAACTTCGGCAAACAGTTTTGCATCCTCCGGCCCGAGCACGTCGTTTATCTCGGCGAGGCTCCAGACATAGAACTTCCCCTCCTCACCTTCGCTGTCGGCATCGAGCGACGATGCGAACGCGCCGCCTTCGACCGTCATCTCGCGCAGCAGCCAATCGACGGTCTCCTCGATGCGGGCGGCATAGAGGGGCGACTTCGTCTCGCGCCAGGCTTCGGTCATCATGCTGATGAGCTGCGCGTTGTCGTACAGCATCTTTTCGAAATGCGGCACGAGCCAGCGCTCATCGACGCTGTAACGGGCAAAACCGCCGCCGAGATGATCGTAGATCCCGCCTTGGGCGATTTGCGTCAGCGTGAGATCGACGGCTTCGCGCGTGTGGGGAAGACCGTAGCGAAGACCTGCGTGCCACAGGAAGCCGAAGAATTGCGGTTGCGGAAATTTCGGCGCGCCTCTGATCCCGCCATGGACCGGATCGACCGCCTGCACGAGACGAGACGCAAGTTCGATGAGCCGTGCCTCTGACGGCGGTGCCCCGCTTCCGCCTCCGCGCGGCGCAAGCCGCTCCTTCAACACGTCTGCGTTCTGCTGGACCTTGTCCTTCTCGTCGCGATAGATGCGCGCGACTTCATTCAGTACACGGACGAATGCGGGCCTGCCGTATCGCTCCTCCTTGGGGAAATAAGTGCCGCCCCAGAACGGCTCGGCATCGGAGGTCAGGAACATGGTGAGCGGCCAGCCGCCCTGCTCGCCGAGCGCATGCAGCGCGCCCATGTAGATCGCGTCGATATCGGGGCGCTCCTCGCGGTCGACCTTGATGTTGACGAACAGGTCGTTCATCACCGCGGCCGTATCCTCGTCCTCGAAGCTCTCATGGGCCATCACGTGGCACCAATGGCAGGCGGCGTAGCCGACCGAGAGCAGGATCGGTTTCCCGGTCTCACGGGCCTCTTGAAGCGCCGCATCGCCCCAAGGGCGCCAGTGGACCGGGTTGTCCTGGTGCTGGAGAAGATAAGGGCTCGTTTCTTGCCCGAGTCGGTTGCCGTCGGCGCGCTCCTGCATGGTCCTTCCTTCGCTTGCGCCCTAGGATAACCCTTCAAACCAGAAGATGGTCCAGTTCATGACAATCGGCCGCTACCCAGTGTATTTCGGCCTCTGATGAGCGCTGACGACACCATTGTTGCGCCGGCGAGCGGCACTGGTCTTGCCGCCGTCGCCGTGATCCGCCTTTCCGGCCCCAGGACGCAAGATGTGCTGGAGGCGCTTTGCGGCGGCGCCCCGCCTCCCCGTCACGCAAGTTTGCGGGCGATCGGATCGCCTGGCGGACAGCTTCTCGACCGCGGGCTTGTGCTTTGGTTTGAAGGACCGGCGAGCTTTACCGGCGAAGACATGGCCGAGCTTCACGTGCACGGCAGCCGCGCCGTGATCCGCGGCGTCGTCGACGCAGTATTGACGCTGCCCGGCACCCGGCTGGCCGAGCCAGGCGAGTTCGCGCGCCGGGCGTTCGAGAACGGAAAGCTCGACTTGACCGAAGTCGAGGGGCTTGCCGATCTCGTCAACGCCGAGACCGAGGCGCAACGCCGTCAGGCTCTCGCTCAAGCAGAAGGGTCGCTGCGGACATTGTATGAGGACTGGCGCGCCGACTTGCTGCAAGCCCAGGCTCTGATCGAAGCGGGACTCGACTTCGCCGACGAGGGCGATGTGGTCGCCGACGTGGCGGCGAAAGCGGACCCGATTGTCGCCAAGCTTAGCGGCGCGATCGCACGGCATCTGTCTGACCGGAGCGGAGAGCGTTTGCGCGGCGGGTTCAAGGTGGTCATCGCCGGTGCGCCGAATGCCGGCAAGTCGAGCCTCCTGAACGCATTCGCCAAGCGCGACGCGGCGATCGTGTCGGAGGAGGCGGGCACCACACGCGACGTCATTGAGGTGCACTTGGATCTTGGCGGCGTGCCGGTCATGCTGATCGACACAGCCGGCTTGCGCGAGGCCGAAGGGCTGATCGAGGCCGAAGGGGTCAGGCGCGCCTTCGCGTGGGCGCGCGCCGCCGATCTCGTGCTGTGGGTGGTCGATGCGTCCAATCCGCAATGGGATGCGCCGCGCGGGCTTGAGCCGGGGGGCGCGGCCCAGATCACGGTCCTGAACAAGATCGACCTTGCGCCGGAGCAAGCCGGGGCGGGCGACTATCTCGGCGTGTCGGCCAAGACCGGGGAGGGGATCGAGCGGCTTGTCGACGAGCTCTCCGAGAAGGCCGCCGTTGCCTTAGGGACGGGCGCTGGCGCCCCTGTTCTGACCCGCACCCGCCACCGGGTCGAGCTCGAGGCCGCCCAGGCCGCCCTGGAGCGCTTTCGCGATCCGGCGCTTGCGCCCGAAATCAAGGCCGAGGAGCTGCGCGCTGCCGCCCACCATCTCGGGCGCCTTACGGGGCGGATCGATGTCGAGGAGGTGCTTGGCGCCATCTTCGGCGAGTTCTGTATCGGCAAATGAGGCGGCTCTGATTCACGTGAAACACTGGAACGAAAGTCCCGAACCGACTAGGTAGGCGCCATGAAGCGCTTCGATGTCATCGTCATTGGCGGCGGCCATGCCGGCTGCGAGGCCGCAGCGGCGGCGGCGCGCATGGGTGCGCGGACCGCCCTTGTGACCCATAGCGCCGCCACCATCGGCGAGATGTCCTGCAACCCGGCCATCGGCGGCTTGGGCAAAGGCCATCTCGTGCGCGAGATCGACGCGCTCGACGGGCTGATGGGCCGCGTCGCTGACCAGGCCGGCATCCAGTTCAGGGTCCTGAACCGGAGCAAGGGTCCTGCAGTCCAGGGCCCCCGTGCCCAGGCCGACCGGGCGCTCTACCGCAAGGCCATGCAGGCCGCGATCTCAGGCACTGCCGGGCTCGACGTCATCGAGGCTGCGGTCGAGGACCTGACGGTCGAAGACGGGGCCGTGACGGGCATCGTCACGCGCGACGGAACGCGTCTTTCGGCCGGCGCGGTGGTTCTCACCACGGGGACGTTCCTGCGCGGCCTCATCCATATCGGCGAGCGCAAGATCCCGGCGGGACGCTTCGGCGAGGCCCCTGCCCTCGGTCTTTCCGACCGGCTCTATGCACTCGGTTTGCGCATGGGCCGGCTCAAGACCGGCACGCCGCCCCGGCTCGACGGCCGCACCGTTCGCTGGGACGCGCTCGATGTGCAGAACGGCGACGATCCGCCCCGGCCGTTCTCCTTTCTCACCGACAGGATCACCACGCCGCAGATCGCCTGCCACATCACCCATACCAACGAAGCGACCCACGCCATCATCGCGCAGAACCTTGCCCGCGCGCCGATGTATTCGGGCGCGATCGAAAGCACCGGCCCGCGCTATTGTCCGTCCATCGAGGACAAGATCGTGCGGTTCAAGGAGCGCGGCAGTCATCAGATTTTTCTCGAGCCCGAGGGCCTCGACGACGACACGGTCTATCCCAACGGCATCTCGACCTCGTTGCCCGAGGACGTCCAGCACGCGTTCCTCGCGACCATCCCGGGACTGGAAATCGCGCGCGTGATCAGACCGGGCTACGCCATCGAGTACGACTACATCGATCCGCGTGAGCTGAGCGCAGGCCTCGAAGTCAAAGCCGCTGCCGGATTGTTTTTGGCCGGCCAGATCAACGGCACCACCGGATACGAAGAGGCGGCGGGGCAGGGGCTCATTGCCGGGATCAATGCAAGCCTGTCGGCGTCGGGAGCCGAAAAGCGCTTTGGCGTGAGCCGTGCCGACGGCTATCTCGGTGTGATGATCGACGACCTGGTGACCCGCGGCGTGACCGAGCCGTACCGCATGTTCACGAGCCGCGCCGAGTACCGGCTCACGCTTCGCGCCGACAATGCCGATCAGCGCCTCACGCCGCTTGGCGTTGCTGCCGGGTGCGTCGGGCCTGAGCGCGCCGCAGCGTTCGCCGCCAAGTCGAAGCGGCTTGCCGACGGCGCGGCCCTTCTCGGGATGCTGGCGCTGACACCCGACGAGGCAGCCAAGTTCGGTCTCGCCGTCAATCGCGACGGGCGAAAGCGAAGTGCGTTCGAGCTGTTGAGCTATCGCGATGTCGATGTCGCGCGGCTTGCCGCCATCTGGCCCGAGATCGGCACGCTCGAGTCGGGCGTCGCCGAACAGCTTGCAGTCGATGCGCGCTACGCCGCTTACGTGAAGCGTCAGGAAATCGACATCGCTTCGTTCCGCAAGGACGAGGCCATCGCCATCCCGCCCGGGTTCGCCTTCTCGAACCTCCCCGGTCTTTCGGCCGAGCTGCGCCACAAGCTCGAGCAGCACCGGCCGGCGAGCCTCGGCCAGGCAGCGCGGCTCGATGGCATGACACCGGCCGCTCTCATGCTGCTCTTGGCGCATTTGAAACGAGACAGAGCGGCCAAGTCCGCCTGAGCTAGAGGCCCGCGCGATGGCTGCCAAGGGAGGGCCCGATCCGATAAAAGGGCCCGCGGACTTCGCCAAAGCCTTTAAAGTTCCACGTGAAACAATCCACAGGCTGGTCCGCTACGCCGACCTCCTGGCGCTTTGGCAGAAGTCGACCAATCTGGTCGGGCCGTCGACGCTGCCGCAGCTCTGGTCGCGCCATTTTGCCGATTCGGCACAGCTCTGCGCCCTTGCACCAAATGCGCGACTCTGGCTGGATCTCGGTTCAGGGGCAGGTTTTCCCGGGCTGGTTGTCGCCATCTTGCAAACCGGGACTCCGGATTTCCGCATGCATTTGGTCGAAAGCAACCGCAAGAAATCAGCGTTCCTCAAAGAGGTCGCACGCGCGACCGAGGCACCTGTGGACATCCACGCGATGCGCATTGAAGACCTGGCGCAAAGCCGGGACAAACTAGAACCGGATGTGGTGAGCGCGCGGGGACTTGCACCGCTGCCGCGTCTGTTGGATCTGGCAAGCCCGTTCTTCGGGCCGCACGCCACGGGGCTGTTTCTGAAAGGGCGAGAGACGGATACCGAGATCGAACAGGCGCGGAGGCATTTCGACTTCGCCTGCCGCCTCCACCGTAGCCTGACCTCTGCAAGCGCCCGCATTGTCGAGGTCACGGCGCTAACACCGCGCCCGGGGCAGAGCGCATCATGATGAAATTCGGATCCCAACGCCCGCGAGTCCTTGCCTTGGCCAATCAGAAAGGCGGCGTGGGCAAGACCACGACGGCAATCAATCTGGGGACCGCGCTCGCGGCCGTCGGCGAGCGGGTCCTGGTGATCGATCTCGATCCGCAAGGAAATGCCAGCACCGGGCTTGGCGTCGATGAGCGCCCGTTGTCGACCTTCGACGTGCTGAACGGACGGGCCACGCTTTCTGCTGCGCGAGTCCCGACCAGCGTGCCGCGGCTTTCCATCGTGCCGGCCACCATCGACCTGATGTCGTTCGAGCGCGAAGCCGGCGCGTCAAGCGGCAGGCATTACCGCTTGCGCGATTGCTTAGCGGCGATGGCTGCCGAGGAGGCGCCGGATTTGGCAACGAGCTATATCCTGATCGACTGTCCGCCTTCGCTGAATTTACTAACTGTTAACGCTCTTGCCGCCGCCGACGCCGTGCTCGTGCCGCTGCAATGCGAGTTCTACGCGCTTGAAGGACTGGCACAGCTGTTGAGCACGGTCGAGGAGATCAGGGCGCGCCTCAATCCGAAACTGGACATCCACGGCATCGTGCTCACGATGTACGACCAGCGCACCGCACTGTCGGACCAAGTGGTCGACGACGTGCGGCGGTACCTGGGCGACAAGGTCTATTCCACCATTATCCCGCGCAACGTGCGCGTGGCCGAGTCGCCGTCGCACGGCAAACCGGTTCTGCTCTACGATTATCGCTGCTCCGGCAGCCAGGCTTACATTCAGCTCGCCTCTGAGGTGATCGAGCGCGAGCGGCAAATGCGTGCGGCGTAAAGCAACAACGGAAGACAAAGGTAGGGAACTCGTCATGGCGCCCAGCACGCAAAAGTCGAGATTGGGGAGGGGACTTGCATCGCTGATCGGCGATGGTGTCGATCAAGCGGGGCTCGGCGCCGACGCGGGCGGACAATCGCTTCCGCTCGCCGCGCTGAAACCCGGCCGCTTCAATCCGCGGCGGGCCTTCCCCGAAGCGCAGCTCAAGGAACTTGCTGCCTCGATCCGCGAACGCGGACTGGTGCAGCCGCTGGTAGTCAGGCCGTCATCCGATAACAGCTTTGAGATCGTTGCCGGCGAACGGCGCTGGCGCGCGGCGCAGCTCGCCAACCTTCACAGCGTGCCGGTCATCGTGCGCGCGCTCTCAGATCACGAGGCGGTCGAGATCGCCATCATCGAGAATGTGCAGCGCGAGGATCTGAACGCGATCGAAGAAGGCGAGGGATACAAGCTTCTGATCGAGGGTCACGGCTATACGCAAGAAGATCTCGCCAAAGTCATCGGCAAGAGCCGGAGCCAACTCGCCAATACGCTGCGCCTGCTCAAGCTTCCCGAGAGCGTGCAGGAGATGGTGCGGTCGGGCAAGCTGAGCGCCGGTCACGCGCGGCCCTTGGTCGGGCGCGACGATGCCGACCGCCTCGCCGAGCGTATTGTCGCCGGCGGACTCAGTGTGCGTCAGGTCGAGGCTCTCACCCAGGATCGCGCGCCGGCGAAATCGAAACGGTCGAAGAGCAAGGATGCCGATACCAGAGCCGTCGAGTCCGAACTCCGTGACGCACTCGGTCTTGCCGTCGAGATCCGCAAAGGCAAGGGCGAGAAGGGCGAGCTTCGGATTCGTTACTCGACGTTCGAGCAGCTCGACGACATCTACCGGCGGCTCGTGCGCAGGCGCTAAGCGACGGCGAGAAATTCCTCGGCGCGGAACAGCGACGTAAACGGTATGCCGGCCTCGGCGTAGAGCTCGGCGGCGCCCTCACCCCGGTCGAGGATCGAAATGACGAGCGCCACTTTCGCGCCCGCCTCTTCAACGGCCTTGACCGCATCCATCGCCGATCCTCCCGTCGTGGTCACGTCTTCGAGGATGACGACGGTCTTCCCGGCGATGTCGGCGCCGTCGACACGCTTCTTGGTGCCGTGATCCTTGACCGCCTTGCGCACGAAGAAGCCGGGAAGAGGACGGCCGTAGTCGACGCTCCGCATCGCCACTGGCGCGATCAGCGGTACGGCGCCCATCTCCAATCCGCCCACGCAATCCGCCTTAACATATTGAATTTGTTGAAGAATTAGCTCTGCCATCAGAGCTGCACCGTCAGGATCGAGCATGGCCGGTTTCATGTCGAAATAGAAATCGCTCTCTCTGCCTGAGGCCAACACCACGCGCCCGCGTCTGAACGCGCGCTCCTTGAGCAGCGCAAAAAGCTTCTCGCGCAAATCGCCCGTGCCGGTTCGCTCGTTCATGCCGTCACCTCGTTTCCCGACACATGCTTACAACGCCGCGGCGCCTGGTCAAATCCTCGACGTGAGCGCGAGCACCAGGCGCTCGGCGAACGCTGTTTCGAGATCGGGCGAGCGGCGCGAACGCCTGACCGCTTCTTGAATCACGGGAAGCGCTTTCGCCAAACGCCCCGCACCCCATTTTCGGCTCCGGGCAAGAAACGCCTCCTCGCGGCTTCTTGGCCGCGGCGGCGGACGGAGCGCGCGCAGCGCCTCCGCGGCCGGACGCCCGCTTGCGACTGATGCAGCGACGCGATGAAGCTGCGTGAAATGCCGGCCGAGCGCGGACAGCGCGGCGCCTTTGTTGGTTCCTGATGCAACAAGCCGTTGAAGTTCCGAAAGCGCAGCCTTGGTGTCACCGCCGCTCGTGGCGTACACAAAATTTTCCAGCGCCGTCTCTGCCGCGTCGCCGACGATCGCTTCGATATCGTCGTGGCCGACAGTCCCTTCCCCTTGCGCATAGAGCGCAAGCTTCACGACTTCCGCGCGCGATAAAGCCTGATCCGCGCCGAGCCGTGCCATCAGATAATCGCGCGTGTCGCGGCCGATGCTAAGACCTGCCTTGGCCAGTTCGGTGTCGATCAGTTCTGACAGGCCGCGCTCGTCGCTGTAGCAGGGAAGTGCTGCGGCAGTCGCGTGACCTTCGAACAATTTCCGCAAAGCCGCGTCGGGGCGGAGATTGGCCGCCTCGACGATCAGGAAATTTGCGATGTCCTCTGCGAGCAAGGCTTTGAGCGCGGGCACGCTCAGCTTAGATCCGGCCGTGACCCGCACCACGCTCTGGTCGGCGAACATCGGCGGCGTCCGCAATTCGACTTCGAGCCGCGCGGGGTCCTCGGCAAAATCGCGATCGTCGAGGCGGACGATCTCGCTCGATCCTTGTCCCCTTCGCGCGAAGATCTCGGCGAGCGCATCGGCGCGCTCGGCCACAAGCCCGGCGTCACGCCCATACACGAGCACGGCGCGGCACTCGGCCTTCGGCGCCTTCATGAAGCTCGCAACGGCTGACGACTTATAGGCGACCATGCGTGCGAGCCCGCGGGCGGCTCCGTTTACACGAGGTGATGGCGAAAGGTCTAAGCGGCTCGGGCCAGATGAGCCGCGACCTGGGTCTTGATGCTTTCCGATACCGTCCGGGCCGCGCGATTCTCCGCGTCGTAACGCGCCCGCACATTGGCAAAGACTTCCTGGAAGCGATTGTACGGCGCCCGGGAAACGGCCTTGCCTTGGTAGATCACCGCATTGTTCGAAAGGTCGATCAGCTTGAAGGCCGCATCGAGCTGGTAGACTTGGCCGGTGGCATCGCCGGTGATCTGCACCAGCTGGTCGGTGATGCTTTCCCGGATCACGATGTCGAGCTTGTAGCGGGTCTGGGCCGCAGCGCCGCCGCCGGTATTGGCGAAAATCAATTCGTTGCGCAGCTTCTGCCCGACACGGCCCGGAATCGGGGTGATCTCGACCCCGGCCATGACCTCCGACAGTCTTGCGCCTCCGGCCGTGCTCCCGCCGTAGAGCGGCTGGAACCCGCAGCCGGCCAGGGCGAGCGCAGCCAGCCCGGCGCAAAGCGAGGCAATTATGGCAGAGCTACGCCACGACATTGACGACCCTCTGTGGCACGACCACCACCTTCTTGATTTTACGTCCCCCTATGGCGCGAACGACATTGTCGAGCTTTAGCGCCGCAGCCTCAATATCTTCCTTTGCGGCGTCTCGCGCAATCGTCAATTCGTCCCTTCTTTTACCATTGACCTGGACCGCAATTGTGACGGTTTCCTCGAGCAAAAGGGCCTTTTCCGGAGCCGGCCAGGGCTTTTCGGCCACGAGGTCTTGATAGCCGAGCCCGGCCCAGCATTCCTCGGCCAAATGCGGGATCATGGGGCTTGCGATTCGGACCAGGAACTCAGCCGCCTCGCGCAGGGCGTAGGCCATGTCGGGGGACGGGTGTGAGCCGGCGCTCTGCAAGCATGAGGAAAGGGCGTTGGCGAGCTCATAGACCTGGGCGACCGCGGTATTGAATCTGAGCCTCTCGATGGCCCCGGTCACGGCCGCCACGCTGCGATGGGAGACCCGCCGAAGCGCCTCGGCCTCGGGGCCGAAGGCGGAAGGCTTGGCGGGCGTACCGGTAGCTGCGGCTTCGCTCACCAGCCGCCAAACGCGTTGAATGAATCTGTGAGCGCCCTCGACACCGGCCGCGCTCCATTCGATGTCGCGTTCCGGCGGCGTGTCGGACAGCATGAACCAGCGCGCCGTGTCAGCGCCATAGTCGCGAATGATCGCTTCGGGATCGATCACGTTCTTCTTCGACTTCGACATCGATTCGACATGGCCGACGGTGACGGGCTCGCCGGTCTTGACGTGTACTGTCTTGCCGTCTTTGCGGCTCACCTCTTCGGGCAACAGCCATTTTCCGTTTACGTCCTTATAGGTCTCGTGCGTGACCATGCCTTGCGTGAACAGGCCGCGGAACGGTTCGTCGATGGCGACATGCCCCGTCTTGTGCATCGCGCGGGTGAAGAAGCGGGCGTAGAGCAGATGAAGGATCGCGTGCTCGACCCCGCCGATATATTGATCGACCGGAAGCCAAAGCGACGCCGCCTCGGTGTCGGTGGGCTGGTCCGATTTCGGCGAGCAGAAGCGCGCGAAATACCAGGACGAGTCGACGAAGGTATCCATGGTATCGGTCTCGCGCGTCGCCTTGCCGCCGCACTGCGGACAGGCAACGTTCTTCCACGTGGGATGATGGTCGAGCGGATTGCCCGGCGTGTCGAAGTTCACGTCGTCGGGAAGCTTCACGGGGAGATCGCTTTCCGGCACCGGCACGACACCGCATGACGGGCAATGGATCATCGGGATCGGGCACCCCCAATAGCGCTGCCGCGAAATACCCCAATCGCGCAGGCGATACTGGACCTGGCGCTCGGCCGCAGGCTTTCCATTGAGTTTTTGCTTGGCGAGACGGTCCGCCACCGCGTCCTTCGCCTCTGGCACCGAAAGCCCGTCGAGAAAGCCGGAATTGATCAGTACGCCGTCGCCGGTATAAGCCTCGTCGCCGATCTCGAACTGTGCAGCGTCTTCGTCGGGCGGCAGCACGACCGGAATGACCGGCAGCTCTTTGGCACGGGCGAATTCGAGGTCGCGCTGATCGTGGGCGGGGCAGCCGAAGATGGCGCCCGTGCCGTATTCCATCACGATGAAATTGGCGATGAAGACGGGAAGCACACTTCCTTCGATCAGCGGATGACGTACGCGCAAGCCTGTGTCGATACCCTTCTTCTCAAGCGTCTCAAGCTCCGCGGTGCTTGTGCCGTGATGATGGCATTCGTCGATAAAGGCGGCGGCGTCTGGATTTGTTTGTGCAATCGCTTTGGCGAGCGGATGATCGTGCGCCAGCGCGATGAAGCTTGCGCCGAACAGCGTGTCGGGCCGGGTGGTGAAAACTTCAATCAGGTCTTTGCCGTTCGGTGCCGCGCCGTCGATCGCGAAACGGATCCGAAGCCCTTCGGAGCGTCCGATCCAGTTCGCCTGCATCAAGCGGACCTTGTCAGGCCAGTGCTCGAGACGATCGAGCGCCTCAAGCAAATCCTCGGCAAAGTTCGTGATCTTGAACACCCACTCGGGCTGTTCGCGCTGTTCGATCAGCGCGCCGGAGCGCCAGCCACGCCCGTCGATCACCTGCTCATTGGCGAGCACGGTCTGATCCACCGGATCCCAATTGACGTGACGGGTTTTGCGATCGACCAGGCCTGCGTTCAGCAGGTCGAGAAAGAGGCGCTGCTGCTGGTGATAATAGTCGAGATCGCAGGTTGCCAGCTCACGGGTCCAGTCGAGCGACAGGCCCATGCTCTTAAGCTGGCCGCGCATGACGGCGATATTGTCGTAGGTCCACTTGGCGGGATGGACGCCGCGCTCGATCGCTGCGTTCTCGGCCGGCAGCCCGAACGCATCCCAGCCCATGGGATGCAGCACGTTGTAGCCCTTGGCCCGCATGTAGCGGGCCACCACGTCGCCCATGGTGTAGTTCCGCACATGGCCCATATGGATGCGGCCTGACGGGTAGGGGAACATTTCAAGAACATAATATTTCGCACGCTGGTCGTCCTCGGAGGCGCGAAAAATGCCGCGCGCGTCCCAGGCCGCCTGCCAATGTTTTTCCCTGTTGGGCGCGTCGTATCTTTCCGCCGCCATGAGTTTCCTGCTTGGTTAGGTGGAAGCGGGAATGAACCCAAATCGCAAGAACGGTCAAGTTACGCTCTGACCGGAGCCCTGCTAGACAGCCGACATGACTTCCAACCAACTCGATCCTACAGACGTCCCGGGCCGGCTCGCGCTGGTGAAACAGGAGATCGCCGTTGCCGCCGAAGCCGCGGGCCGCGAGCCAAATTCCGTCGAGCTTGTGGCGGTGACGAAAACCGTTCCGGCACCGGTCATTGCTGAGGCGATCGCTGCGGGTCAGCGCTGCTTCGGCGAGAACCGGGTGCAGGAGGCACAAGGCAAATGGCCGGCCTTGAGGGAACGCCATGCCGATATCGAGCTGCATTTGATCGGCCCGCTGCAATCGAACAAGACGCGTGAAGCCGTGGCACTGTTCGACGTGATCGAAACTCTCGACCGGCCGAAACTCGCGCGCACGATTGCCGAAGAAATCGCCCGCTCAAACCAGCACCCGCGTCTGTTCGTGCAAGTCAATACCGGCGAAGAGCCGCAGAAGGCAGGCGTGAGCCCTGGCGAGACGGAGTCGTTCATCGCGCTTTGCCGCGACACATTTGGACTCACGATCGACGGGTTGATGTGTATCCCGCCCTTCGACGAGGAACCGGCAATGCATTTCGCGCTGCTTGCCAAGATCGCGGAGAGGGTGGGCGTGGCAGAACTCAGCATGGGCATGAGCGGCGATTTCGCCCGCGCGATTTCATTCGGGGCGACCTACGTCCGCATCGGTACGGCGATCTTCGGTGAGCGCACACGCGGCGACGACGGCTAAGGCAGGATCCAAATCGTCGAATCCGGTTTCAGTTCAGCCAGAAGCATCAGGAGATCGTGCCGGCTGAGCGCGATGCAGCCACGGGTCGGCTTAAAGCCTTCGCGGGCGAGGTGAACGAAGATCGCGCTGCCCTTCCCCTTGATGCGCGGGCTGTCGTTATAGCCGAGCACGATCACAAGGTCGTAGAGATGATCGTCGCGCATCAAAACGTCGGCGCCTGCACCGGCGTCGAGCGTGACCAACCGGTTGTAATTGCGGTCTGCCGGGTCCTCGCACCAGCTGTCACGGTCACGGATTGCACGCAACGGGAGCCGCGTACGCGGCCGCTTCATGCGGTCGGCGCGGTAAAGAACCGCGCGGACGGGAAGAAGGCCAAGCGGTGTGCCGCCATCGCCCTCGCGCTTAAGGGCAACGATACCGGCACGCCCGAGCGCCGCCTGCCTGACCTGATGGCCGAACGCAATCCGCCCCTGGCAGCGGTTTCCTGGCGCGCGCCTCACCAAGATTGGCCGGGATCGCTTAACCCTCATGGTCAAAAGGCCTTTTTTCCTCCGGTCAAGGGCGCGATAGGCTTGTCCCGAGGCTGTGCCCCCCTTAAAAATCAGCCCAAGACGAAAACAGGCCGAGGCCTATGAGCAACGCCCGCAAGATCCTTATCATCGACGACGACGACGAGCTTCGCGAATCCTTGAGCGAGCAGCTCAGCCTGCACGAGGAATTCGACACAGCGCTGGCGGCGACCGCGTCAGAGGGCTTAAAGGAGGCGCGCAACGGCCATATCGACCTCGTTCTCCTCGATGTTGGCCTTCCCGATCTCGACGGGCGTGAGGCCTGCAAGCTCCTTCGCCGCGGCGGCTTTAAGGGGCCCATTGTCATGCTGACGGCGCAAGCCTCCGATGCCGACACCATCCTCGGGCTTGAATCGGGCGCCAACGACTATGTTACCAAGCCGTTCCGCCTCGGCGTGCTGCTCGCCCGCATTCGGGCTCAGCTGAGGCAGCACGAGCAGAGCGAAGATGCGGTCTTCACCATCGGTCCTTACAGTTTCCGGCCGGCCGCCAAACTTCTGATCGACAGCTCCGGCTCCAAGATCAGGCTCACCGAGAAAGAGACTTCGATCCTGAAATATCTCTATCGCGCCGGCGAGCGGGTCGTGACCCGCGACGTGCTGCTCCACGAAGTGTGGGGTTACAATGCGGGCGTAACCACGCACACGCTCGAAACGCACATCTATCGTCTGAGGCAGAAGATCGAAAAGGACCCCTCGCAGGCCGAACTTCTGATTACCGAGACCGGCGGCTATAAGCTGGTGCCCTAGTCCGCGAGATGCGGATCTTCACTCAATTTCGAAATCGGCAACGACCGGCACATGATCCGACGTGCGTGGCCAGTCGCGCGCGGCATCGAGGACTTTCATGGAGCGCGCGGCACCGTCCAGCGCCGGCGTCGTCCAAATGTGGTCGAGACGCCTGCCGCGATTGGAAGCGCGCCAATCGCGATTGCGGTAGCTCCACCAGGTAAACAGCTTCTCTTCAGCCGGAACGTGGCGGCGCATCACGTCGACCCAGCCATGCGCGGCCTGGACGCGTTCGAGGCGCTCGACTTCGGCCGGGGTGTGACTGACGACCTTGAGCAATTGGCGGTGCGACCATACGTCGGTCGGAAGCGGTGCCACGTTGAGATCGCCGACCATGATCATGCGGCTTTTGGTCTTCGCGCGCATGCCGCCGAACCAGGACGCGAGCGCTTCGAGAAAGTCCAGCTTGTGGCGAAACTTCTCGTTGAGCGCCGGATCGGGAATGTCGCCGCCGGCCGGCACATAGACGTTGTGCAACACGATCGGCTTCCCGCCCGCGCCGTCGAGCGCCACCGAAAGATGGCGGGCATGGCCGCGCCCGCAGATGTCGCGGCGCTCTTTCATCTTGAAAGGAAGGCGGGAGAGCGTGGCGACGCCGTGGTAGCCCTTTTGGCCCGAGATCGCGATGTGCGGAAACCCGAGCGCCTGAAGCTCGCGCCAGGGAAAATTAGCGTCGACGCATTTGATTTCTTGCAGGCAGAGCAGATCGGGCCGGCGGGACCTGACGAACCGGCGGATGAGATCGACTCTGAGCCTGACGGAGTTGATGTTCCAGGTGGCAAGACGGAAACGCATTGGCGGCAAAGATCGGCGCGCACGCGGCGAAAAGCAAGCTTGCGGGCGCCCGCGTCCCCAGCTTCCGTCATGAAAGGCCATGAAAAGCACAAGTCACGATCGCGTAAACGACAGGAGCCTTTATGTTTCACAAGGACATTTCGGCATCGGCGTTCGCGTTGATCAGACTACGTTTGATTTTGTGTCAGAGTGCATGTGTGCTTTAATACAAGCGTCTCCAAATAGTCTCGCTTCAACCTAAGGTGAAATCATGAAGACGTATTTGCTCGCAGCCACCATGATTGGCGTTTTCGCCACGAGCGCTATCGCAGGCGCCGGGCCGTTCTACATCGTGTTCGATAAGACCACGAAGACGTGCTCGATGTCGCGGACGCCGCCGACGGACACCGAGAAATTCAGCATGATGGGCCAATATGGGTCCGAAGCGGACGCCAAGATGGCGATGCACGGAATGACGGCCTGCAAGGGTTAGTCGATTTTGAATCGGCCATGCTCCTGTTGGACGC